>Ga0182793_1000761_pt1 | contig 22408 bp, 20 predicted proteins | sample Passage237A_FD_130498 | JGI IMG/M metagenome (GOLD analysis project Ga0182793, IMG submission 130498) | Cellulose adapted compost microbial communities from Newby Island Compost Facility, Milpitas, CA, USA - Passage2 37A (version 2) (version 2) ... | reverse complement strand
TGTGCCCCGGGTGGGATTCGAACCCACACTGGATCGGGTTTGAGCCGAACGCCTCTGCCGATTGGGCTACCGGGGCGCCCGCGGGGGAGTCTACCGAGGCCGCGGGCCGACGCGTCGCCCCACGCTGGCCGCGCGAGCACTACGATCTGGGGTGTGAACGTGAAGAAGAGCGACGAGATCCCCGTCCAGATCGACCTCGAGTCGATCGAGCTGCCCGAGGCCGAGCCCAAGGTGAACCGCGCCCCGCGGCGCGCCGTCGTGGCCGAGGACGAGGCGCTCATCCGCATGGATGTCGTCGAGACCCTTCGCGAGGCGGGATACGAGGTCGTCGGCGAGGCGGGGGACGGAGAGCAGGCTGTCGCTCTCGCGACCGAGCTCAAGCCCGACGTCGTCGTCATGGACGTCAAGATGCCCGTCCTCGACGGCATCTCGGCGGCCGAGCGGATCGGCAAGGAGCACCTCGCTCCCGTCGTGCTCCTCACGGCCTTCTCGCAGACCGAGCTCGTCGAGCGCGCGCGTGACGCCGGCGCGATGGCCTACGTCGTCAAGCCCTTCACGCCTGCCGACCTCATCCCCGCCGTGGAGATCGCGATCTCGCGCTACGCGCAGATCTCGGCGCTCTCCGAAGAGATCGCGGACCTTACCGAGCGCTTCGAGACCCGCAAGCGGGTCGACCGCGCCAAGGGCCTGCTCATGACGAAGATGGGCCTCACCGAGCCCGAGTCCTTCCGCTGGATCCAGAAGACTTCCATGGACCGGCGTCTCACGATGCGAGAAGTAGCCGACGCCGTGATCGACCAGCTCTCGGGCGAGTGACCGGGCTGTTACGGACCGGTCAGTAACGTAGGTCACAACTTGGCAACGACCCGCGTCAGCATGAGGTTTGTCACGTGCCTGTGACATTTCGTCGGTAAGTTTCCCGCACTACACCACCACGGGGCAGGTGCGTCCTGTGGGGTAAGACGGATGAAACGGGGTACCGATGAATCACAAGAGCACTCGCGTGCGTATCGCGGCGCTCACCGGCGCCGCGCTGCTGGCGCTGTCTGCCTGTGCGCAGGGTGGGGGGTCCGGCGGTGACGCTCTCATCGTGGGTTCGCTGCTGCCGCAGACCGGCTCTCTCGCCTTCCTCGGCCCGCCCGAGATCGCGGGCGTGAACCTCGCGATCAAGGAGATCAACGAGGCGGGCGGCGTCAACGGGAAGGATGTCGTCGTCCACCACGCCGACTCCTCGGACGCTGACAACGCCCAGGTCGCCCAGCAGTCGGTGACGGACCTGAAGTCGAAGAAGGTCCAGGCGATCATCGGTGCGGCCTCCTCGGCCGTGACGCGCACCGTCGTCGACGACATCACCAACTCGGAGATCATCCAGATCTCGCCGGCGAACACCGCGACGGACCTCTCGGGCAAGCACCCGTTCTACTTCCGTACGGCTCCCTCGGACCTGCTCCAGGGCGCTGCGCTCGGCAACCTCATGCTCGGTGACGGCCACGCCAACATCGGCGTGCTCGTCTTCAACGAGGACTACGGCACCTCGCTGCGCGACGTCCTCAAGGAGACCGTCGAGAGCCAGGGCGGCACGATCACCTACGGCAACCCGGGTGAGGAGTTCGACCCCCAGTCCAGCTCCTTCGCGGACCCGGTGACGGCCGTCCTCGCGACCAACCCGGACGCGATCGCGATCATCGCCTTCGACCAGACCAAGACCATCGTCCCGGAGCTCGTCTCGCGAGGCTTCGACGGCGCGAACCTCTACTTCGTCGACGGCAACCTCGCCGACTACTCGGGCCACTTCGAGCCGGGGACGCTCGAGGGCGCGCAGGGCACCCTGCCCGGCGCCTTCGCCGACGACGCCTTCAAGGCTCGCCTCGCCGAGGTCGACCCCGACCTCACCGACTGGGCGTACGCCGCAGAGTCCTACGACGCGACCATGCTCGTCGCCCTGGCCGCGGTCAAGGCGAAGAGCGTCCTCGCCAAGGACTTCCAGAAGGAGATGGCGGCGGTCTCCGGCGCCAACGGCGGTGAGAAGTGCACGGGCTTCAAGGAGTGCGCTGACCTGCTCAAGGACGGCAAGGAGATCGACTACGAGGCCGTCTCGGGCGCGGGTCCGTTCAACGAGAACAACGACCCGTCCGCTGCCCTCATCGGCATCTACAAGTTCGGCGCGGACAACAAGAACACGCCGTACCAGACGATCGCCGGCGAGCTCTGAGCCGCTGACGACGCACTGACGAAGGGCCCGGAGGAGCGATCCTCCGGGCCCTTCGTGCTGCCCTGTGGCCACGCGGTTGTCCACAGGGCTTACGCCTGCTCTCGTGCCCTGGTTTCGTTGCCGACGACGAAGGGGGCCGAACAGGGGGCTTCCATCGTGCGGAGAACAGATCCCGATGGAACGGAGAAGCTGATGCGGATCATGAGGTGGGTCGGAGCGCTCGTCACGACGACGGTGCTCAGCGCGGGGCTCGTCGCCCCGACGGCGAGCGCGGTCGGGTCATTCCCGATGGAGCCCTCGCCGGGACGCCAGTGCAAGACGGCGGACAAGCCCAAGTCGAGGTGGACCTGGAAGAACACCGACAAGAGCTGGAAGCTCACCCACGCGAGTCGCTTCGAGAACCGGAGCACCTCGAAGGTGAAGAAGGAGGTCACGGTCTCGCACCAGACCACGGTGACGGCGGGGGTGGACTTCAGCACCTCGGTCAAGGTCAGCGCGAAGAAGGCGATCGCAGAGCTCGGGGTCGAGACGGGCCTGACGCTCAGGGCCTCCGGCTCGCGGACGGCCACCAAGGGCTACAAGACGAGCTACACCTTCAAGCCTGGTCGCACCTACGTGCTCTACGCGGGCACGCGGCACGCCAAGGGCAGCTTCGTCCACAAGACCTCGGGCGGTTGCCTGCACGGGGCGTGGACAGTGAAGACCTCCAAGGGCAAGGCAAGGTCCTTCACGACGCCCACGGACGGCGTCCTCGAGTGCGGCCAGAAGGCCTCAGGGCTCGCCAAGCACGCCAAGAAGCACTGCTGAGCATGCAGGGAGAGGGAGTCGGCCGGAAGGCGGGCCCGCCCCGCGCCCTGGACGCTCCGGGCACGCGGAGCTCCTCGACGCGGTGGTCACGAGCCGGCCGAGTCCTTGTCCTCGCGAGCCTCGCCCTCGTCGCGGCCTGCGTCCCGGTCGACGCGCCCTGGCTGCACTCGGCCCGGGGAGCTGTCGTGGGCCCTGGGGTCGAGGGGCCCGCGCCGGACAGGACACGGAGGTCGAGCTGCGAGGACGGGCCCGTCGAGCTGAGCGTGGGGGAGCCGGTCCTCGGCGCGGAGCCGCTCGTGGTCGAGAAGGCCTTCGTGCGCTTCACCCCTGAGGGCTGGACGGAGCGGCAGCGAGTGGGGCTCGACGAGGCCGGTCGGTACCGCCAGGCCCGCGTCGAGCTCGAGGGCGAGGAGCTCACTGCTGAGCCTCGAGCCGCTGTCCTGGAGCTGCTCGCCGAGCAGAGGGGTCTCGAGGTCCTCGACTCCGGCGTCCCCCTGCTCGACGCCTGGGGGCTCGGCTTCGACGAGAGCCTGCTCGGGGTGACCCAGGCGCTCTACGTCTACGCGCGTGAGGCCGTGGTCCCTCTCACCGCGCGCTGCGGCGACGAGGAGCTCGAAGGGAGGGTCACCGCCTTCGCCGAGCCGAGCTTCGGGCTCCTGGACTGCGTGCCGAGCCCGCCCGGCGAGGAGGGCACGATCGAGCACGAGGTGTGGTCCCGGTGCCCGCAGCTCGCGACGGGCGGCTAGCCGGGAGAACCTGGTCGGACGGACCCGAACCCTTCAGGGCCCAGGCCCGACGAGAGCGAGCCGCCGAGCCCCGAAGGGACCGGCGGCTCGCTCTCGAGCCTCGCCGTGTCAGGGCTGCTCGGCGAGCGTCCCGAGGTAGAGCTCGATGACCTTGGGGTCCTGGAGCAGCTCGCGTCCCGTGGCGGTGTAGGCGTTGCGCCCCTGGTCGAGGACGTAGCCGCGGTCGCAGATCTGCAGGCAGCGGCGTGCGTTCTGCTCGACCATGATGACCGAGACCCCTGCCTTGTTGATCTTGCGCGTGCGGATGAAGGTCTCGTCCTGACGCACGGGGGACAGGCCCGCGGAAGGCTCGTCGAGCAGCAGCACCGAGGGGTCCATCATGAGCGCGCGCGCCATCGCGACCATCTGGCGCTCACCACCCGAGAGCGAGCCCGCACTCTGCTTGCGACGGTCCGCGAGCACGGGGAAGAGCTCGGCGATGAACTCGAAGCGCTCCTTGTAGCGCTTGGGCGACTGGAACAGGCCCATCTGCAGGTTCTCCTCGATCGAGAGCGAGGGGAACACGTTGTTGTTCTGCGGGACGAAGCCCACGCCACGGCGCACGAGGCTGTCGGCGCGCTCGTTGGTGATCTCCTCACCCTTGAGCGTCACGGAGCCCGAGCGGACCTGGACGAGCCCGAAGAGGGCCTTGAGCAGCGTCGACTTGCCCGCGCCGTTCGGCCCGATGATGCCGACGAGCTCTCCGGGGTGCACCACGAGGTTGCACCCGTTGAGGATGTTGACCCCGGGCAGGTACCCGGCGACGAGCTCCGTCGCCTCGAGCAGCGGCTGACCCTGCGTGGCGCTCACCGGCCACCCTCCTCGTTCTCGGCCTCTCGCTCGGCCTGCTCCTGCTCGGCCTCGCGCTCGAGCTGGTCGGCGACCTCGTCGCTCAGCAGCGAGTCGTCCCCGAGGTCGGTGTCATGGTGCGCACCGAGGTACGCGTCGATCACGGCCTGGTCGCTCATGACCTCTCCCGGGGGGCCCTCGGCCACGATCCGCCCCTCGGCCATGACGATGACCCAGTCGGAGATGTGGCGGACCATGTGCATGTCGTGCTCGACGAACAGCACCGTCATGCCGTCGTCGCGCAGGGCCTGGATGTGCCCGAGCAACGACTGCGTGAGCGCGGGGTTCACCCCGGCCATGGGCTCGTCGAGCATGATCATCTGCGGGCCGTTCATGAGTGCGCGCGCCATCTCGAGGAGCTTGCGCTGGCCGCCCGAGAGCGAGCCTGCGAAGTCCTGGCGCTTCGCGTCGAGCTTGAAGCGCGCGAGCAGCGCGTCCGCCATCTCGGTGATCTCCGCCTCCCGGCGGCGCCACAGCGGCGGGACGAGAGCCGTCAAGAGGTTCTCTCCGGGCTGGCGGGGAGCACCGAGGCGCATGTTGTCCAGCACCGTCATGCGCGAGAGCGCCTTGGTGAGCTGGAAGGTGCGGACCATGCCGGCCCGCGCGACCTTGCCGGCCGGGACGCCCGCGAGGGACTTCCCGTCGAAGGACCACGAGCCCTTGTCGGGCTTGTCGAAGCCCGTGAGCAGGTTGAACAGCGTCGTCTTGCCGGCGCCGTTCGGCCCGATGAGGGCGGTGATCGCCCCGCGCTGGATCTCGAGGTGCTCGACGTCGACGGCGACCATGCCGCCGAAAGCGCGGTGCACGCCGTCGGCCACGAGGATCGGGTCGGGCTTCTTGGCCCCGGGCTTGTGCTCGACGTCGGCGAAGGCCGCCGCCGCGGGGCTCTGGTGCGTCGCGTCAGCGGACATTGATCGCCAGCTCCTTCTTGTCGCCCAGGATGCCTTGTGGTCTGAAGATCACGAGCAGCATCAGCGTCACGCCGACGGTGATGAAGCTGAAGGCCTCGATCTGCTCCGAGCTCAGGACCGACATCGGGATCACGTCGCGCATCACCGAACGGATGAGCATGAGGACCGCCCACAGCAGCACGGAGCCGAGCACCGGTCCGAAGACCGTCGCGGCGCCACCGAGAAGGAGCAGGGTCCAGACGAAGAACGTCGTCGGGCGTCCCATGCTGTCGGCCTGGACGGCCTGTGGCAGCACGTAGATGATGCCGGCGATCGCGCCGAGCACGCCGCCGAGGACGAGCGCCTGCATCTTGTAGGAGTACACGTTCTTGCCGAGCGAGCGCACGGCGTCCTCGTCCTCACGGATGCCCTTGAGCACGCGGCCCCACGGCGAGCGCATGAGGCGCCACACGAGGAGGCAGAACAGGCCCACGAGGACCCACGCGACGATCCGGAGCCACCAGCTGTTCGAGTAGCAGTTCGGGTAGGTCCACCACAGGACCGTCGTGTTGCCCGAGGGGAAGGGGCAGGTCTCGTGGAAGGCGTTCTTGAAGCCGTCTCCGGCGATCCCGGCGTTGCCGCCCGTGAGCCAGGTCATCGAGGTCGAGCGCGCGATGAGGCGCACGATCTCGGCGGCCGCGATCGTGACGATCGCGAGGTAGTCCCCGCGCAGCCGGAGCGTCGGCATCCCGAGGATCAGGGAGAAGACGACCGCTGCGACGAGGCCCACGAGGATGCCCGCGAGCGCCGAGCCGCCCGCGAGGGTCGTGATCGCGAAGCCGTAGGCGCCGATGAGCATGAAGCCCGCCTGGCCCATGTTGAGCAGGCCCGTGAGTCCGAAGTGGATGTTGAGTCCGATCGCCGCGATCGCGTACGCAGCGGTGAGCGGGGAGAAGAACTCGCCGACGACGTTGGCGAGGATCCGGGTCCAGTCCATCTGAAGCCTTCCGTCAGCCGATGCGCTCCGCGCGGCCCAGGATGCCCTGAGGCCTCACGAGGAGGACGAGGATGAGAATGAGGAGCGCGCCGGCGTAGCGCAGGTCCGAGGGGATGACCAGCGAGGACATCTCCGAGACGAGACCGATGACGATCGAGCCGGCGAGGGCGCCGAAGGCCGTTCCGAGACCGCCCAGCGTCACCGCGGCGAACATCAGGAGCAGGATCGTGCCGCCCATGTTCCACGAGGTGACGTTGAAGTAGAGGCCGATGAGCACGCCGCCCAGGGCGGCGAGGCCCGCTCCCATGACCCACACGAGGCGGATGATCCGCTCGACGTTGATCCCGGAGGCCGCGGCGAGGGCCGGGTTGTCCGAGACCGCGCGGGTCGCGCGGCCCGTCCAGGTGCCCTTGAGGAAGTACGCCACGCCGCCGAGCGCGAGGAGCGCGATCGCCGTCGAGAGCAGCGACTGGTGCGTGATGATCACGCCGCCGAGGTTGACCGAGGTCGGGGTCGCGATCGAGATGCGCAGGCGGCCCCCGCCGAGGAAGAACTGGTACGTGTACTGCAGCGCCATCGACAGGCCGATGGTGATGATCATGAGCTGCACAGGGCCCATGCCGCGCTTGCGCAGCGGCTTCCACAGCCCTGCGTCCTGCACCCATCCCGAGGCCGCGCCGACCAGGACGGCGAGGATGCCTGCGACCAGCAGCGGCAGGTGCAGCATCTGGGCGAAGATGTACGCCGCGAGGGCACCGAGGGTGACCTGCTCGCCGTGCGAGAAGGAGCTCAGGCCTGTGGTGCCGTAGATGAGGGACAGGCCCACGGAGGCGAGGGCCAGCAGGAGCCCGAAGATGATGCCCGAGGTGAACTGCTGGGCGACGCGCGGGAAGGTGATGCTTCCGGGCCGCGCCGAGGAGTCCACACCGGCCTCGGCGTCGCCACCAGGGGCCGCGGTGCCCGGGTCCGTGGGGGAGGCGGGGTCACCGGGGGTGGGCGAAGGAGCCGAACCGCCGCCCGAGCCCAGGGGGAACAGCGTCGCGGCTGCCGTCCCGAGCTTCGCGGTGACCGTGCGCGGGTTGTCGCCGGGGTTCCGCAGGGACTCGCCCGCCGGGAGCGTCGCCACGTCGAGGGTGACCGCGTAGTCACCGTCCTCCGTGACGGCCACCGACCAGCGTCCGTCGTCGTCGGTGATGGCCTCGCCGGTGAATCCCTGACCCTCGACGCTGAGCTTCACGCCCACGGCCGGGTCCCCGGCTGCGGTGCGGATGCGGCCCTGGATGCACGCCGTGGAGGCGTCGGGGGAGCACTGCTCGCCCGTCGTGGCGCCGGCGAAGGGCGCCACCAGCATCGTCAGGACAAGAGAGAGGAGCAGGACGACCAACGCGGCTCGGGCCTGGCCGGGGCGGACCCCGCGCACTGCAGCACCGTGCACCGCTACCTCCTGGTAAGTCGGGACCGAGGGCCCCGGTCGGTTTCGAAGTGTGTCGCAGACTAGTTGCATTCTGTTTCCGGCGGGTGACAAACGACACAGCCGCGCGAATCGCGACCGGATCGAGACGAATCATTCGGAGGCGGGCTTGCCAGGGCCTCGCGCCGGGCACTATCAATGGGCCAGGGGGTCGACCGGTGGGACCATCGGTGACAAGTTCTCGGACGGAGGCAGCGTGGCCCATCTCGGCACCCAGGTGCGCCTCGTAGAGCCCACGGACGTGCACGACCTCGTGGCTCTGTGCCTCGAGGCGCGGTCCGAGTCGACGGTCGGCTCGCAGCTGTGCACCCCGGACCCGCACGTGCTCGCGAGCCAGCTGAGGGCCTTCTCGTCCAAGGACGAGGGCCGACTGATCGTGGGGCTGCACGAGGGCGTCGTCGCGGGACTCCTGCTCGCGCGGATCGTGGGCCCAGGACCCTTCACCGACGAGACCACGGTGCACGTCGAGGCGATCTTCGTCGGGGGGCAGCACCGACGCCGAGGGCTCGGGCACGCGATGCTCGGCGAGCTGCTCCAGCTCGCCGACGCCGCAGGAGCCCACTTCGTCTACGCCGTGCCGCTGCCCGGCGCGCGAGGCATGCAGCGCTTCCTCGCGCGCCTCGGCTTCGCCCCGGCCGCCGCCCACCGCGTCGCGACCGTCGAGTCGCTCCAGCGTCGCCTCGCGCCGAGCCGCCGTGCCGCCCTGCGCTCGCGCGGGCTCGAGCACCTCATCGCGCGTCGTCGCGTCGCTCGCGAAGAGGCGAGCACGGGCGAGATCGCTGCGGCCCTCGTCCGGGAGCGGGCCGCAGCCCGGGACGCGCGCGCGGCCGGCTGAGCCGAGCTCGCCTGCGCATCTCCTGCCCGGCGTCGCCGGGCCTGGCAAGCCTGGGGCCCCCGGCGCGGCTGGGCCCGCTCGGCGAGCCGGTTCAGCGCGGGGCGTCGAGGACGACGCACGTGAGCCGCGCGGTGCACACCCGCCTGCCGTCGTCGTCGGTGATCTCGATCGCGTAGCTCGCCGTCGAGCGCCCGAGGTGCAGGGCCGTCGCGAGGCCGTGCACCGAGCCCGAGCGCACGGCGCGGTGGTGCGTCGCGTTGAGCTCGAGGCCGACGGCGATCCGCCCCTCGCCCGCGTGCGCGTGGGCCGCGTAGGAGCCGAGAGTCTCGGCGAGGGCCGCGGAGGCTCCGCCGTGCAGGAGCCCGTAGGGCTGGGTGTTGCCCTCGACCGGCATCGAGCCCCTCGCCCGCTCGGCGGTGACCTCGAGGACCTCGATCCCGAGCCTTCCCAGCAAGGTCCCCTCGGTGGGGGGCAGTCTGTCGGTCATGGGCGCTAGGTTGGCACGGTGAGCGAAGCAAAGCGACCCCGACTCCTCCTCATCGACGGTCACTCGATGGCCTTCCGTGCGTTCTTCGCCCTCCCGGTGGAGAACTTCGCGACGAGCACGGGCGAGCCGACGAACGCCGTGTACGGCTTCACCTCGATGCTTGCGAACCTCATCGCGAACGAGGAGCCCACGCACCTCGCGGTCGCCTTCGACGCGGGCAGCCACACCTTCCGCACCGACGTGCTGCCGAGCTACAAGGGCACGCGCGAGAAGACTCCCGAGGAGTTCAAGGGCCAGGTCCCTCTCATCGAGGAGATCCTCGGCTCGCTGCGGATCCCCGCGATCAGCAAGGACAACTTCGAAGCGGACGACATCCTCGCGACCCTCGCCGGCCAGGCCTCTGCCGAGGGCTGGGAGGTCCTCGTCTGCTCGGGCGACCGGGACAGCTTCCAGCTCGTCGACGAGAACGTCACCGTCCTCTACCCGGTCAAGGGAGTCTCCGAGCTCGCGCGCATGACCCCCGAGGCGGTCGAGGCGAAGTACGGCGTGCGCCCCGAGCGCTACCCGGACCTCGCCGCGCTCGTCGGCGAGTCGAGCGACAACCTCCCGGGCGTGCCCGGGGTCGGCCCCAAGACGGCCGCGAAGTGGATCGGCCAGTTCGGCGGGCTCGAGGAGATCCTCGCCCACGCGGACCAGGTGCCCGGCAAGGCGGGCGAGTCCCTGCGCGCGCACCTCGACCAGGTCGCTCTCAACCGGCGGCTCAACCACCTGCTGCGCGACGTCGAGCTCCCGCTCGGTGCGGCGGACCTCGCGGTGCAGCCCTGGGATCGCGAGGCCCTCAACGAGATCATGGACGTGCTCCAGTTCCGCACGCTGCGCGAGCGCCTGCTCGCGATGATGCCGAGCGACGAGCGCACCGTCGAGGCTCCTGGCGTCCAGCTCGAGGTGCTCGGCGCGGGCGGGCTCGCCGCGTGGCTCGAGGCGCGCGCGGGCCAGGAGCTCGGCCTCGACGTGCGCGGCAGCTTCGCCCCCGCGGCCCCCGACGCCTGGGGTCTCGCGATCGCCGACGAGGCCGGGGGAGCCATCACCCTCGACCTCGCCGCGATCGACCCCGCCGACGACGCCGCGCTCGTCGCGTGGCTCTCCGACGCAGGGGCTCCCAAGGTGGTGCACGGGTCCAAGGACGCGACCCACGCCCTGCGCGCCCGCGGGGTCTCGCTCGAGGGCGTCGCCTTCGACACCGAGCTCGCCGCCTACCTGTGCCTGCCGGACCGGCGCGGCTACGGGATCGCCGAGGTCGCCCAGACCTACCTGCACCGCGAGCTCGGGACGGAGACCGGGGCCGGCCAGGGAGCCCTCGACCTCGACGGCGGGGGCGAGGAGCTCGCCGCGGCCGAGCGGGCCTCCGCGGCGGTCGAGCTCGCGGCCGTGCTGCGCGGGGAGCTCGGTGACCGGGGCGGCCTCGCGCTGCTCTCCGAGCTCGAGCTGCCCCTCGTGCCCGTGCTCGCGCGCATGGAGGCCACGGGCATCGCGGTGGACGTCGAGTACCTGCGTTCTCTCGAGAAGCAGTTCGACTCGCGCGTCTCGACGGCGGCCCAGGAGGCCTATGCCGTGATCGGCCACGAGGTGAACCTTGGCTCGCCCAAGCAGCTGCAGGAGGTCCTCTTCGAGGAGCTCGACATGCCGCGCACCAAGAAGATCAAGACCGGCTACACCACCGACGCAGCTGCGCTCGCCGAGCTCTTCGCGAAGACGCAGCACCCCTTCCTCGCGCACCTGCTCGCGCACCGCGACGCGATCAGGCTCCGCCAGACGGTCGAGGGCCTGCTCCGCTCGGTGGCAGAGGACGGCCGGATCCACACGACCTTCCGCCAGACGGTCGCCGCGACAGGTCGACTCTCCTCGAACGACCCCAACCTGCAGAACATCCCGATCCGCACCGCCGAGGGTCGCCTCGTGCGCAAGGCCTTCGTGGTGGGCGAGGGCTTCGAGCAGCTCATGACGGCCGACTACTCGCAGATCGAGATGCGGATCATGGCGCACCTCTCGGGGGACGAGGGGCTCATCGAGGCTTTCCGCTCCGGCGAGGACCTGCACCGCTTCGTCGGCTCGCGCGTCTTCGAGGTCGCCCCCGAGAACGTCACTCCCGAGATGCGCTCCAAGATCAAGGCGATGAGCTACGGCCTCGCCTACGGGCTGAGCTCCTTCGGCTTGTCCAAGCAGCTCGACATCGACATCAGCGAGGCGAACCGCCTCATGACCGAGTACTTCGAGCGCTTCGGCGGGGTGCGGGACTACCTTCGGCACGTCGTCGACGAGGCTCGGGTCACGGGCTACACGGCGACGCTCCTCGGGCGCCGCCGCTACCTGCCGGACCTCACGAGCGACAACCGCCAGCGCCGAGAGCTCGCCGAGCGCGTCGCCCTCAACGCGCCCATCCAGGGCTCGGCTGCCGACCTCATCAAGATCGCGATGCTCGGGGTGGACCGCGCGCTCCGCGACCAGGGACTCTCCTCGCGCATGCTGCTCCAGGTGCACGACGAGCTCGTGGTCGAGGTCGCGCCGGGCGAGTCGGAGCAGGTCGAGCAGGTGCTGCGCGAGCAGATGGGCGCTGCAGCGGACCTCTCGGTACCTCTCGACGTCTCGGTGGGCGTCGGCGACAGTTGGCACGCCGCAGGTCACTGACCCGGGGGCTCAGCCCCAGGCGAGGTAGACCTTGCGCAAGGTGCTCGTCACGAGCCAGCGCGAGTGCGTCCCCGCGGCGAGCCGGCCGACGCTGCCCGGGCGCAGCTCGAGCTCCTCGCCCCCGGGCAGCGAGAGGCGCGCCTCGCCGCTGATGACCACGAAGATCTCCTCGACCTCGCTGTCCCTCGTCTCGCCGGGGGTGTGCTCCCACACCCCGAGTTCGGCCCCGTCCACCTCGCCGAGCACGGCCGTGCCCCACAGCGGTCGGCCGGCGACGACGAGCTCGGCCGGGACCGGCTCGAGCGGGACCTCGACGCTCGCGGCGTCGGCGACCCCGGGCAGCTCGAGCGGGCTCACGAGTCGAAGCCCATGCCGAGGGAGTCCAGCACGCGCAGCAGCGGACCGCGCCTGCCCTCGCGGTGGTCGGCCTTGTCCAGCGCGCGCCGCGTGAGGTTGATACCGATGCTCGCCACGGGCTCGGGCGGGAAGGGGATCGGCAGGGTGCGCAGCATCTTCAGTCGCGTGCGCTCGGTCTCGAGGCCGTCCACGGTGTCGAGGGCGGCGAGGGCCATGAAGCGCGAGGCGCCGACGCCGAGCCCCGTGAAGCCCGCGACGTGCGCGACCCGCCCGCCGTGCGCCTTGGCGAGGAAGGCGCAGAAGCGCGTCGAGGTGTCGATGATCCCCGACCAGCGGTGCGAGAAGCTCAGGCCCGCGAGCTGGGGGAAGGTCGCGAAGAAGTGCGAGGCGAGTCGCTCGAAGCTCTCCCGGCGGTCGTAGTGCGCCGGGTGGGTCGCGCCGTTGAAGAAGTACACGGCGTCGTAGCCGCCCCAGAGGATCCGACCGTCCGCCGTCGGGCGCGCGTAGTGGAACTGGTTGGCCATGTCGGCGAGGCCCTCGCCACCCGACCAGCCGATCGAGGCGCGCTGCTCGGCGCTGAGCGGCTCGGTCATGAGCGCGTAGTCGAACACCGGAACGGTGTGCCAGCGGTAGCGCTTGAGCAGCGAGGGAAAGGCGTTGGTCGCGAGCACCACGCGCTGGGCGCGGACCTTCCCCGAGCCGGTGCGCACGGTCACCTCGGAGCTGCTCGCCTCGAGGTCGCGCGCGGGCGAGCCCTCGAAGATCTCGACGCCGAGCTCCTCCGCCGCGTCCGCGAGCCCCTCGGCGAGTCGAGCGGGGTGGACGAGAGCCGTCTCCTCGCCGTCGAACACCCCCGCGAGGAAGAGCGGGGAGCTGATCCGGGCTCGGACCCCCCTGGCGTCGAGAAATCCCTCGCTGCCCTCGAGCTCGGCCACCTGGTAGGGCTCGACAGCGACCGTGAGCGAGCCCGAGCGCGAGAGCTGCGCGTCGATCCCGAGCCGCTCGACGTCGGCCTCGAGCTCGCGGAGGTTCTGCAGGCCCAGCTCGTGCAGAGTGTCGTACTCCTCGGGCCAGCGCGAGCGGCCGTTCGCCTCGCCGTGCGTGATGCTCGCCTCGCAGAAGCCGCCGTTGCGCCCCGAGGCGGCCCAGCCCACGCGGCGCGCCTCGAGAAGGACCACGCGGCGACCGGGCTCGCGCAGCTTGGCCTGCACCGCGGTCCACAACCCCGTGTAGCCGCCGCCGACGACGAGCAGCTCGCAGCTGCGCTCACCGTGGAGGGCTGGCCGGGCGGGGCGGGAGGGGAGGTCCTCGAGCCAGAAGGGCGCGGGCCGCGAGCCCGCGAGCGAGCTCGTGACGAGGTGCGCGTCCGGGGCGTTGCGCTCGTAGGCGGTCGTGCCGGGGGAGACGTCGAGGGGCATGGCCCCATCGTGACCTGCTCGGGGCGGGGCTGTCAGGCGAGACGCGCCACGAAGATCGCCGTCCCGGGGACGAATCGCCCGCGCACCGGCCCCCAGCCTCCCCAGACCCTCTCGTGCCCCTCGGGCCACTCGGGCTCGAGCAGGTCCTCGAGCACGAAGCCGGCTCCGAGGAGCTCGCGGACGTGGTCCCCCAGGGTGCGGTGGTACTCGGCGTAGCTCGGCACCCCGGAGGGGTCGGCCTCGACGTAGGGACGGCGGTCGAAGTAGGAGCGCTGGACCGTCATGCCCTCGGCGGAGGGGTCGTCGGGGAACATCCAGCGCACGGGGTGCGTCACAGAGAAGACCCAGCGCCCCCCGGGCCGCAGCACGCGCGCGACCTCTCGGTGCACGCGCTCGGCGTCGGGCACGAAGGGCAGGGCCCCGAAGGAGGTGAAGGCGAGGTCGAAGGACTCGTCGGCGAACGGCAGGGAACGGGCGTCCGCGGCGACCAGGGGGGTGCGCGAGCCGCGGCGCGAGTCGATCTCCCGGCCGGCGGCGAGCATCCCGGGGGCCACGTCGGTGGCCACCACGAGCGCCCCCTGCGCGGCGAGCCAGCGCGAGCAGGGCGCCGAACCGGCGCCGACCTCGAGCGCGCGACGACCGGCGACCTCGCCAAGGAGGTGGAGCTCGGACTCGCGCAGGCCCTCGGGGCACCACAGGAACTCGTCCTCGCCCAGGAAGTCCCCGTGCTCGGCGAGGTACTCGGCGGCGTTCGCGTCCCACCACGAGGCGCTCGCGCGGGCCCCGACCTCGGGGTCGATCTCGCGGAAACCCACCCAGTCGGCGGGCAGGCGGTCGGGAGGCGGCGGGGTCATGCGCCCAGTCTGCCGCGAGGTGTCCCCTCGGGCGGGCTCGGAGGCCGCGGCCGCCGGGTCGAGGCTGCTCGAGGAGCACACGGCGTCGATGCGCGCAGGGACGAACGGGCCGGTTCGGAGCTGCCCGCATTGGCTAGGCTCGCCGTGGCGCGTCGGTGCGCCGTCCCCCTGACCTCGAAGGAGCTCTCGCGTGCGCATCGGTCTGCTCACCGGCGGTGGCGACGTCCCCGGCCTCAACGCGGTCATCCGTGCGGTGGTCAAGCACGGGACCTCGAGCTACGGCCACACGATCGTCGGCTTCCGTAACGGGTGGCGCGGCGTCGTCGACGGGGACGTGCAGGACCTCTCGCGTCGCGACATCCGCAACGTGCTCGCCACCGGCGGCACGATGCTCGGCACCGCGCGCTTCCACCCGCACTCCGAGGACGGCGGCCTCGACGCCGTGCGCGCGACCCTCGAGGCCGAGAAGATCGAGGCCCTCATCTGCGTGGGCGGCGACGGCACGATGCACGCCGCGCACAAGGTCGCCGAGACGGGCGTGAAGATCGTGGGCATCCCCAAGACGATCGACAACGACGTCTGGGGCACCGACCGCGCGATCGGCTTCGACACCGCCGTGACCATCGCGACCGAGGCCGTCGACCGCATCCACACGACTGCCGAGTCCCACAACCGCGTCATGATCGTCGAGGTCATGGGGCGCCACGCGGGCTGGATCGCCGTCACGGCGGGCATCGCGGGCGGGGCCGAGCTCGTGCTCACGCCCGAGCAGCCCTTCGACATCGACGCGATCACCAAGTTCTTGCGCCACCGCCACCGCGCGCACGCGAACTTCTCGATCATCGTGGTCGCCGAGGGCGCCGTCCCGGCCCAGGGCACCTCGATGGAGTACGAGACCCAGGTGGGCCAGTACGGCGAGATCGTCGCGGGCGCCGTGGGGGAGCGGCTCAAGAAGGAGATCGAGGCCCGCACGGGCTTCGACACGCGCGTCACGGTGCTCGGCCACGTCCAGCGCGGCGGCACCCCGACGCCGGCGGACCGCATCCTCGGCTCGCGCTTCGGCGTGGCTGCTGTCGACGCCCTGAGCGAGGGGAAGACCTCCGTCATGACGGCGGTGCGGGGCGAGGAGGTCGTGCTCGTCCCCATGGCCGAGCTCGCGGGCAAGCCCAAGCCGGTCCCGCAGGACCTGCTGCGCGTGGCCTCCGTCCTCGCCTAGCCGCAGTTCCCCGCGGCTCGCGTTGGCCACGGAGGTGCGTGGAGGGATAGACTCGTCGGCGGCCTGGTGTGCCTTGGCGTGCTCTCGAGCGGTCAGTCGCCTTCCGGGTCGATCGACAATCCCTGTCCGAACTACTCCCTGTCCATCGGAGCACATTCCTCAATGACCATCTCTACCCCCGCGAAGCCCGCTGCCAAGCAGGTCGCGGTCAACGACATCGGCACGGCCGAGGACTTCCTCGCCGCCGTCGACGAGACCATCAAGTACTTCAACGACGGCGACATCGTCGAGGGCACCATCGTCAAGGTGGACCGCGACGAGGTCCTCCTCGACATCGGCTACAAGACCGAGGGTGTCATCCCCTCGCGCGAGCTCTCCATCAAGCACGACGTGGACCCTGACGAGGTCGTCAAGGTCGGCGACTCCGTCGAGGCGCTCGTCCTCCAGAAGGAGGACAAGGAGGGCCGGCTGATCCTGTCGAAGAAGCGTGCGCAGTACGAGCGCGCGTGGGGCACGATCGAGAAGGTCAAGGAGGAGGACGGCGTCGTCACCGGTACCGTCATCGAGGTCGTCAAGGGTGGCCTCATCCTCGACATCGGCCTGCGCGGCTTCCTGCCCGCCTCGCTCGTCGAGATGCGTCGTGTCCGCGACCTCCAGCCGTACGTCGGCAAGGAGATCGAGGCGAAGATCATCGAGCTCGACAAGAACCGCAACAACGTGGTCCTCTCGCGCCGCGCGTGGCTCGAGCAGACGCAGTCGGAGGTCCGCACGACCTTCCTGCAGACTCTCGCCAAGGGCCAGGTCCGCCCCGGTGTCGTGTCCTCGATCGTCAACTTCGGTGCCTTCGTGGACCTCGGCGGTGTGGACGGTCTCGTGCACGTCTCCGAGCTCTCGTGGAAGCACATCGAGCACCCGTCCGAGGTCGTCGAGGTCGGCCAGGAGGTCAACGTCGAGGTTCTCGACGTCGACTTCGACCGCGAGCGTGTCTCTCTGTCGCTCAAGGCGACGCAGGAGGACCCGTGGCAGGCCTTCGCGCGTACCCACGCGATCGGTCAGGTCGTGCCGGGCAAGGTCACCAAGCTCGTCCCCTTCGGTGCGTTCGTGCGCGTCGAGGACGGCATCGAGGGCCTCGTGCACATCTCGGAGCTCGCCGTGCGTCACGTCGAGATCCCCGAGCAGGTCGTGCAGGTGGGCGACGACGTCTTCGTCAAGGTCATCGACATCGACCTCGAGCGTCGCCGCATCTCGCTCTCGCTCAAGCAGGCCAACGAGGGTGTGGACCTGAGCTCCGAGGAGTTCGACCCCGCGCTCTACGGCATGGCTGCCGAGTACGACGAGAACGGCAACTACACCTACCCCGAGGGCTTCGACCCCGAGACCAACGAGTGGCTCGAGGGCTTCGAGGCGCAGCGTGAGGCCTGGGAGGCGCAGTACGCCGAGGCGCACGCCCGCTGGGAGGCGCACCGCAAGCAGGTCGCCGAGGCCGCCAAGGCCGACGCCGCTGCTGCCGAGGGTGGCGACGCCGAGGCGCCCGCCACGTACTCCTCGACCGTGTCGGACGCTCCCGCCGAGGGCACGCTCGCCTCGGACGAGGCGCTCGCCGCGCTCCGCGAGAAGCTCACGGGCAACTGATCTGACCGGGCTCCGAGCCCGGACGGTCTTCTCGAGGGCCGGTCACCCGCGCGGTGGCCGGCCCTCGTCATGCCCGGGTTAGGGTGACCGTCGTGACCGACTCCCTCCGCGGCCCTCGCGCCCGCGTCTCCCACGAGCTCAAGCTGCGCTCGACCCAGGTGCTCTCCGTCTCCGACCTCACGGCCCACCTGCGGCGCGTGACGGTGACCGGCCCCGCGCTCGAGGACTTCCGTGCGCTCGGGCCCACCGACCACCTCAAGCTCTTCCTCGCCGACCCGGCCACCGGGCTTGTGCACCTGCCCGACGGCGAGGGCGGGGCCACCCCGCCCGGAGGGCAGGTGGTGCGACGGGACATGACGCCTCGGGCCTTCCGCGCCGAGGGACCCTCGGGCGCCCCCGAGCTCGATCTCGACGTCGTCGTCCACGAGCAGGCCGACACCGAGCCGGGTCCTCTCGCGGTCTGGGCGGGGAACGTGCGCGCCGGCGACGAGGTCTCCTTCATCGGCCCGCGCGGCTCGAAGCTCGTGCCCGAGGGCTGGTCGCGCGCGGTCCTCGCGGCCGACGAGACGGCCCTGCCCTCGCTCGCCCGCTGGCTCGAGCTGCTCGACCCGTCGACGGAGGTGATCGCGCTCGTCGAGGTCCAGGGCCCGGGGGAGGAGGCCTACCTCGAGGGCGTACGCCCGGGGACCCCGATCCGTTGGCTGCACCGTGGCGAGCGCCCGCCGGGCGCCTCGACCGTGCTCCTCGAGGCCTTCGGCGAGCTCGAGCTCGACGCGGACACCTTCGTGTGGGTGGGCGGCGAGGCGGGCTCTCTCGTCCCCGTGCGACGCCTGCTGCGCCGCGAGCGCGGGCTCAACCCGCCGCAGGTCGAGGTGCAGGGCTACTGGCGGCGCGGCGTCGGCGGCTGGGACCACCACGCCCCGATCGACCCGAGCGACCCCGACTGAGCTCCACAGGGCTCCTGACCCGGCGGGCGCGAGCGCGCTCGGGCAGGATGGAGGCCATGCAACGCATCGGGCTCACGGGCGGTATCGCCGCCGGCAAGTCGGTCGTCCTGCGGCGCCTCGCCGAGCTGGGCGCCGTCGTCGTCGACCACGACCTCCTCGCTCGTGAGGCCGTGGCCCCCGGGACCGTGGGCCTCGACCGCATCGTCGAGGCCTTCGGCGAGGAGGTTCTCGACGCCGACGGCGGCCTGGACCGCGCTGCCCTCGCGGCGCGCGTCTTCGGCGACGAGGAGGCCCGAGCGCGGCTCAACGCGATCGTGCACCCCGAGGTGCGGCGCCTGTCCGCCGAGCGCGACGCTCTCGCGGGCGCGGCGGACGAGGGGGCCGTCGTGGTGCACGACATCCCCTTGCTCGTCGAGGTCGGGCTCGCGGACTCCTTCCACCTCGTCGTCGTCGTCGACGCCCCGGTCGAGCTGCGGCTGCGACGACTCGTCGAGGGGCGTGGGCTGAGCGAGGAGGAGGCGCGGGCCCGGATCGCGGCGCAGGCCGACGACGAGTCGCGGCTCGCAGTCGCCGACCTCGTGCTCGACGGCTCGGGGACCGAGGCCCAGCTGCGCGCCCAGGTCGACGAGCTCTGGGAGCGGATCTGCGCGGAGCGCGAGGCGGAGACCTCGGAGCTCTAGCCGCCCGGGGTCCTAGGGCTCGGGCGGACCCCAGCGCACCGGAGCGCCGTGCGGAGGAGCCTCGCCGAGGATGCGCTCCTCGCCTGCCGGCCACTGGCGCACCGAGACGACGAAGCGGTGCGGCGCGCCCGGGGCGAGGCGCCGCGGCTCGAAGGCGATGTGGGCGAAGCGGGCCGTCGAGCTCGCCCGGGTGCCGAGCTCCTCGATCCGCGCCGAGGTGCGCTCCTGCTGCTCGCGCGGGACGTACTGCCACATGACCGAGTGCCAGACGACGGTCAGCGTGCCCTCGACGAGCTCGAGAGCGTCCAGCAGCTCGGGCGCGGTGGCCCGCTCGCGCCGCACGGGGACCTCGCGAGCGAGCTCGAGGGCTCCGCGCAGGCGCTCGAGACGCTCGAGCTGGTCGGGCCACACGAAGGACTCGAGGCGCAGCGCCCCTTCGGCGCTCGTGGGGTCCACGGGGGAGACGTCCCCGGCCACCCTCTCGACGACCTCGAGCCGCTCGGGAGCGCCCTCGGGCACCGCGTCCCACGCGGGGTCGAGCTCGACGGGGGAGCCGCGCCCCCAGCTCTGGCCGTCGGCAGCGCGGTACCGGAAGCGGTCGGCGAGAAGGTTGAGCCCTGCCGAGGCGCCGATCTCCCACACGCGCACCGGCTCGGGGCCCGCGACCTGAAGGAGGGCGCCGAGGAGCGCTGCGGCGCGCCCGGTCTCGTTGGTCTGGGGAGCGAGCTCGAGGCCCTCGCGGAGCTCTGCGGGCCGCGCGTCGAGGAGCGAGCGCAGGGCCACCCAGGCGGACTCGGGGTCGCCGTCGCCGCCCGTGCTCGGGAAGTGCGCGGCGAGCTCGGGCGAGCGTCGCGAGAGAGCGAGGCGGTGGGCGGCGCCCAGCAGGCGCAGCGCGACCGCGTCCGGGCCAGGCCTGTCCGCGTGCCCCTCGAGGACCGCGAGGCTCGGGCCGCCGGCCTCGAGGTCCTCGGCGAGGCGGGTCAGGAGCGCGGCGTAGAAGGGGGACCCGAGGGCCTCGCACGCCGAGGCCTGCTGACGCACGTGCTCGAGGAGGCGGTCGAGGGAGTCGCTCATCCGCCCCACGGTAGGCGCTGTCAGAGGAGCGACGTAGCGTTGTCCCATGCGCCCTGTCACCGATCTCGTGCGTGCCGAGCACCCCTTCGAGGTCATCACCGAGTACACGCCCTCGGGAGACCAGCCCACGGCCATCGCCGAGCTCGCCGCGCGCATCCAGGCGGGGGAGAAGGATGTCGTCCTGCTCGGCGCGACGGGAACCGGCAAGTCGGCGACGACGGCCTGGCTCATCGAGAAGCTCCAGCGTCCTACGCTCGTCATGGCGCCCAACAAGACCCTCGCGGCCCAGCTCGCCACGGAGTTCCGTGAGCTGCTGCCGAACAACGCGGTCGAGTACTTCGTCTCGTACTACGACTACTACCAGCCCGAGGCGTACATCGCGCAGACGGACACCTACATCGAGAAGGACTCCTCGATCAACGACGAGGTCGAGCGCCTGCGGCACTCGGCGACAAGCTCTCTGCTCACGCGGCGCGACGTCGTGGTCGTGGCCTCCGTCTCGTGCATCTACGGCCTGGGCACCCCGCAGGAGTACGTGGACCGCATGGTCCGCCTCGAGGTCGGGGACGTCGTCGAGCGCGACGCGCTGCTGCGGATGTTCGTGAGCATGCAGTACTCGCGCAACGACCTCGCCTTCACGCGTGGCACCTTCCGCGTGCGCGGGGACACCGTCGAGATCATCCCGGTGTACGAGGAGCTCGCGATCCGCATCGAGTTCTTCGGCGACGAGATCGAGGCGATCACCCTCCTGCACCCCCTCACTGGCGACACGATCCGCCAGGAGAACCACGTCCACGTGTTCCCCGCGACGCACTACGTGGCGGGCCCCGAGCGCATGGAGCGCGCGATCAGCTCGATCGAGGCCGAGCTCGAGGAGCGGCTCGCGGAGCTCGAGAGGCAGAACAAGCTCCTCGAGGCCCAGCGACTGCGCATGCGCACGAGCTACGACATCGAGATGATGCGCCAGATCGGTACGTGCTCGGGCATCGAGAACTACTCACGTCACATCGACGGGCGCGCCCCCGGCAGCGCTCCGAACACGCTGCTCGACTACTTTCCCGAGGACTTCCTCCTCGTGATTGACGAGTCCCACGTGACCGTCCCGCAGATCGGCGCGATGTTCGAGGGCGACATGTCCCGCAAGCGCAGCCTCGTCGAGCACGGCTTCCGCCTCCCGAGCGCGATGGACAACCGACCGTTGCGCTGGGAGGAGTTCGTCGAGCGGATCGGGCAGACGGTGTATCTCTCGGCCACGCCCGGGCCCTACGAGCTGGGGATGGCGGACGGCACGGTCGAGCAGATCATCCGTCCCACGGGCCTCGTGGACCCCAAGGTCGTGGTCAAGCCCACCGAGGGGCAGATCGACGACCTCCTCGAGGAGATCCGGGTCCGCACCGACCGAGACGAGCGCGTGCTGGTCACCACGCTGACCAAGAAGATGGCCGAGGACCTCACCGAGTACTTCCTCGACAAGGGAGTGCGAGTGCAGTACCTGCACTCCGAGGTCGACACCTTGCGCCGCGTCGAGCTGCTCCGTGAGCTGCGCCTGGGCCAGTTCGACGTGCTGGTCGGCATCAACCTCCTGCGCGAGGGCCTCGACCTGCCCGAGGTATCGCTCGTGGCGATCCTCGACGCGGACAAGGAAGGCTTCCTGCGCTCGGGCACCTCCCTCATCCAGACGATCGGCCGCGCGGCGCGCAACGTCTCTGGCGAGGTGCACATGTATGCGGACAAGGTCACGCCGGGCATGAAGCTCGCGATCGAGGAGACCGAGCGCCGCCGCGCGAAGCAGGTCGCGTACAACGAGGCGCACGGCATCGACCCGCAGCCGCTGCGCAAGAAGATCGCCGACGTCACCGACATGCTCGCGCGCGAGGACATCGATACGGCCGAGCTCCTCGCGGGCGGCTACCGCAAGGCCGGAGGCAAGCGCGGCGATCAGGCGCAGGAGAAGGGCCAGAAGCGCTCGCTCGCCGGGGTGGCCGCGACCGATCTCGCGAACCTCATCCAGGAGCTGTCCGAGCAGATGCACGCCGCTGCGGCAGAGCTGCAGTTCGAGCTCGCAGCGCGCCTGCGCGACGAGATCTCCGACCTCAAGAAGGAGCTGCGCCAGCTCACCGAGGCAACCTCCTGAGCGACGCGCCGTCCACGGCCGGAGGCCTCCTCGGGGCGTGAGCCGGACCCGTGCCGTATGCTGGCGCGCTGGAGGGGA
>Ga0182793_1000759_pt1 | contig 22457 bp, 24 predicted proteins | sample Passage237A_FD_130498 | JGI IMG/M metagenome (GOLD analysis project Ga0182793, IMG submission 130498) | Cellulose adapted compost microbial communities from Newby Island Compost Facility, Milpitas, CA, USA - Passage2 37A (version 2) (version 2) ... | reverse complement strand
CCCCCCCCCCCCCCCCCCCCCGCCCCCCCCCCCCCGCCCGCCGGCCCCCCCAGCCCCAGGGGGAAGGTGCTGGCATAGCCCCCCCCGGCCGCCGGCGCGCCCGCCATGATCGGCTGCAACAGCTCGCGCCGGTCGCCCCGGGCCTCGGTCGGCGCAGTCTGGCTCATGCGAATCCCCATTTCTTCGGGACGAACGCTAGCCCCTTGCCGGCCGCCTCGCCACTCACTCCGGGAGGGTGTTGATCACCACCTGCACCCGGCTGGCCGAGAAGCGCGTCAGCCCGTATTCGACCGGCCGGCCGTCGCGGTCGACATTGATGGCCTCGAGGCAGAGCACGGGCATGGTCCGCGCCAGCCGCAGATGCCGCATCTCGTATCCGTCCGGCAGCCGCGCCGTCACCCGGGTCGACTTGCGCTGATAGTCGCCCACGCCCAGCCTCTCGAACATCGGCGTGATCTTCCGCGTCGCCTCATAGGCCTCGAACAGGCCGGGGAACCGCCCCAGGGGGAAATGATGCGCCACGAGGCTGATCGGCTGGTCGTCCACCATGCCCATGGTCTCGATCAGCGCCACCGGCGCCCCCGGCGCCAGCGCCAGCGCCTCGGCCATGGCCGCGTCGGCCGGGATCGTCGCCGAGCGCAGGAAGGTGCCCGAGGGCGTGCGCGCCTGCCGCTTGACGATCTCCGAGAAACGCGTCCGCGCCGACAGGGGGTAGTCGACGATGTCCTCCTGCACGAAGGTGCCGCGCCCCTGTTCGATCCGCACCATGCCCTGGTCCTGCAGCGAGGCGATCGCCCGGCGCACCGTGTGGCGGTTGACGCCGAATCGCTCGGCGAGCTGCATTTCGGTGGGTAGCCGCTCGCCCGGGCCATAGGCGCCGCTGCGGATTTCCTCGGACACCGCGTCGGCGATGCTCTGCCAAAGGGCCGTTCCCCGGCGATAGGGCGTCATGGTCGTCACCTTGGGTCCCGTGAAAAATTCTGGCGCCGGTGTCACGTCCGCGTCATGGTTCGTGGCCATAAGGAAGCAGGCCGGCATTCGCACCCTACAGCATGCCGACAAAAAGGTCTAGACGTATAGATGAATAGGTTGAACCCATGACCTACCCTCCCGAACAGGTGGCCGCGCGGCAGCGCTGGATGGCCATTCTGGCGCGCGCCACCCGCGACGAGCTGGAGGCCGCCTATGCCGGCCTGCCGCAACGCCCCGCCTATGAGCTGCTGCGCCGTCCCGAGATCGGCCTCGCCATGGTGCGCGGCCGGGCAGGGGGCACGGGCAATCCGTTCAATCTGGGGGAGATGACGGTCACCCGCTGCGCCGTCCGCCTCGCCGACGGCACCACCGGCCATTGCTACGCCGCCGGCCGCGATCCGCGGAAGGTCGAGCTGGCCGCCGTTTTCGACGCGCTGCTCCAGGGCGCCGATGCCGCCGGGCTCGAAGCCGGGGTCATCGCCCCGCTCGCCGCCCGCCAGGCCGCCGACCGCGAGCGCGCCAGCCGCAAGGCGGCCGCGACCAAGGTCGAGTTCTTCACCATGGTCCGCGGGGAGAATCCGAAATGACCGCCATTGCCGCCCCCGCCCTCAAGCCCGGCTTCGCTGATCCTGTCTTCGCCAGCCAGGCGAGCTTCAGGTCCGTGCTCGATGCCATGTCCTATCCCGGCCGCATCCGCACGGTCTCCGCCGCGATCGATCCCCCGGCTCCGCTCGATCCCGCCCTGGCGGCCCTGGCGCTGACCCTGCTCGATTTCGACACGCCCGTCTGGCTCGATGCCGCCGCCGCGCCGGCGGCCGAATGGCTGCGCTTCCATTGCGGCACACCCATCCACGCCGAGCCGGGCGCGGCCCGCTTCGCCCTCGTGGCCGATGCCGCCGGCCTGCCGGGTCTCGACGGCTTTGCCATCGGCGAGGACCGCTATCCCGATCGGTCCGCGACGCTGCTGCTCCAGCTTCCGGCGCTCTCAGGCGGCGAACCCACGCGCTGGACCGGCCCGGGCATAGACGGGGCCGTCGTCATCGCGCCGCAGGGCCTGCCGGAGGGGTTCTGGTCGCTCTGGTCCCTGAACGCGCAGCTCTACCCGCTCGGCGTCGATGTCATCCTCGTCTCGGGCCGGGAGATCGTCGGCCTGCCGCGCACCGTCACTGTGGAGGTCTAGCCATGTATGTGGCCGTCAAGGGTGGCGGGAAAGCCATCCTCAATTCCCACGAGCTCATCGCCGAAACCCGCCGCGGCGATCCCGCCGTTCCCGAGCTGTCCACCCGCCAGATCGCCAATCAGCTCGGCCTGGCGGTGGATCGCGTCATGGCGGAAGGCTCGATCTGCGACCGCGATCTGGCCGCCCTCGCCATCAAGCAGGCCCAGGGCGATCTGGTCGAGGCCATCTTCCTGCTTCGCGCCTATCGCACCACGCTGCCGCGCCTGGCCATGTCCGAGCCCATCGACACGGCGAGGATGCTGGTGCGCCGCCGCGTCTCCGCCGCCTACAAGGACATACCCGGCGGCCAGGTGCTCGGCCCCACCTACGACTATACCCACCGCCTGCTCGATTTCGCCCTGATGGCCGAGGAGGGGGCGGGCGCGCCGGTCGCCCCCATGGGCGATGCTCCCCTCGACGAGGGCATGCCCCATGTCGCGGACCTGCTGGACTATGAAGGCCTGATCGAGCCCGAGCTCGCCGATCCCGAGGCGCCGGAGCCGTTCGACCTGACGCGCGAGCCCATGAGCTTTCCCGCCGGGCGCGACCAGCGCCTGCAGAACCTGGCCCGCGGCGACGAGGGCTATGTGCTGGCCCTGGCCTATTCCACCCAGCGCGGCTTCGGCGGCAACCATCCCTTCGCGGGCGAGATCCGCATGGGCGAGGTCGGCGTCGAGATCGTTCCCGAGGAGCTCGGCTTCGCCATCGACATCGGCGACATCACCGTCTCCGAATGCCACATGATCAACCAGTTCGAGGGCTCGGCGGAAAAGGCGCCGCAATTCACGCGCGGCTACGGCCTCTCCTTCGGTCACAACGAGCGCAAGGTCATGGCCATGTCCATGGTCGACCGTGCCCTGCGCGCCCGCGAGTTCGGCGAGATCGCCCGCTATCCCGCCCAGGACGAGGAATTCGTCCTCTACCACGCCGACAATGTCGAGGCGGCGGGCTTCGTCTCCCACCTCAAGCTGCCGCACTACGTGGATTTCCAGGGCGAACTGAACTTGCTGCGCCAGTTGCGCCGCGAACACGACGAACGCCAGCTCAGGGAGGCCGCCGAATGAGCGCCGCCATGCCAGCGCCTGTCCAGTGGGACACGGCGTACAACTTCGCCTATCTCGACGAGCAGACCAAGCGGATGATCCGTCGCGCCATCCTCAAGGCCGTGGCCGTGCCCGGCTACCAGGTGCCTTTCGGCGGCCGCGAGATGCCGCTGGCCTACGGTTGGGGCACGGGCGGCATCCAGGTCACCGCCAGCGTCATCGGGCCGGACGACACCCTCAAGGTCATCGACCAGGGCGCCGACGACACCACCAATGCCGTCTCCATCCGCCGGTTCTTCGAGCGCGTGGCGGGCGTCGCCACCACCGAGGCGACGGAGGAAGCCGACATCATCCAGACCCGCCACCGCATCCCCGAGGCGGAGCTGGCCGAGGGCCAGGTGCTGGTCTACCAGGTGCCCCAGCCCGAGCCGCTGCGCCGGCTGGAGCCGCGCGAGGCCGAGACGCGCAAGATGCACGGCTATGCCGAATATGGCCTCATGCACGTCAACCTCTACGAGGACATCGCCCGCTACGGCCACATCGCGACCACCTATGGCTACCCGGTCATGGTCAATGGCCGCTACCTGATGTCGCCGTCCCCCATCCCCAAGTTCGACAATCCCAAGATGCGGGATATGAAGGCGCTGCAGCTCTTCGGCGCCGGGCGCGAGAAGCGCATCTACGCCATTCCGCCCTATACCAGCGTCAAGAGCCTCGATTTCGAGGACCACCCCTTCACCGTCCAGAGTTGGGACGATTGCTGCGCCCTGTGCGGGGCGACCGATTCCTATCTCGACGAGGTCATTCTCGATGACCGCGGCGGCAAGATGTTCGTGTGTTCCGACACTCACTATTGCGGCCAGCGCCGCGCCGACGGCCATGTCGGGCCGCAGGGCGTGCCGGGCGTGGAGGAGGCCCGATGAGCGCCGTCATGGTTTCCGCGCCCGTCGACGAGCGCCGCCCGCTGCTGCGGGTGGAAAGCGTCAGCAAGTCCTATGGCAGCACCATCGGCTGCCGCGATGTCGGCTTCACCCTCTATCCCGGCGAGGTCATCGGCATCGTGGGCGAATCCGGCTCGGGCAAGTCCACCTTGCTCAACGTGCTGTCCGCGCAGCTGCCGCCCGACAGCGGGCGGGTGGAGTTCGATCTCGGCCATGGCGGGCTGCGCGACATCTTCACGCTTTCCGAGCCGGAGCGGCGGCGCCTCATGCGCACCGACTGGGGCATCGTCCACCAGAACCCGCGCGACGGGCTGCGCATGGACGTTTCGGCCGGCGGCAATGTCGGCGAGCGGCTGATGGCCATCGGACAGCGCCACTACGCCAATATCCGTGCCGAGGGCCTCGACTGGCTGGCCAAGGTCGAGCTCGACGCCTCCCGCGTCGATCACCTGCCCAAGACCTTCTCCGGCGGCATGCAGCAGCGTCTGCAGATCGCCCGCAACCTCGTCACCCGGCCGCGCCTGGTCTTCATGGACGAGCCCACCGGCGGCCTCGACGTTTCGGTGCAGGCGCGCCTGCTCGATCTGCTGCGCGGCCTGGTCCGCGAACTGGGCATCGCCGCCATCGTCGTCACCCACGACCTCGCCGTGGTCCGCCTGCTGGCCGACCGCCTCATGGTGATGTGGAAGGGAGAGGTGGTGGAGCAGGGCCTGACCGACCAGGTGCTGGACGATCCCCACCACCCCTATACCCAGCTTCTCGTCTCCTCGGTCCTGCAGGTATGACGATGTCCGGCATCACCGCTACGGCCAAGCCTTCGTCACCCCTTCATTCCGGGAGCGCCCCATGACCGCAATGATCTCCGTTTCCGGCCTCGCCAAGGATTTCGTCCTGCACACCCAGGGCGGGGTGCGCATCCCGGTCTTCGCCGATCTCGACCTCGAGGTCGCCGCCGGCGAATGCGTCTGCCTGCACGGCCCCTCCGGCGCCGGCAAGTCCACCCTGCTGCGTTCGCTCTATGCCAACTACAAGCCCTCCGCCGGCCGCATCCGGGTCACCCATCGCGGCGGCATGGTCGATCTCACCACCGCCGAGCCCTGGCAGGTCATCGATATCCGCCGCCACTCGGTCGGCTATGTCAGCCAGTTCCTCAGCGTCATCCCGCGGGTTCCGGCGCTCGATGTCGTGGCCGAGCCGGCCCGAATGCTCGGCGCCTCCGCCGAGGCGGCACGGGAGCAGGCCGCGGCGCTGCTGACACGCCTCAACATCCCCGAGCGGCTGTGGTCGGTGGCCCCGGCCACCTTCTCGGGCGGCGAGCAGCAGCGGGTCAACATCGCCCGCGGCTTCATCGCCCGCTATCCCATCATGCTGCTCGATGAGCCCACCGCCTCGCTCGACGCCGGCAACCGCCAGGTGGTCATCGGCCTCATCCACGAGGCCAAGGCGCGCGGCGCCGCCATTGTCGGCATCTTCCACGATGCCGAGGTGCGCGAGGCCGTCGCCGACCGCCTGTTCGAGGTCACCGCCTATCAAAGGAGCGCCGCATGACCGCCGAACAGCGCCCCCAATGCGCGAATTTTCACCGGGAACGCCCCAAACGTTCACATTTCGCTAACATCGGCGCAATGCAACCGCCATGCATCGACCGCACCGGAGCGAGGCCGAAATGACCACCATCGCCAATGCCCGCATCGTCCTGCCCGACACGATTGTCCAGGGTACGCTCGCCCTCGACGGCGCAAGCATCGCCCGGCTCGACGACAGCCCCGCCGCGCCTACCGACTCCCTGGATTTCGAGGGCGACTTCCTGCTTCCCGGCTTTGTCGAGCTGCATACCGACAATCTCGAGAAGCATCTTCAGCCGCGGCCCGGCGTCATGTGGCCCTCCAGCGCCGCCGCCGTCCTCGCGCACGACACCCAGGTCGCCGGCGCCGGCATCACCACGGTCTTCGATGCGGTCTCGGTCGGCGAATATTCCGCCGCCAGCGCCCGCCGCCAGATGATCGCCTCGACCGTGGAAACCGTGGCCGACCCGGCGGTTCGGGCCGTCATGCGGGCCGAGCACCTGCTGCATCTGCGCTGCGAGCTGGCCGATGCCGCCGTGCTCGAGATCTACCAGCCGCTGGCCTCCAATCCCCTGGTGCGCCTCGTTTCCCTGATGGACCACACGCCCGGCCAGCGCCAGTGGCGCGACCTCGACAAGTGGCGGCAGTTCAACCGCGACAAGAAATGGACCGACGAGGAATTCGACGCCATGGTCCAGCAGCGCCAGCAGTCGCAGGCGCGCCATGCCGAGACCCATCGCCGCTCGGTCGTCTCGCTGGCCCACCACTACGGCACCGTGCTCGCCAGCCACGACGACACCACCCGCGAGCATGTCGAGGAAGCGGTGGAGATCGGCATCGCCATCTCCGAGTTCCCGACCACGCTCGGCGCCGCCGGCCACGCGCACAAGCGGGGCATGAAGGTGGTGATGGGCGCGCCCAACGTCGTGCGCAAGGGCTCGCATTCCGGCAATGTCTCCGCCCTGGAACTGGCGCGGCACGGCTTCCTCGACGTCCTCTCCTCGGACTATGTGCCCTCGAGCCTCATGCAGGCCGTCTTCCATCTCAACCGCCACGAGGGCATCGAGCTGCCCGAGGCCGTCGCCATGGTTTCCGCCACCCCGGCCGGCATGGTCGGGCTCGACGACCGCGGCAGCATCGAGGTCGGCAAACGCGCCGATTTCAGCCGGGTGCGGCTGGTGGGCGACGTGCCGGTGGTGCTGGGCGTCTGGCGCGAGGGCCAGCGCGTCAGCTGAGGCCGATGCGGGTGAACATCGAGCGCCGGCGCTGAATCCCTTTGTCAGCGCCGGCGCCTAACCTCTTGCGCGAACATGCCGATCAGGATCGTCAGCACCCGTATTTCTCGACGAATTCCTCGGCGCTCAGCGCCCGCATGTCGGCCAGGGTGTTGCCGAGCGTGTCGTGGTCCCAGTCCCACCAGGCCATCGCCTGCAATTTCTCGGCCAGCCTTTCGGGATGCCGGCGCCTGATCACCCTGGCCGGCACGCCGGCGACGATGGTGTAGGGCGCCACATCCCTGGTCACCACCGCCGATGAGCCGATCACGGCGCCGTCGCCGATGGTCACCCCCGGCATGACGACCGCACCGTGACCGATCCAGACATCGTTGCCGATGCTCACCTTGTGGCTGCGGCGCCACTCGAAGAACGCCGTATCGTCGCCGATGTCGAAGCCATATTGCCGCGAGCGATAGGTATAGTGGTGCTGGCTGGCCCGCCAGGTGGCGTGGTTGCCGGGATTGATGCGGGTGAAGGCAGCTATCGAGCAGAACTTGCCGATCTGTGCGTAGATGATCGAGCCGTCGTTGACGATGTAGCTGTAGTCCCCGAATTGCGTCTCGACGATGCCGGTGCGGGCCCCGACCTCGGTATAGCGGCCGAGGATGCTGTCGCGCACCTGGGCGGTGGGGTGGATGGTGGGCGCCGGTCCCAGCCGCTTCTCGTTCATCCTATTTCGCCTCGATGATCTTCATGCGCAGCCGGCGGGAGAGGAAGTCGATCGCGGCCACCGTCACCAGGATCATCAGGATGATGAAGGCGGCGGCCTGCCAGTTGTTGATGCGGATGCGGTCGGAAAGCTGCAGCCCGATGCCGCCGGCGCCGACGATGCCGAGAATGGTGGCCGAGCGGACGTTGGACTCGAAGAAATAGAGCACGTGGCTCATCATCACCGGCAGCACCTGGGGAAAGACGCCGAGCCGCATGACCTGAAGGCCGGAGCCGCCGGCCGCGCGCACCCCTTCCACCGGCTTGCGGTCGATGTTCTCGATGGCCTCGGCAAAGAGCTTGGAAAGCAGGGGAATGTCGCCGATGGCGATGGCGAGCACGCCGGCGAAAGGTCCGAGTCCCACGGCCGACACGAAGATCAGCGCCCAGACCAGCCCGTCTATGCCGCGGAAGCCGTCGAAGACGCGGCGCAGGGTGAAATGGAAGAACCAGTTGGGCATGACGTTCTTGGCGCCGAGGAACCCGAAGGGAACCGCGACCACCGCGGCGATGACCGTGCCCAGGAACGCCATGCCCAGGGTTTCGAGCATGGCGTGCACATAGTCCCACAGGCCGTCGCCCGGATGGGGCGGGATCATCAGGCGGACAAGAAGGCCGAGCTTGTTGAGCCCTTCAACGATGCGCATGGGGTTGGCGTCGATCCACCAGAGGCCGTAGCCGAAGGCGGCGAGAAAGGCGAGCCACAGCCCCCATTGCCGCAGGCGCTCCGGGATGGGGCGGTGAAACAGCTCGGGATTGCCGCGCCGGAGCCGGGCGATCTCGCCATGGGTGATGCTGGTCATGTCAGTGTCCCGCCCGCATGTCCTGCCCGATCAGCCGGTGGCGGATCGTTTCGCAGGTGACGTCGATGATGGAGGTGGTGGCGATCAGCAGCAGCATGATCGCGGAGATGTCGGTGTATTCGAATTGGCGGATGGCGACGTAGAGCTCCTGGCCGATGCCGCCGGCGCCGACGATGCCCAGGGCCGATGCGCCGCGCACATTGATCTCGAGGCGCAGCAGGAAATAGCTCGCATAGTTGGGCAGGGCCTGCGGCACGACGCCGAGCCGCATCAGCATCGGCCAGTTGCCGCCGGCCGCGCGCACGCCCTCTATCGGGCGCGGATCGACGTTCTCGTTGACCTCGGCGAAGAGCTTGCCCAGCGAGCCGGCGGTGTGGACGGCGATGGCCAGCACCCCGGCGAACGGCCCGAGCCCGAAGGCGAAGACGAAGATGAGGGCGAAGACCAGCTCCGGCACGGTGCGGCAGAATTCCAGCAGGCGCCGGGCGACGAAATAGATGCCGCTCCGCTCCACCAGGTTGCGCGAGGCCGGAAAGCACAGCAGCAGGGCGACGATGCCGCCCAGCACCGTGCCGACGAACCCCATCAGGATGGTCTCGACCAACAGGCGCAACCAGAAGCGCAGCCCCCAGTACCAGTCGGCGAGATCGGCCCAGAGCGTGTCGGGGGAAAGCCGGGGCAGGGTGCCGGCGATGTAGGTCCAGGCCTTGGGCAGGCCGGCCATGAGGTCCGCCAGATCGAAATCGCTGACCGCCACGGACCCGGCCAGCGCGGCGGCGAACAGGGCGCCGTAGAGGAGGGTCCAGAGCCGCCTGGCGCCGAGCTCGCGGCGATAGCGGGTTTCAAAGGCCGATAGGCGTTCCTCGCGGCCTGTCGCCGTGAAATCGGCCCGGGCATGACCCATCGTGCTCATCTCGGAAGCTCTCTGTTCGCCTGGAGAGGCCGGCACGCTGCGTGAGCGTGCCGGCCGCAAGATGCGGGTCAGTTGCCGGCGGTGCGGCGGCGCTCGTCGGCGTTGAACTCGGTGATGGCGATCACGTCGAGATAGTCCTCGTGCTTCGCCTCGGCATAGCCGGCGGATTCGCCCCGGGTATATTCGGCGAAGCCTTCCGGATCCTTGGCGGGAAAGGCCATCAGGGCGGCGCGGAATTCGTCCTTGAGCGCCTGGGGCAGGGTGGAGAGCATCATCACCGGCGTGTTCGGAATGACCGGCGACGTCCAGATGATGCGGGTGGAGCCCTCGGGGATCAGCCCTTTGCTCTCCATGGACTGGATATTGCCGCTGGTCTCGTTCCGCCAATGGGTGGCGACCACCTCGAACGTGCCGTTGACCAGGGCCATGACGCTCTGCTCGTGCCCGCCCGAGAACGCGACCTCGCCGAAATAGTCGTCGGCCGTGGTCTTGAGCTCGGTGGAGAGATAGTAGGACGGCACGGCATAGCCCGAAGTCGAGTTCGGGTCCGCGAAGGCGAAGGACTGGCCCTTCACGTCCTCGATGGACTGGTAGGGGCTGTCGGCGCGCACCGCCAGGACCGAGTAGTAGCCGAGATTGCCTTCCTTATCGAGCGTCACGGCCACCGGCTCCACGCCGTCTCCCATGATCTTGCGGGCCAGCGCATAGGCGGCCGGGCCGACCGAGGCGATCTGCACGTGGCCGGCGCGCATGGCCTCGACCACGGCGGCGTAGTCGGTGCCGCGGACGATCTTCACCGGCACCCCGAGCTCGCGGCTGAGATAGTCGGCATAGGGCTGGTTGCGGGCGATGGCGTCGGTCTCGTTCTCGCTCGAGGAGATGCCGACGGTCAGCTCGGGATACTGCTCGCGCCAGTCCTGGGCCAGCGCAGGCAGGGTGAGGGTCGCGGCCGCCAGAATGGCCGCGAAGGCACGACGGGTCAGGTCAAGGGGCATAACCTTGGCTCCATGGGGTGATGACGATGTGGTCGGGCGAGGGGGGCTTGGGCTAGGGCGCAGCGTCCTCAAGCTGGCGCTCCCGCGGGACGGGCGATCCCGGTCCGCGCGCGGCGATGGTCGAGGTCAGCGCCTCGTCCACCGCGTTCTCGTCGCCGTCGCCGTAGATCTGCTGGATCACGGCGGGCGTGAGCCTGTCGGGGGAGCCGTCGAACACCACCCGGCCATGGGCCATGCCGACGATGCGGTCGCAATAGGCCCGGGCCGCATCCAGCGTATGCAGGTTGCAGATGACGGTGATCCGGTCTTCCCTGTTGATCAGCCGCAGCGCGTCCATCACCAGGCGGGCATTGCGCGGATCGAGCGAGGCGATCGGCTCGTCGGCGAGGATCAGCTTGGGGGACTGGATCAGCGCCCGGGCAATGGCGACGCGCTGCTGCTGGCCGCCCGACAGCGTGTCGGCCCGCTGCAAGGCCTGCGGCAGCAGGTCCAGCCGGTCGAGCGCCGAAGCCGCCATGGCCCTCTCGCGCTCGGAGAAATGCTTGAACATGACCGGCAGGGTCGCGGCGGTGCCGATGCGTCCGATCAGCACATTGGTCAGCACGTCCAGCCGGTTCACCAGGTTGAATTGCTGGAAGATCATGGCGCAGCGGGCGCGCCAGGCGCGCAGCTCGCTGCCCCGGAAACCGTTGACGGCCTTGCCGTCGTAGCGGATTTCCCCCTCGCCGGTGGGCACCAGGCGGTTGATCAGTCGCAGCAGGGTGGACTTGCCGGCGCCGGACCGGCCGATGACGCCCACCATCTGGCCCGGGACGAAGGCAAGCGAGACGTCGTTGACGGCAATGGTCTGGCCGAAAGACTTGGTGACGCGGACCAGTTCAAGCATTCAACTGTTCTCCGGCAGGAAAAGGACTGTAAGAAGCCGTAAATGGATGAAATTGAATTTCGTCCATTCGTCATGTTTTGTTGAGACGAACGCTAGCTGTCTTTTGTGACATTCGTATTTCGGCAGGGTCGATTGAAAGGCGCTAAGTATTGGACGAATAACGTATTTGTATATTGTAGCGCGCCATTCGTCTGTCATCACAGGCCCTTGGCGGCCATGGGCCGTGGGGACAATCGCCTCCGCCGGCGCCAAGCCCTCTTGCATCTTGGTCGGCCCCAACCTACAAACCGCCGCGTGAGGCCACGTGGCGGAGTGGTTACGCAGCGGATTGCAAATCCGTGTACTCCGGTTCGATTCCGGACGTGGCCTCCATTCAATTTTCATGCCTTTGATTTTGCTACGAAAATTGACCCCAAATGTCCCACAAAATCCGGTCGTAAAAAAAGTGGGACACATTTGTTCCCGGTGTGGTCCACGACTCGCCGTGAAGCCGGGGGCTGGCAATCGCCCCATCATCTCATTTTTACCGTTCTGTTCTCTCCCAAGGCACCAGCCCGTCAGGTCGAGGTTTAGGTTCCCGCTCTGAATACGGTTCATGAGCCCTATGGCCGTTTTGCGTCAACGCTTGAGCAGCAACTTCCCCCCCCCGCCAAGCCCTCCCAGGCACACATTATAAATTAAATCAAGAGCAATTACAGAAAATTCTTGACTTTCTGTATAAACTGTGATATAGTGCGCAAATAATCGAATGAATATCTCGTTCATTCGATTATATTCTTCATACTTTTTTTCTTTCAGGCGCGCGGACGGCGCAGGGAATTGCCTTGTTCCGTCCGCGATATTTCAGTTAATTATTTATGATGGATAATATTATAGAAAAATGGAAGCCCATTCCGGGCTATCCTGGCTATTTTGCCTCTGACCAGGGCCGGATCAAGCGCGAAGCGGCTCCCGACAGGCGCGGCCATGTTCATCGAGGTTACATCCTCGCCCCCCTGCGCATAGACGCAAAGAAAACTGCGCCGGGCTGCAAGAGCACCGGCCCATGGTTTCGCGTGGTCAAGGATGGCCGCGCGGCAAGAGTGGCCGGGGCCGATCTGGTCGCGCTGGCATGGCTGGACGGGTTCGATCCGGTGGTTCACAGAGTCGGCTTTCGTAACCGAACGGCTACCGATATTCGAGCCGAAAACCTGTTTTTCAAAAGCAAAGAAATCATGAACCTGCAGCGCCGGCTGGACCGGCGGATGCGGGAAAATTTTGAACGACAACAATAATTTAGGAGATTTATATGCAGACAGACATGCATGGCGCTGCCCGCGATTATGGCAGCATTCATAACCTGGTGGCAGCAAAGGGCCGGAACCGAGGCGAGGCCAGCGCTTCGCGCAGCCGAACGGTGCGAGCGATCGGAGCACCCGACCGGCGAGGCGTGGGTTTCGCGCGATATGTCATGGCTCGAATGACGAGCCGAGGCGATCTGGCCGGGGCCGTCGAGGTCGCGAAATCACGCTGGCCCGGCGATGCGAAAGTTATCGACAGCTTGAAAGCGGCTGTCGGAGCCGGCACCACGACCGGCGAGGACTGGGCCTCAGCCCTGGTGCCAGCACATCAAACGCTCGCCAGCGAATTCGTTGAATTTTTGCGCCCGCAAACGATTCTCGGCCAATTTGGCCGCAACGGCATTCCTGCGGTTCGCCGCGTCCCGTTCAACGTTAGTATTCCTCGGCAGACTTCGGCGGGACAAGGCTACTGGGTGGGTGAAGGCAAGGCCAAACCGCTGACGGCATGGACTTACGACCGTATCAACCTCGACTTTGCCAAGGTCGCCAACATCGCAGTCATCACCGACGAGCTTGCGCGCAGCAGCGCCCCGGACGCGGAAATTCTGGTGCGCGACGAACTGGCCAGAGCGCTGATCGAACGGCTCGATATCGATTTTGTCGATCCGCTCAAGGCGGCGGTGGCCAGAGTTTCGCCGGCCTCGATCACCAACGGCGTTGCGCCTATCGCTTCGACCGGCACAGATGCCGACGCGGTGCGGGCCGACATCAAGGCAGCCATTGCAAGTTTCGTCAGCAGCAATAACACACCGCGCTCCGCCGTCTGGATCATGCCTTCGCTCACCGCGCTTTCGTTGTCGTTGATGACCAATCCGCTCGGGGCCGCCGAGTTCGAAGATATCAACCTCGCCGGCGGTTTTCTCGCCGGTCTGCCGGTGATCGTTTCTGATTATGTTCCTGCCGGAACCGTTATTCTTGTTAATGCGAGCGATATATTCCTTGCCGATGACGGCGCGGTCGGCGTGGACGTTTCCCGCGAAGCGTCGCTTGAAATGAATGACGCACCGACCAGCGACAGCACGACGCCCACGGGCACCAGCCTCGTAAGTCTCTGGCAAACCAACTCAATTGGCGTTCGCGCTGAGCGCTATATAAACTGGGAAAAACGCCATCCGGGCAGCGTGGCCGTCCTTTCCGATGTCGCCTGGGGCGGCGATATCGCTCTTAGCTAGTCTTCGGCCTCGGTCCGATAAAAATAAAAGAATAACAGGACGAAAAATGAAATTCATTGAAGTTTTAAAAAAGGCGTTGTCGCCCGCGAGCAGACGAAATCGAGGCGGATGGTATTCTACCGTCCGCGAGCCGTTTGCCGGCGCGTGGCAGCAGAACCGCGAGCAGGCGACCGAGGATATTTTAGCCTATCCAGCCGTTTTTTCGTGCATCAGTTTGATTGCCGGCGACATTGCGAAGCTGCCAATCAAACTCACAAGGCGCGACGAAAACAATATCTGGATAGAGGTTGAAAACCCGGCCTATAGCCCGGTGCTCCGCAAGCCAAATCATTTTCAGACCCGGCAGCAATTTATTGAATCTTGGGTCATCTCGCTTCTGACCGCCGGCAATGTGTATATTCTGAAAAAACGCGACGGGCGTGGGGTTGTCGTCAGTTTATATGTGCTGAACCCGGCCCAGGTGACGCCGCTGGTGGCGGACAATGGGGCTGTGTTTTACGAATGTCGCCCTGACAATCTGGTCGGCACGACCGAGACGGTGACCGTTCCCGCCTCGGAAATTATTCATGATCGGACGAACACGCTCTACCACAACCTCATTGGGGTGCCTGCGATCTATGCCGCCGCCTTGCCGGTGCTGCAGGGCCGCGAGGGCATGGAGTCGGCCATCAGTTTTTTTCGAAATTCAGCGCGGCCTTCGGGCATTTTGCAGGCACCGGGCGCGGTGGATGCCGACACCGTGGAACAAATTCGAAATTATTGGGCGGCGAACTATACTAGACAAAATGCCGGCAGGGTGGCCGTCCTGGCCGATGGACTCACATACCGGCCATTCGAGCAGCAAAATTTTCAGACGGCACAACTGCTTGAAACCTTGCGGTGGACGGCGGAAACGGTAGCCGCCGTGTTTCACGTGCCCGCATACAAGATCGGCGCAGGCGAGATTCCGACCTCGGGCAACATCGAGTCGGAAAACATTCGATATTTCTCGGAAGCGCTGGGAGCCAGGATCGAGGCGATAGAAGCGCTTCTGTCCGAGGGCCTTGGCCTTGCGGCTGGACTCAAGATCGAAATCGACACCAAGCACCTTTTGAGAATGGACTCGGTCTCGTTGATCCAGGCCGAGGCCGCCGCCACAGGGGCAGGAATAAAGACGATCAACGAAAGCCGGGCCGTATTCGGCCTGCCGCCGCTCGAAGGTGGCGACACGGCTTACATGCAGCAGCAATATTGGCCGCTTCAAAACCTGGCCAATCGCCGCGACGGCCCGGAGGGCAGCACAAACAGATATTTTAAAACATTGAATAAATTAAAGGAAATACAGAATGCAGCATGACCTTGTATATGAATTGATCGAAGAAATCACCGCGACCTTGGAGAAGGTAGTGGACCAGATGAACGCAAAAATAGACGCTTTCGGAAAGGAAATCGGATCAACAATTATTTCAATTGACGACGATGAATATGACGACGAACGCACCGACTGGAAGCCCGGCCAACTGGTCAGCGTCGGTGGCGGCGGTTTAAAGCGCTGGGATGCCGAGGCCAAGTCCTGGCGTTGGCTCGCCAACGGCGTCGAGTCTGTTGAAATCGTGGATGATATGCTTGTTGTCACGCGCTCCAATGGCCTTGTCGAGCGGTCACAAATCAAGAAGGCGGCTTGAAATGCGAGATTTTTTCGTTCCTGTCCGCCGACAGAAAGCAAAGATAGGTGTTTATCCCAGCCAATTCTATTGGGACTCCGTAAATAAATGCTTTTATCAAAAAACAATACCTGACTATTCCATTCCAGAACGCCTTTTCAACAAAAAGTATTATTTTCATACGGTTGATCCGGAAGATCGGGACGATTTCGATTGCGCAGAATATATTAAATCTATCCCGTCCGCTGAAGTTCATGGGCGCGTTTTCGAGCCGGATAATCCAGAAAATATAGTTATTCGAGACGGAAAGAGGCTGGTGAACGTCCGCGAACGATATTACGACGCGCTCAACCGGAAGCGCGAAAAGAAAATGGCCGCGTGATCGCGGCACTAAGATAAATATAAAAAGAAAGGTTTCGGTGTGAAGCACTAATGACTGAAGAAATATTCAACAACTCAACAATTGAGGCTTATAGACAGCGACTAAACGACCAAAACAAAGCAGACTTCCAGCCACAGGGCCTAAACCGGCTGGTTTGGAAAGAACGCGACCCGGAAAACCGATACGATATTTCGCAGGTGTCGATTAAATTCGATCATCGGACAGGCGAGGTCAAGGTTCGGGCGGAGGGCGAAGGGCTTTTCGCCAAAGATTTCGAGCCTACCGAAGCCGAGGCCGAGGCGATCAAGCAGGCAATCGCCGCCCATCCTTGGCCCGTTCAAGAACACATCGATCTCAGCGACCCGAAATTGCCTGACCTCTGGCAACTGGCAGATGACAGTTGCCGGTGGGCCTTCCACGACGCGGACGGCCATGTCGTCATGTTGCAGGTCCGCAAGGATGAGAATGGCGAAAAGGTCTATATCCCGATCACCCGCTATGGCGGCGAATATCTGTTTCAGCCGCCGCTTGGCGAAAACCCGCTCTACAATCTCCATCTGATAAAAAAGCTCAAGGTTTCAACCGTTTTCATACACGAAGGCGGGGCGGCAGCGGCGGCAGCGCAGAAGATTGCAGACGATGCAAGGTCTCAGCATCCATGGCGGGCCGAATTGGCCCATGCGGCTCACCTCGGCTTCATAGGCGGCGCTTACGCAACCGACGAAAGCGATTTTGACGCATTAAAGCGCCTTGGTGTGACCACGGTCTATGTCGTGCCGGACAACGATACGGCTGGCCGAAATGCAGGCCAGAAGATCGCCCGGAAGCTTGGCGGCACGGTCTATACTGTTTTGGTCGGCAGCGACTTCCCGACCGGCTGGGATTTCGCGGACGAAATGCCAGGGCACCTTTTTAACCGCAACGGCCTTTGGACCGGCCCGACATTTGCGTCATGCGTCTTTCCGACGACCTGGGCGACTTATCAATATGTCGATGACAACGGTAAAAATCGTTGGGGTCTGAGACGTGAGTTCGCCGCGCAATGGTACTGGGTGAACGACGAAGCGATGGTGGTTCATCGCCAATTCCCGCACATTTATAAGACTGAGAAGGGTTTCAACGACTATATCGCCGCGTATTCGGACGTACCGGACACTGCCGACCGACTCAAGAAAATTGCAGATTCAAACATTGATGCCACGGTCTATCGACCGGGCGAAAAGTGTGACGGGTTCAAGACAGAGGGCGGTCGCCGGGTCTTCAACGTCTATCGCGAACACGATTTTCCGGCCATGGACGGCGATGCAAGCCTATGGCTCGAATTTATCGATTACTTGTTGCCAGACCCGAAAGAGCGTCAAGCCTTCCTGCGCTGGTTCTATACGATGATCGCTTCGCCAGCGACACGGACATATTCATGTCTTATGTTTTCCGAAGCGCAGGGAAGCGGCAAAACAACTGTTTCTGATATTTTATACCGGATCATCGGCCCGCGAAATGCGACAATCGCCAATTCGAAATCGCTCGATAGCCAGTTTAACAGCCATTGGGAGAACAAGCGTCTTGTGATCTTCCAAGAACTATACGAAGGCGGCTCAAATTTCCGCACCACGAATGCGCTCAAGACGGTTTTGACCGACGACTATATCCGCATCAATGCAAAATATCGGCAGGAGCGTACGGTCGAAAACCACACTCATATTTTCGCTGCCAGCAATTCGGCCCATGCGCTCGATCTGGACGATGGCGACCGCCGTTGGCTCGTCGTCCAGGCCACAAACGAAATCTGGCCGCAGGAAAAATTCAGGACATTGCGCGAATGGCTCTTCGATGACATCGGGTGCAACATCATCCTTGGCCTGGCCAGGAAATTTGACGACTATCTACAACGCGGTGAGCATCCGCCCGTCACGGCGGCAAAGAATGTCACGATCTGGCGCACAGAAAGCGATATCGTTCTTGATATCGAGGCGCTGCATGAGCGCTTCGAAAACGTGGAAGTGGCCTTTGAAACCAAGGCGTTCCAGTCTTTCATAACTGGCAACCAGAAGGTTCAGAAGTCAGATTCAATGCAGGTCAATTGCCAGCGTATGAAAAAACGCGGATGGGGCATTCTAACCCAACGCGATGATGAGTTCGGCGGGTTTCGGCCAACGGTCAAACGAAACGGCTCAAATCAGAAAGTAGCTTGTATCGTAAGTCCGGCGCTCAAGTCGAAAATGCGCGAGGAACACAAAGATAAATGGTCCGACATGATCGGCAAATGCCTCGCCAACCCGGCGGACGACCCGGTTAGTGAACAACCATTTTGATATAGCGGCCTGCGGGCCGCTTTTCTTTTTTCTCGGGACCAGGACCGGGACCGGGGACCGGCTCGGTACCGGGACCAAACGGCTGAAACCCCAGCAAAACCAAGAAAAATGCTGTCCAACTCGGGACCGGGGACCGGGGACCGGCACTTTTGAAAAACTTTTCGGAGACGATTCCGGCCTCTTTTTCTTCCTTCTCCACCACCTTTTATCTTTTATAGGAAAATGCCGGTCCCCGGTCCCGAAGGGGCTGAAACCCCAGCAAAACCGGGAAAAATGTCGGGACCGGCACCCGGTCCCGAGCCGGTCCCCGGTCCCCGGATAGAATTTTGTTTCTAGTGACATGCGGGTCAAGCGGAGGTCAAAATCATGACCTTACGGTATCATTTTACCTTTTTTCGGCCGGGGTTAGTTTGCAGGTTGTCGCCGGCCGGTCCTAGCGTCGAACGCGGCCAGAAACTGCCTACCCCCGGCCACTAGTTTAGTTTGTATAGAATTTATTATTATATATCAATGGCTTGCTCGGAACAATTCAACTACCAGCGGTCATCGACCCTCTGTCATCTGGCAGTGATCGGAGCGACCCAAGCTAATTCTAAAATATTAGCCAAATCCGGACTTTTTAGAATAATATTGCTCATAGTTCAGAATACAGGTTATGAATAGTAACTCTCACTCATGTCGTGACGTGAGCCGCATCGCAACGGACTTGCTTAACCGTTCAAGCGGCGTAGCAAATGGCGCCACTGTCATTCGGACATGCGGCAGGCAGATTGCCTCCATCCCTTTTACAATGTTGCTCATCTCATCTCGCGTCTGGTCTGCTTCGCCCCACTCAAAAAGTATGGAGTCAAACTCTTTCAAGGTAGCCTCATTGAGAGAACCAGCCATTGGAAATTCGGATCGATATCGAACACTCGCGGCTGATCGGTATTTTCTGAGTAACAGGTCTAGGCGGTCAAAGAGAGCCGACGAGTCACCCGGTACAAAGGCCTTCATCTTGAAACGATACGCGAGTAGTTCCCGCCAGAAGGGAAGCTGTTTTTCGAACCGCTCAATTGGAGCGAACAAGATGTCGCGGCGCACCTTTTCTTCGCTGTCATCTTCAGTTCTGTTGGGTCGAGTTGCGCCCTCTCCCGCCCAAACAGCCGGTGACCGCAAATCCCGTAGACGAGATTCCGCTTCATAGAACCGCGCCATTACGTCTTCGCAAAGCACTACGTCGCGCTTGCCTATCGCCTCGCGCCGCCACGTTTGCAGTCCCATATGAGCAACATAGATGCCATAGATGGCTGCGGCGCTGGTGACAATTTCTGTGATCATGTCCAAGCCCCTCGCATGACAAAGTAACCCGCCTTCATAGAGCAGGTTACTTTTTTTATATCGACTTGAAGTGCAGGTCGATCAAAGCGCATTGCTGGTAGGGGTACAAGGCCCGCCGCCCAAAATTCGCCAATCGGCGCAAGGGCTTACATCCACTAAATTTGAATACTAGAAGAAAAAATTCCAAAAAAGATTCGATTGACAGAATTATATTCTGTATGATAGTATATTCTTACCGTCGAACACTGTCTTTTGTTCGACGACATTAACCCGGCACAACCGACAAGGAGGGCCGATTTGAAAACTTGAAACGATTGGAAATGAAAATGACTTTGAGAAAAGATGGTACAGGCCGAGACGACTACCTCTCTCGCACCGCATTGCGAACCGAACGCGGCTGGACGGATAGACTTATCACTAATTACCTGGGCGAACCTGACAAGACCGCAGTCAATTCACACTATAGAACCGGGCCACGAGTCCAGCTTTTCGACCTTGAACGTGTGATCGAGACGGAGGGCCGTCAGGACGTGGCAGCAGCATTGGCTAAGGCCAAAGCGCAACGTGCTGGCCGTTCCGCGAGCGCCAAAGCGGTAGCAGACAAGAAGGCTGCCGAAACGATGGCGGACATAGCGGGCGGAACCGTTAAGCTACGTATCTATTCCCGCGAAAGCTTAGAACGTGCCGCTATACAACACTATAACCAGTTGTGGTTTGAGCGAGGCGAATTCAGGCAGGTGGAGAAGAATCCAAGTCCCGATTTCCTTGCCCGTATATGTGTCAATTTCCTTCGGCATCAAAGGTCAGAATACGACAACAAGATTGCCAATGCATTTGGCCGCACAGGCAAGCATGAAGCGATTGCGGCGATGCGGGAAAAGGTCATGGCTCAAATTGCCAAGGCTTACCCATGGCTTGCTGACCGGGTTGCGGAAGATGTTGCCGAGAGGAAGACGGCTTAATGGGGGAGGTCGTCAACTTTCCCCAGCGGAAGGCCGCCGAAATTCGACCAAATGTTCCAATTCGTGGGCTTTCACGTGTAGAAGCCGCCGCCGTAGTTGGCGTCAGCGCCTCGACGTTTGACCGGCTAGTTGCCGATGGGCTTATGCCGCCACCAAGACAGGTATACTCCCGCTCGATTTGGGATATTCTGGAGGTAAATCAAGCATTTGACAGCTTGCCACATGCCGAGTCTGCCAATAGTCTTTTTGTGGACAGCGCCTCTGGATGGTGACGATGGACGTAAAGCTCAAACACATTACGATTGATCAAGATCGTCATGGCAATGAACGCGTCTATTTTCGGAAGCGCGGGCGTCCCAAAATTCGATTGCGTGAGCGCGTCGGCTCCGAGGAATTTCACGAAGAATATCGCTGCGCCCTTCTCGGCATCGAATATGTGAAAGAGGTTGCACCACAAAAGGCCGTCGCGCCGAAACTTGGGCGCCCGGCGGTCGGTACGTTCCGATGGCTGGTGCAGGAATATATGCGCCGCGAGGTTAGTACACAGGCGGCTAGCACCCGACGACAAAAAGAACTGCGGTTTGCGGAAATCTGTCGGCTTACCGAAATCGGTAAGGTAAGAACGCCCGTTGGCGACCGCCCGTATGCGAATATGACGCAAATTCACGTCGAAGAAATTCGGGACGACAAAGCCCATTCGCCGGAAGCAGCAAATCATCGTGTCAAAATCATTTCGGCCATGTTCAAGTGGGCGATGGAGAATAAGCTCGCGAGGCACAATCCCGCCGCCAATTGCAAGAAGCTGGCCCCACTTAACGAAGACGGTCACCACACCTGGACCGAAGAAGAAATTGCGAAGTTTGAGGCCACGCACCCGGTTGGATCGAAGGCTCGCCTTGCTCTTACAATTTTTCGATACACCGGCCTACGCGTAAGCGATGTTGCGGTCTTTGGGCGACAGCATCTGTATGAGGCTGTTTTGCCAGATGGTACCAAGCAATTGCGCTTCAAGATCAAGCCAAAAAAGACTTCGGGCAAAACGGGTGTTGAGGTTGATTTTCCGGTTTTGCCACCCTTGGCAGATGCGCTGGAGTCAGTGCCGAAGACCAACATGATTTTCTTGCTGACGGAATGGGGACGACCTTTCTCGGTCAAGGGCCTTGGCAACAAAATGCGCGTTTGGTGTGACGAGGCGGGCTTGCCGCATTGTTCGTCTCACGGCATCCGCAAGGCTGACGCGGTTATCGCCGCTGAGAATGGTGCCACATCAGCGCAATTGCAGGCCATGTTCGGCTGGACCAATTCCCGGCAGGCCGATCATTACACTCGTGCCGCCGAAAGGAAGCGCACCGCAACAGCAGGCGCACACCACCTTTTACGCTAAAAAGTGGGACACAGGCAGGAGAAAATTCCTTAGAAAACAATACGAGGCTTTGTGTCCCACCTTACTCGTAAGTCATTGAAAACAAAAGATTGTGCTGGTCCGGACGTGGCCTCCATTTCCTCCCCTTTCCTGTGCGATCCGCCCCCTGCGGAACCTTGCCGGCGCGGGCCGGTTTGTCTTCGAGCCACAGACTGGAGGAGGCAGACATGTCCCCCGCAAATCCGAAAAGCCGTCCGGCACCGACGGAAACCGATCCCGGCGAGCAGAAGGACGACAATATCGACGATCTGGGCCGCAAGCCGGACGGCTCGCGGCTCGATCAGCCGGTGGATGCCGGCAAGGGCGCGTCCGACGGCACCGGGTCCGAAAAACCGTCCCGCGATTGAGCCGGCTGCGGGGCGGTCGATCCGAGCGCGCGGCAGCGCTGCAAAGTGTCGCGTCGGCGTCGTCCCCATTGCCAGCCCGGAAGGCTATCGATATTCACGTCCAGCATATGAACGGCATCCTGGAGGCAGGCTGGACATGATCGATTTCGAGCGTGCGCGGCGCGCCATGGTGGACAACCAGCTTCGGGCGGGCGGCGTGACGGAGCGGCGGCTGCTCGCGGCCATGGCTTCGGT
>Ga0182793_1000756_pt1 | contig 22479 bp, 21 predicted proteins | sample Passage237A_FD_130498 | JGI IMG/M metagenome (GOLD analysis project Ga0182793, IMG submission 130498) | Cellulose adapted compost microbial communities from Newby Island Compost Facility, Milpitas, CA, USA - Passage2 37A (version 2) (version 2) ... | reverse complement strand
TGGCTTTGGGGATCTTGTTGAGAAGCATAGGAATGGTAGCCGCGCAAACCAGCAACAGCACACCATGAACGATGGTAGAAACTTTGGTTTTTGCTCCGGCGTTGATATTGGCTGAGGAGCGCACGATCACACTCGTCATAGGAAGACCGCCCACCAATCCGCTCAGCATATTACCAATACCCTGAGCTTTCAATTCCCGGTTGGTCGGCGTGTAACGCTTCAACGGATCAAGTTTGTCTGTAGCTTCAATGCATAAAAGTGTTTCTATAGACGCTACGATAGCAATCACTATTCCCGTTGTCCAGACCTGGGGATTGGTAAACCCTTCAAGATTAGGAAGGGTGAACTGTGAGAGAAATTCCTGAGGACTGGATGCAACCGGCAGACTCACCAGATGACTTGCTCCTAGCAGCATGTCCGATCCTGAGTTGCGGTAAATTTCATTGATGAGTGTACCGATCAACACCACCAGTAATCCACTAGGTATCAATGCCAGCTTTTTGAAGGCTTTTGTCTGCCAGAGAAATAGTATGGACAGCCCTATTATCGCGATAATAACCGCACCCATTTCCATGTGTTGGAAGGATGATGTTATATAGCTCCAGGAAAAGCCATCTTCCGCATCTCCGCCTGGCGCATTGGCAGGATCATAACCTACCGCTTCGGGCAATTGTTTCAAAATAATGGTAAGTCCGATACCCGCCAGCATACCCTCTATCACAGAGGAAGGAAAGTAGTTGGCAATACTTCCTGCTTTAATAAAACCCAGAATCAACTGGATAAGTCCGGCTACGACTACGGAACACAGGAAGATATCGAAGGCGCCCAATTCTCCTATCGCGGTAAGCACGATAGCCGTAAGACCTGCGGCGGGACCGGCAACGCTGACATGCGAACCGCTCAGCATGCCGATAACGATACCTCCGATAATTCCGGCGACGATACCTGAAAACAAAGGTGCATTTGATGCCTGGGCAATACCAAGACATAAGGGGAGGGCGATGAGAAATACGATCAGACCCGAAACTAAATCCTTTCTAAGATGACTAAATAGTGAAGTTCCACGCTTCATAGGTACTATAACATTTTAATGACTGAAGATTTGCGATAACACGCAGGCGCGCAGCACGGCGTATAGCCGCTGGCGGTCAGATAAATGTTATTAGCAGTTTGGAGGGGGAGTGAGTATATCCGGAACGTGGTAATCCGGGATGTGTTCTGCAAGATGAATTGCAGTATTTATTTCATGCGCCAGGAAAGCTGCGCGTGCATCATCTTGAAATATCAATTTGTGATGAAACGGAGGGTCGCTGTCTTTCTTCAGCTTAGGACTTTCATCTCCTTCGCCCACACCACTGTATCCATGCACTTCTTCCTCGGTGATCTGCCCTTTGAACAAAATCTTGCCAATCTCCTTGACAGGTATGATCTGCAAGGAGAAAATAGCAATGCACATATAGGCGATCCATTTTCTCACAGGCAACAAAGTAAAGGGAAAAATTCTTTAGATGGTAGACTGGGTTCTCAATAATTTGTTAATTGGAAATTTTCTTTAGGTAATATCGAACTGCGTCTACCTCAGGCTTAAGAACGGTAAGCCGGCTTTTTTTGATATTTTGCGCGCAATTATGCGGAGGCGATTTTTTTTGCTGGCAACGGTTATTGGTTTATCGGCGGGCAGCGCGCTGGCGCAGGGCCGGATATATTGGCCATCGCCGGAAGTGGAGCAACTTTATAAACAAGCAAAAGAATACATGTCGCGAGGTGCTCTTACTCAGTCAGTTACCTTGCTGAGACAGGCGATACAACTCGCCCCAGATGTGACCATATTGCATCGCGACCTCGGGCAGGCACTCAACCTCTCTAAAGATTATGCAGGCGCATATAAAACCGTGGAGGCGCTGATAAAAGCAGATCAGGCAGATGAACTTACTTATCAGATAGCAGCCTCAGCCCTGCTTAATCAGGGTGAAAAGAAAAAGGCTAGGAATGTCGCGGAAAAGGGTATCAAGGCTTATCCCAATTCAGGAATTCTTTATCATGAACTGGCGAGATATTACGAACTGAACAATGATCCGGAATACGCCCTGGATGCGTTATTACAAGGGATAGAACGCGATCCGATTTATCATCTCAACTATTACGATGCTGCCAGGCTTTACGCAGGAACTTCCAAATGTATATGGACGATCATTTACGGCGAGATATTTTCCAATATAGAACGACATACACCGCGTAGTCTTGAAACCCGTAAACTCATTTTACAGTCATATCAAAAGCTCTTTTCTTCCGTAACGGCTGCTACCACACCCAAATATGGAGCGGCTGTCACAGAAGGAGAAGAGCCTACCTTCGAAGCTGCGGTTATGCAGACAATGCTTCCGCTGGCGCCGGTGGTGGCCGATGGTTTTACCGCTGAAAACCTCATCATGCTGCGCACACGTTTTGCAATGGACTGGAAAAACAACTTTGATAAGAAGTATCCTTTTTCGCTATTTCGCTATCACGATAAAATGCTTCGCGAAGGAACCTTTGATGCCTACAATCAATGGCTTTTCGGAAAGGTGGAAAATGCTGCTTCCTTTGATGCCTGGACAAAGTTTCATAAAGACGCCATTCCCGGACTTGAAAACTGGATACGGTCGAACCAGTATCTCCCGTTAGCAGGCGATTTCCACAATACAAAGGATCTTCGCAAGCTCTTTCTACAAAAGAAAAAGGGTTGATACAAACGTTAAAAAAACAAATCTCCTCTTTCCCAAGTACAAATAAACATAGCTTTGCGATCTCATTTGATAACCTTTATGATCTTTTGTAAACGTTCATTGTTTTATAAAGCAATAATGTTCTCCCTTTGTTTGGTGTTTGCAGGTCAGGCACTGAACGCACAGGATGTTGTCGGTACGGCAGATAAAATCATTGCTGTTGTAGGAAAAAACCGTATCGTTCTCCAGTCGGATCTCGATGTTCAGTTTACTGCCATGAAAGCACAGGATCCCACACTTGACGACTCCATGAAGTGCTACATGTTGCAGCAAATGATTATTCAGAAGTTGTTGGTGGAACAGGCCGAACGCGACAGCCTGCTGGTTTCTGACGAAGATGTGGAAGGAACGATCGAAAATCGTATCCGACAATTTATTCGTCAGTATGGATCGAGAGAAAAGCTGGAAGAAGTTGCCGGAAAGACCATTTATCAGTTGAAAGAAGAAAACAGAGAGTTGTTTAAAGAACAGCTAATGGCTGAGCGGATGCAATCCAAGATATTGGAGAATGTAAAAATCACGCCCAGCGAAGTGCAGCAGTTCTACAATAAAATTCCCGTCGACAGTCTTCCGTTTTTCCCGGCTTCGGTGGAAGTAGGACAGATCGTGATTGACCCGCCGGTAAGTCCCGAACTTGATGAATATGCCAGAAAGCGCCTGGAAGAAATCAGAAACGATATCGTAGTAAACGGTAAAAGCTTTGAAACCATGGCCGGTATCTACAGCGACGATCCCGGCAGCCGCGACAATGGCGGACGTTACAACGACATCAACCGCACCGGGAGTGGTATGGCTCCTGAGTTCGTAGCGGCAGCATTTAAACTGCAGAACGGCGAAATTTCCCCGATTTTCAAAACCCAGTTTGGCTACCATATTATTCAGATGGTACAGCGGAAAGGCGAGGTGGCCGATGTGCGTCATATCCTTATCCGTCCTGAGAGAACTTCTGCCGATTTCAAAAAAGCGACAGAAAAGCTGGACAGTGTGCGTTCTTTGCTTGTGAGCGGAAAGTATACTTTTCCTGAGGCTGTAGGAAAGTTCTCGACCGATGAAGCTGCGAAGACCACAGGAGGTATGATCATCGATCCGATGACAGGCTCTACGCAACTGGAAATTGAGCGTCTTGATCCTGCGATGGTGCTGATGCTCGATACAATGAAAGTCGGATCGTTTTCACAGCCGCAGTTGTTCAATACAGATCGTGGCGAACGCTCTCTTCGAATTGTATACCTGAAGTCCAGAACAGAGCCGCATAAGGCTAATCTGAAAGACGACTACAGTAAAATTCAGCAGGTAGCCCTTCAGCAGAAGCAGGCAATGAAAACCGAGGAGTGGTTGATGAACAGACTTCCCAATTATTACATCAGGATAGACCCTAAATATGCAGCCTGCAATAGCTTTGCGAAATGGCAGCTGGCTACGGCTTCGAAATAAAGCAGTCAATTTATCCCCTGACAACCGCTGCACCTTTAAAAGGGCAGCGGTTTTGCATGATGTTTCATTCGGTTCAGGTATAATCGCGAAAACGAAGCGTCCCAAAATCGAAAACGAAACGTCCCGAAAAAATAAGCCCTTTAACTGTTAAAAGGGGCGGTAAAAGCCCTTGAAACTTTATTTCAAGAGCTTTTCAATTATCTGTCGTAGGGCTCTGTAATTTATCCATGTAGGCATATCCATTATCAAAAGCGAATTGTACGGCTGGTTACGCCTGCAACGCCACGAGGACGGCACTTATCCAAACGGCTATTGCCATTTCCCACAGTACGACGCGCATTACTTTAAAGGCTTGACCGCCGAAAAACTGGAACTAAAAAAAGTACGCGGCTTTGATAAGTATATGTGGGTAAAGAAGTATGAGCGTAACGAGCCGTTAGACTGCCGCGTATATGCCCGCGCTGCAGCCAACATGATGGGCATGGACAACTGGAATGAACAACAGTGGAAAAAAATTTTATTGAGTGTACAAAACTTTTCAAAGAAAAAATTACAATAGTTGACCCTGAAATAAACCCTATCAGCAAGAAGAAAAAAAGGAGTTCATTTTGGGATTAGAGATTAAGTGAAGAACAAAGGAGGAAGCACATGGAAGCAACAATTACAGTCGAAAAACCAAAACCATTACAGGAGTTAATTATAGACGAAACCTGTCTATACTATGGATTGACGCGCCAGCAATTATTCAGCAAATGCAGGCAGCAGACGTTGGTAGACAAACGCCATATCTGTTTCTACATTATCAAGCAGGAAACGAATTTGAGTGACTACCTGCCGGCGCAAAGTTTACAATATAGCCGTTCATCTATTCAGAACGCAATAGAAAAAGTAGAGGGAGAAAAAACTGTGTACCGGCAGGTTGCTACGGAGATTAAGGATATACTCGCTATCGTGGACAAACTGCTAATGAAACAAAGTGAATGGGCTTTACAAGAGAGCAGCTTGGCATATTAGAGGCGGCAATAGCGCAGGGCGCGTTAGACGTTAATTACGGGGATAAGCGGGTAACATATCGCAGCTTAAATGAAATGATGCGTATCCGTGACCTGATGAAGAAAGAGTTAGGATTGTCCGGCAGTAGCGGCACGGGCAATAGTAACCGGAGGTTTGCCACGCATAGCAAAGGATTGAAGTAGATGTTTTTTGAGGGGAAAGGAATAGTGAATGAATTGGCTGGATAAGGCGGTAGCATGGATCAACCCGGAAGCGGGTATGAAAAGAGTACAAAGCAGGATTGCCCTGCAAATGATAGACAAGTCGCTGCGTAAATATGAAGCGGCTGCGTCCGGCAGGCGCACCGAAGGTTGGGTAACAACCGGAGCCTCTACGAACCAGGACATCATTAACGCGCTCCCCAAATTGCGGGAACGCGCCCGTGAGCTGACCAAGAATAACCCCTATGGCAAGAACGGTATCCGCCGCATTGCCAATAACGTGGTAGGAACCGGCATTATGCCCACGCCTGTAGGTTTATCCGCACAGGAGGCGGAAAAGATAAAGCAGGCGTGGAAGCTATGGGGCGAAAAGACAGCCTGCGATTTTGACGAGCGGTATAATTTCTACGGCTTACAGAAACTCATCATGCGCACAGTCGCCAAGTGCGGCGAGTGCATTGTACGCCGGGTGCGTACCCAATACGAAAAAGGTAAAATCCCCTTAGAGCTTCAGGTACTGGAGCCGGATTTTATAGACAGCACCAAAAACGAAACCAGCCTGAAAAACGGCGGGTATATCGTTAGCGGCGTGGAATATGACCGCAGGGGAAAACGTGTTGCCTATTGGCTATACCGCAGGCATCCTAAAGAATTTTTTGCAGACCTTATCAGTGACCGCATAGAGGTAAAGGACATCATTCATGTGTACGAGGTAGAAGACCCCGGACAGGTGCGCGGTATTCCCTTTGCCACCCCCTCTATGCTCCGTATGCACGACTTTGATGATTACGAGGACGCGCAGTTGATGCGGCAAAAAATAGCGGCTTGTTTTTCCGTTTTTATTACGGAGAATGATAACCTTAACCCGTTGCCTGAAGGCGGCGAATATGAGCCTTTAGAGCGCGTGGAACCGGGTATTATTGAGCATTTACCGCCCGGTAAGACCGTCAGCTTTGCAGCACCGCCTCCGGCGGAAGGTTACGACACCTATTCGCGGCAGGTATTACAAGGCATAGCTGCCGGTATGGGTGTAAGCTATGAAGCATTGACCGGCGATTTATCGAACGTGAATTTTAGCTCCGGGCGTATGGGCTGGATTGAGTTTCAGCGCAACATTGACGACTGGCAATGGATGATGCTGATACCTACTTTCTGCGACAAGGCGTGGGAATGGTTTGTGGAGGCTGCGGCTCTGGCCGGGTACGCAAAGACCGGCGTAATGATCGAGGTAAGTTGGACTGCTCCGCGCCGTGAAATGATAGACCCCTCCAAAGAGGTAAAGGCATTATCCGAATTAGTACGCAACGGGTTTAGTAGCTGGCATGACGCTGTAAAATCATTAGGCGATAACCCGGACGAAGTATTGAAGCAGTTAATTAGTGATGCGGCTGCGTTTGATAAGGCTGGTATAAAACCCGCCTGCGATCCGAGGTTCGATACTAACAGGACTACAGAGCAACCGGAAGATGAGAAAGAAATAGACAAGAATAAATAGTCTCTATAACTTGACCTTCGGTCGACTGTATAATACGGTATCAGGGGCAAGTAAATGCCTTATGCATGGCTAAAGAATAATAGCTATTATTCCAAAAGCCGCACATCTTATGAGGCTGCCTTTAGAAATTCATATTGCTATTTTTTAAGAAATAGCTCAATAGAACTGTTTTTTGTGTAATCGCTTGAAATATTGAGTAGGTAATTATTTCTTTTTGTTGTTATTATTAATTGCGCTGTGCATGGAGGAATATTTCCCAGGCTTTCTGCAACAACAATTATTTGGGAAACAGGGTTGCCTGAACTCAAAGAAATATATTTTGTTATCGGTACTGATGATATTTTTTGTTTGATTAGTAACGGCTTGTCGTCAAAATACACTGAAACGATATCGTTATCCACTTCTGCATTATCGAATACCTCAATTTTTATGGAATCTTTTTCATTTTCATCAATTTCTATAATATGCTGAATGTCAGTAAGACGTGAAGTAAGTTTTTTATCTCTTATTGTGTCAATAGCTGGTTTATGTGAAATGGATTTTTCGAACCATACTTCCGTTGTAGGGCACGTTAAAATAAACCTGTTTTTGTTATCTCTCCATTTCCCGTCAAGGCGCATTGTAGTATCATTAACACTTAAATACATTTTATAATTGCCAAGACAATTAACACCTATGCCTATCTTTAAACCTATAACAGCAAGTTCTGTTATATAGACCGTCGAATTCTTGGAATTATAAGTACCTTTTACTTTGTAATGCTCATAATGGTTATTTGTGTAATAGAGATGGGAAGACCCTGATAACAAACTGTCATTTTGCGCAGTAAGTTTCAATACGATTTTTTCAGGATGAACCATTGAAATAGACTCTCCCATATTTCCCTCCCAAGTACCTGATATATCTTGTCCCAGGCAAGAAAAAGGCAGGAACATAGAGTATATAAATAACGATCTTATGCTCATGTAATGTTGCCGCTAAAAGAGGCTGTTTCCAATTTTTGAAACAGCCTCTTAGATTAAACAATCAATAAAAGGTAAATATTTATTCGATGTTTTTTGTTCTTTTAGATATTATCATTTCAGTCTGATCGGTCTTCCGTATTTCCTAAGCCCAGTCTGATATACACCTGTAGCGCTTTAAATGAAGATTGTGAGCGAAGATATTCTGATGCCTGATAAGAAGCTCCAACAATTACCGAAAAAAATTCTGTGGTGGATTTAGGAGCTGTTACAATTAACAGTTCAGCCTGCATTCCATAGTTTAATTTATTTTGGATAGGCGCTATTTCTTTGAAATGCTTATTATTTATCTTGTAATGCTGTGTATTATAAAAAAAATATTCAGCATAAGTACCTAATCCCCAAAACAATGCCCGTCTTTTAATTTTACTTTTTCCTTCAAAAAATTTATAATTAAACATAATAGGGATTTTAAAGCTGTTGGTAGTGAGATATGACTGTTTATAATTTTCAGGTGTAACAGTAAAGGAATATTGCCCATTGTTTTTTACAAACATTCCATCCATGATCAATTTATTGCGCTGATATTGGGCTTGAGATTGCAGATTGCATTTATTGCTCAAAACCTTAGTATAACCTACCCCTGCAATTGCGCCTATACTATTGTTAATTGCGCTCACCTCTTTCGGTTTCGTTATTAAAAAACTTTGAAAGTAACCGATAGTCATATCGTATTGAGTATATCCTCTAAGAGAAGAAAAAACAAGAATAAGAATAAGAACTCCTTTCATAACTAATACCAGCCATTATAAGTGCATATTGCAAACGCTCCTGCACTTCCTATTGCGCCTGCGATTGGGGTCGCTATTGAGCCAACGGCATCAAAAACAGCAGCCGCAAGCCATCTCCAGAGTGTGACTTTAAATTGAACGTTTCCTGCTGTGGAATTTGGAATGACGGCGTTATCCCAAGCAAATATACTGTACCTTAGTACGGAACCTATATTATACAGCATTGACTTTTCTGTATTAGAAATTGCCAAATCGCTGATTCCACTTTCCCACGATACGATAAGCGATTTTATTGTTGCATATGATTCCGATGAACCGGGATAAATGTCTTGCAACAATTCTTCTAAGTAATTTTTGGACGTTGTAGATAATGGCGTTAAACCGATAACATAGTCTAATGAAGGAGCCGTTTCATATACTGACAAATCGCTGTAAAACGATTGCGCTTCATTTAATGAATAGCTGTTGCTTAGAGAAGTGCCAAATGTGTTCATTTGATAAGTCGCAGCAGCAGTATAAACTTCTTCAACGTCTTGCAAACCTTCTACACTAATATTATCACATATATATTTTAAACACTGATTATGAATTAGTCCGACATTATCGTTTGGATTTTCTTCATTTGCAGCATCAGCCCAGTTATCTTCGCCTCCTAATTTAAGAAAACTTCCGGGATTAGTAGTAGCGGTATTTTGTTGTGAACTCTGTGTTTTTACATCATTTTTTTTACAGCCACTAATAGTAAATGAAATAATAGCCACAAGAGTTATTGCAAATATTGATACCTTTTTCATTGTACTTGTTTTTTATAATGCCTACTCTAAAACGCTTTTCGGCTTCCGCATATTTTATTTAGTATGGTAGAAAGCAAAAAATATTCGTTAGTAGAAGTTCATTCTTCCTTTAAAAAGAAATATCGTACATAGTGTCGCATAGGAAATGTAAGAGGTAAGAACCACGACATAAAAGTAATGGGGACGCATATAGCATCCTACAGGTAAAAAACTGCAATTTTTCAGTTTTTTACCTGTAAAATCAATGAAAAGAACATGATTTTATTTGGATATAAAGTCTAAAGGAATAATGGGTAGCAGGTAGTAAAACACCCGGTACAACGCTGTAAAATCTTTAGGCGATAATCCGGACGAGGTAGTGAAGCAGTTAATAAGTGACGCGGCTGCGTTTGACAAAGCCGGAATAAAACCCGCCTGCGATCCGAGGTATGACACTTACAGGACTACGCAACATCTGGAAAATGATAAAGAAAAAGATGGAAATAAAAGAACCGCATAATAGCAAACTGCGGTTGGCATTTCACATCACCAACCGCAGTTTGTCATAGAATAACTTATTTTACCTCTTTTACCTCTAATATCACTACAGTACTATCAGGTTTTGTATAGACCATTTTTACAAAGCCGTATTCCTCGTGAAACCAATACTTAATAGAATACTTACCTAACTTATCAATATGGCTGACGTTGGAACCTTCTGTTACTACACAATTTTTATATTCTTTTTCGGCTACTTTTATGTCTTCAATGGCAATTACATTTTCAACCTGCTCAATATTTTGGTTGTTTAAACTATCCCATCCCTTAACTACTTCAAGTGTTATCTCTCTTGACGTACCTACCGACGGCGGTAGATTTACGGAGGGCTGAGGGGCTATTTGGGCAAATGTCATGTAATTAAAACGGGGAGGATGAATAGACACCCTTTTTTCATTTTCAGTAATACCGGTCTTTTCAACTAATGCTTCACCCCCGTCTTTTATGTCTAAGTAATGGTATTCAATTGGGGTCTGACCAAATACCGCCGAGAAGCCAGCTTTTTTAACTACTAAATTGATAGTATGCGGAATGGTATCCTTATTAGGGCTTATCTCATAAGCACTGTAGGAAAATACAGTGCCGGGAATATAAATTTTATTGTCTTTACTGACCCCGCATCCCGAAAATGGTACTGTTACCCATAAGGTTATTACCAAAATGAGAAAGACTCTTTTCGTAAACATGCCTTTTATTCTTTTAACTCCATATAGAAATGTTCTTTCCCGTTAAAGGAATAATGCGCGTTTATAAAACCTTTCGATAAAGAAAACAGGTATTCCACGCAGGAAATATCATTAAGAATATGACCGCATCCCTTTAGTATGTACCGGGTTTCATTATTACGCTTGTCAAGCAACGTATCTGCTACCGTTAAATAATATTCAGAACTCTTTCCCGACCATTGCCCCCAATTGGCAACCATATGTATTTTCCCCTTAATGGTGTCACCTGGAGTCATCGGGAATAATACTTCCGGGTATGGTGCTAACTGAGTAATGTATTTAAACTTGTCCGCTCTCGGCGGATGTAGCCAGATACGATTGGAATCTTCCGTAAATCCTGTAGTGCTTTCAGATGTATAATCCCCGGAAGTTGCGTTTTTGTCTTTGAGTCTTGTTACAATATATTTCAGTTTCTTTTGAAGGAGAAATCCTTTTGAAGAAGAAATAAGATTTATTTTATAAAAAGTAGTATCCCGTGCTTCATTTACATAATATCCTGTGTACTCCGAATTATTGTTTGGCATATAAATACAATGAACGCAATTTGTACCACTCGCGTTATTAAAAAAGTACTGACCAATTAGTAATACTACCATTGCACCTATTATGATTATTTCGGTTTTAATTCGCTTCATTTCTATATGCTATAATAAACGTATTTATGGTCTCCCAAAAATTTCAGTTGCTTCTTTTTGTGAAATGACTAAATCCTCTGCATTAAATTTTTTACCAAAAGAAAGAAGGTAAATCTGCTCGATTGATGCTATGTCGTAGGTTTTCAAATCAGAGAATTGCTTTATAAAAAGCTGAATACCCTTTAACCCGTGTTGCTTTTCCATTTTCAGCCAAAAGGCAAGACTGAAGGAATAACCGGCTATACGTGTATCGCCCGTTTTCCATTCGTATAGATTTAACTCTTCCTCCGGAAATTTCCCTAATGAGGCAAGCCTGTTTTCAAGCATTTTTTCTTTATAGCCGCCCCCTTTGTGTGTCAGGAACTTTAAACTTACGAACTCCGCCAAACCGTCCCCTATCCACCTAAGATTAGGATTTGTGCTATAGACGTTCTTAGTGTTGATGAGGTCGTTCTCAACAGATTCATGGATATAAAACCAGTACTTATCCTGCCAGTCGGTAATATCTACGGGTAAAATAGCTGTCCCCTCCGGCTCACCCATAATAGATATGTCTTGCTTGCCGGTCAAAACAGGAGTTACGGGGTTTAATTGCCCCTTTCCTGTTATTTCTTTAATGAAATTCAAGGCATAGTTAAAGCTATCCGTATAACGTTCTGCCGCTTCTTCGTTTATGACATAATAAACCCTAAGTCCTTCCTTGTCTATGAAGCGGAGGTTGTCAAACTGAATAACCTCAGCTTCAACACTTTCACCGTCTACAAACTTCATGGTTTTTCCGCCTACCTCATAAGAAATATCCTTTGCCAGTAAGCCTTCTTTGGAAATCACAATTATCGGATTTTGAGTAAGTAGCTCGCGGGTAAGGCGGATAGTAATAACACCGTCGCTATTTGATTTTAATGCAATGCTGCTATCGCTGCCTTTACCAATCAGGAACAACGCTCCCTGAAGCGGTTTTCCATTCTTATCCTCCAGCTTGATAGGCAAGTTGGCTACTAAGCCCTTACTTTTAATATTTCTAACGATAGTGCCGGGCAGCATGTCATTCAGTGGAGCCTCCCAACTTTTGGCATTTGGGTCGGAGGGCTTTGCTTTAGGCTGACAAGCCATAAGGCAAAAAGAAAAAAACGCTAATAGCGGTACTACCGACAATCTAATCTTCTTCATAAAATCTATAATTATAAAATCCGGCTGACAACTGCGATATTGCCAGCCGGATGTAAATTTAAAAATTATGATAGATTAGCTTGTACAAGCGGTTTCTGTTTCTACCAGTATGCAGCTCCAAATAACCCAAATATTTACTTTTCTACTAAGTCCGGCAGGTGCTACTTGTGGAGTATCCGTTTGGGTAAGCTCAACCTTGCCCTTTCCTTTTTCGGGGTCTAATATTTGTAACGCTCCCTCTCCTTCGTATATCAACTCGCCACTACGGGATGTCCACTGCTCTCTGAAAATATCGCCAGGATTAGCGTGGTCTCCGCTACCAGTAACACGGGTTACGTTCCTAAGCATCATACCATCTTCGGTAGTAATAACTCCCGCCATGAGGCTTTCACCTACCGCAAGATTGTATTGGGATTTTCTACCGCCTTCCCTGTCAGATATTTGATGAGGAATGTGCATAGCCGTCGTCATATCAAGGTTCAGAAATGAGAGGTCAATCGGGGTTGCAAGGTGATAGTTTGCCAAGATAGCCGGTACGCCCAATTCATTACACTTGTTGTCAATTTCCGACGGATTAGTTACCTGAGCGGAAAGCTCTGGCTGAATTGGTGGACATTTTTCACATTTAATTGCTGGATTTGCCATAGTTAAAAGTTTTAAGCGTTAAAAAATATTTTGAGATTAACTTATTTCTGTTTCAAAAGTAGAAGGCTCGCATATTCTTTCCTACAGGTAAAAAACTGCAATTTTTCAGTTTTTTACCTGTAAAAATTGTAGTTGAGGGTATATAATTTTAGACGTTTTCTATGATGCAGCCTACTGAAATTCATATTGCTTTTGCGGATGACCATAAAGCCGTGCGGAAAGGGATTATCTCATTCCTCAACGGATTAGGTGGCATAGTGGTAGATATAGAAGCCAATAACGGAAAGGAGCTTATTAAACAGTTGGAAAAGGCAAAGCGGTTGCCGGACGTGTGCATATTGGATATTAATATGCCCCAGATGGACGGCTTTGAAACGCTTACGGAAATAATGAAGCGGTGGCAGTCTATGAAAGTATTGATACTTACGGTACATGACGCGGAACTATATGTTATCAGGATGATCAGGAACGGTGCTAATGGATATTTATTGAAAAGTTGCGACCCTGAAGAAATTAAGAAAGCACTCTTTACTATTCATACCAAAGGAGTATATTTTTCCGATGTTATAAGCAGCCAGTTTTTTCATGCGGTACAAAACAAGGAAATCAAACTCCCCAACTTTACGGCAAAGGAAGTAGAGGTTCTAAAGTACTGTTGTACCGACCTGAGCTATGCTCAAATAGCCGAGAAAATGCGCACAACCTCCCGTAGCGTAGAAGGTTACAGGGATAGCCTTTTTAAGAAATTGAAAGTGAATAGTAGAGTGAGTTTAGCCTTATATGCTGTCCAGTTTGGGTATGTTCCTTTAGAAATAAAAAATCACAATTAAATATTTACTTATGAAATTGAAAATTTTGGCACTTGTAACAACGATAGTCACAACCCTTTCCTGTAAGGATACCTCTACGAACAAATCCAGCCGGAATAACGATAATATTCATCCCCAATCCCAACCAGGAGTGGGCGACTCATTCATTCCTATTGACTCGGCAAATAAAATGCTGGCAAGCTACCTCGCAAGTATTAACCATCCTGATAAAAATAACTCTTTAAAATCAATAATCATTGACGCAAGCTCTTTAAGAAACTATTTGAATGATACTACAAACGGCAGAATAGATAAGGTTAAAATGATGTTTGCCCACACCCTTGATTATATTAATTCCGGTCATGAGGGGCAGAATGCCAGGTACAAGCCGGGGGCATTAACACTAATATTTGCGGGGTATGATGCCGTCGGAAATTACATTTACTATGACGGTATGGTTTTGGATCACGGCGCTCCCTGCCCTATAATTTGTCCGCCGGGGGAGGCTGCAAGTGACCTTCTGATTCAGTAATTTGCTACTGTGAACAGCGCGGCATATTATTATATTCATCTTTCGTTGTTATTAGGCTCGATCTTGTTTTCCTTTTCATGCGGGATATACAAGTTTAAAATTATTGACTTGCCGTCCAGAGTATTCTGTTTGTTACTTGGTCTTACGCTTATCAGTGAGCTTATTGCCTTCACTGCGGCAAAAAAATACGGTAATAACCTATCCGTTTATTCCGTTTTCAGCATAGTGCAGTTAGCACTGCTTGCATTGTATTTTAATTTTAGCATTGATGTTTTTCGCAAATGGAATTTGGGATTATACATAGGCGCTACGGGTGTCGCAGCAGGTATTCTGAATATCGTTTTTCTGGAACCCCTCGGTACGTTCAATACCAATTTCCTTTTTTTTGAAGGACTGTGCATCATAGCAATGGCTTTGTTTTCATTTTTCCGGTTACTATTGATGAATGACGATCTCCAATTGCATAAATATCCTCATTTCTGGTTTGGGGTTATATTGGTTTTGTTCTGGAGCATTACTTTTTTGAATTGGGGCCTATATGATTACTACTCCATTAAGTTTAAAAACGAAATCTGGAAAATAGGCACATCAATACTTGCCATAAATGTATTTACCTACGTAGCTATTGGCGTTAATTTTCTCCTCTACCATAAAATGAAAGGTGCGCATGCAAAATGATTACATTGTAAAATTTGCGGTAGCGGGGACAATACTTCTTGTTGTCTTTGTTTTCTTTCTTGTTGTCTACCTGATTGTTCATAAACGAAAACAAAACGCTTTTCAATTAGAAAGGCATGACCATGAAAATAAAATGTTACGTGCGCGTATGGAGGAATATGAAAGGGCGCTCACGCAGGTATCGAAAGAGATACACGATAATATAGGGCAGGAGATAAACTTTGTCAGAATGCACATGCGAATGATAGCCAAACTATCCGTCGATACACAGCAGACCACATTAATACATAAGGCTAATGAATTATTACATCAGGTTGATAAAGATATTCGCAGCCTAAGCCATACATTAAACAGCGATTACGTTAAAGTACGTGGCTTGTGTGATATTTTGCTTAAAGACGCGGAGCATATAACCGTCGCAAAAAATATTGTCTGTAAATTAAAGGTCAAGGGAGAAAGCCGGACGTTATGCCCGGAAAAGGAACTATTAATTTATCGTATTGCTCAGGAAGCGATAAACAATTCTGTCAGACATGCTGAGGCAACGTCCATCAATATTCTGTTAGTGTATCAACAGGACACCTTTACAATGCGTATTTCAGATAACGGGATAGGTTTTGACCCTAAAGTAACTTCAACTATAGATGGCATTGGCTTCCTTAATATGCACCAAAGGGCTAAGGTTTTAGGCGGAAGGCTTGATGTAAAATCTGCGCCGGGCAAAGGGGCTGTCATCACATTAACTATAAAGGACGTAGTTTATGACGCCTGAGGTTACGAAGTAACTAAAAGGAGGAGTATCCATGTGATAAGGATATGAGAAATGCCCACGTCTTTAGCGTGGGCATTTCCGTTTATGTCTTACGTTCAGGGAAATTACCAGTTTTCAGAACAAGACTTAAAGCAAACGCTTACGTGTTCTAACGAGAAAATTTACTTAGAATTGGAATAAGCCACCCGTGGAAATGTGCGTCCCTGTATCATCGGATAAACAGTTTTCCTGTTCGGCTTATTCCATTTATTTCTACTTTATAAAAATATACTCCTTCAGGATATTTTTCAATATCAATAGCTAAATTGTTAGAATCAGGCGCTACAGTAAAAACTTTTATTCCCGTTGAATTAAATACATCTATAGACCTAATCTTATCTTTTGCTTGGAAATAAACAAAATTTTGTGCGGGATTAGGAAATACAATAACATCACTTATAGGAACAGGTAAAGTCTCTATTCCAGTACTATTGTTAGAACATAGTAAGCTATCAACGGAGTTAGGATTACTAACAGTAAAATTTATGCTATAAGACGTATCTAATATAGAAACTGTAAAAGTAAGAGCACTGGCAGTCAAGCTAAGATTTGTCACTGTAATAGCTGTATCATTTATTGAACATGCTTTGCCGGAGCTATCTGCCTTTACAAGCCAAACCCGGCTTGGTAATGTTAAGCTATCGCTTGCGTTTCCTATAAATATATATCCGGTATCGCTCAGTTGCCTTTCGTACCGTATATCATTCAGTGCATGCTTGCCAAAAATTTTTGACCATATAACGTTGCCAGTAGCGTCTATTTTTATTAATATTTCCTCTAAAGTTTTCCCGCCGATTAGGTATCCTCCATCATTGGTTTCAATTGCAAAGTCAAGCAAAATATTAGAAACATTAGCAGCATATTGTTTTGCCCATTGAAAAGTAAATAAACTATCAGTTTTCAATAGTCCAATACCCGTACCCATTGCGGTGTTTAAGTTCCCCGCTAACAAGTATCCCCCGTCAGACGTTTGTGTAATTCTGCCTAAAATACTGGCATTTGAAGGTATATATTTTGTCCAGAGGGGAATACCTAATGAATCTATGTTCATGATAAACGTGTAATAAGGAGGCCCCAAAATACTCGTGTAGCCGCCAACTATATAGCCGTTTGTTTTTTCTAAAACGTACATTCCACCATCCCCGGCGGTGTTGTACGTTTTGGCCCACAGAGTATTGCCAACGCTGTCTGTCTTTACAATATAAACGGCGTTTCCCGTTACTGATCCGCCTGAGGTCTGCCCAACAGCAATAAATCCACCGTCGGACGTTTGCTTAATGGCATTACCATATTCCTGGCTAATTGAGCCTCCGAAGGCCTTACTCCACTCTACCTTTCCTGTATCATCGATTTTAGAGATAAGCAAATCACCTCCATTATTATTCGAAACGCCACCAGTAATAGCGTACCCTCCATTTTTACACTTGTAGATGCTATGGGCTACTTCATAAGGTTGGCTGTCGTACCGCTTTTCCCAGAGTTTGTTACCTAAGCTATCCGTTTTTAGCAAATAAACATCTGTTGCGCCAAATGTGCCGATGCTACCAGCAATGATATAGCCGCCGTCCTTCGTATATTCCGCACTTGATGCGCTTGGGAAATCGGGATGCTTAAAAACTTTTTGAAATGTTACCTGTCCCGCGACATCAAAAGAACAAAGTGCAAGTAAAAAAACATAGATGAGTTTCATGGCAAAAGTTTTAGGTAATCAATTAACTATTAAGATTGGGATCAATTCTATAAGTTAGCCCGCCAATAATTCCTTTATCAGAAACCATTGTAATAATAATATCTCTATCATCCGTGTTCATAATGTCCTGCCGCGTAAAACTTTTTCCTCCACTCATCCGCATCCTAACCGGAATACCTTCCCTATCAAATGCCTCCAGCTCGATATGGTTGCCGGTATCAAACGTTATCAGCCATCCTTTATTAATTAAAAGCTGCGGCACGTGTACCTGCAGATCAACGCTTGTCGGGTCATAATATGGATTACGAACAAGGAAACTGGAAGCATTAACTGCCTGCGATACGCTATCAGAGCCGTACCAACCTTGAAGCAGGTTAAGATTGCGCTGCGCTACATTATTATCGGTAGGAACCAAGTGCCAATCAGGTATCGTAGTGTTGGCAATAGGATACCATGTATTGGGAACATCACCAGATGCCTCAACGGTGACTAACAGGCAGATGTGATTTTGTCCGGTCGGCGGTGTCCATGTAATAGGCCCTACAATACGGGAGCCGCCTGGAGTTAAAGCTGTGCCACCAGATACTGGAGTGTTGTTTAATAGTATCCAATCCAAAGGCCAAACCATACCTCCGCCCGGTGCGCATCGATACCCGTTTACAAGAATATTATCGGCATTTAACTGGCCACGGTTCTTTACGCGAACGAAAAGATAGTTAGGTGTTCCGGGAATTGGATTTTGATGGGTCTGATTTGTTTGTCCGTCATTCTGATGCCTATTGAATATCTCTGTTGTGCTCCAGAAATTTGTAATGTAGTTGTATTCACCGTTTCGTCCGTCATCAATATAGATATCGAAAGTGGGAGGCGCGGGCGGATTAGGCGGAGTTGGTGACGGGGCATTGAATGCTGCTAACTTCTCAAAAGCCCATGTAATCACTTTATGCGATGTTCCCATCCTTACATTATCAACTTGAATAGGTGGCTCATTAAGCGCGAAATAGGTATCTCTGTATCTCATATCGGCGCAGAAAGATGCCGCGTCAGGCGGAGAACTTACAAAAAATACATAGGAAGAAGTCGCCGCATAATACCGGACGGTTTTTAGTATCACTGCGCAAATCATACGGGCGGCAAATTCCCTTCTCAGAGGGTTAGTATCGTCGCCCCCCAATGCTCTATATGCCTTAAATAAAGTTGTAGACAGTAACTGCTCGGAGTTATACCCGTTTGAGCCTGTATCCTGGTTACCTCCCCAATACCAACCGCTTGACATTTGGGTATCCTTGTCGTGTCTACGATTTGCTCCCTGCGAGGCTCCTGAGCTTTCCCACGGAAAAGTAGCAAAACGATTTGCAGAAGTAGAGGGGGGAGCGTAAGCGGAATTAATATCGTTTAGAATGGCTGCGAGCGTATCTCCGAAACTGTGCGAAAAGCCCGTAAAGTTAGGGGTCTGTAAATGATCCAATATTATTACATGGCTTAGTTCATGCAACATCATTCTATAAGAAGTTGCTGCCCCGTAATATTCAGTTGGGCTTAAACTGGTAGCCGTTATCTTACCGAACGCTACCCCTAATGCCAGAGTATTAGTTATATTACCTATACAACTTGCCCCTAATCCCGATCCTCCAGTAGCAAACGCCCTATGGTCGACCCTTATAGGCAAGTTTGTGTTTGGAAACATAGCAGTAGGGTCTTGCGAGGTCGGTTTTAATTGTATGCCTAAGCTCACTATAAAGTCGAGGAACCGGTCTATATGATAGTAAGCATTAACCGCGGCAAATTCTTCAGTCCTTACATTATAACTAAAATTGTAGGGTGATGCTACCGATGGCGGGGTCGTGTGCGGCTGTAACGCATTACCCGGCCAAGGGATTGTAAACATCGGGTCTGTCGAATCGAGGCTCGGATCAAGCACGCGAGCATATTGGCCTCTCAAATGTTGAAAACCGCTTGAATCAAGCGGATCAAGATGATTTAATGCCTCACTGGACGCGTAAGGTGCAAGAAGTTGGTCAGAGGCTACATCTACGTTAAACGTTTGCGACGTAACAGCTCCTTGCGTCATTGGGTCTTCTTTCATTACATCCCCCGTAGCGCAAGAGCAGAATACCTCAAGGTAAAGAATAGAACCAGTATTAATTTCAATAAAACATCTCCAGTGGAACCCTAATGAAAAATATACCTGCCGAACAATGTAATAATTGCCCTCAGCGATTGTAGGGTCAACATCGGGGACGGTACTGCGGTCGTAGCCCCCTGGTAAAAAGTCCTCGGGCAGATCTCCAGCTATTCTGTTTGTTTCGTTAAACTTATAGACACAAATCTTCTCGCTGTCATTTATTACAATTGCTTCAGGGTCTTCGGCGTTAATTAAGTTTGCTAATTCTGCCGTTGTGATATTGCTGTAATTATTTAGCGCCTCTGGGTCAGGAGCAACAATACTTATTTCGCCGTGATCAACGCTGCTAAGTGAACGTCTTATTTCTAAAGGCTCAGGAGTTACTTCAATCACCATCCCCTGATTCCACATCGGAATACCGAAATACGTTTGCGTGTAAAAGAAAAAATTGATACCGGCTTTTTCTACTACTTCTAATAGTCGCAGTTCAGGATAATCTTTAGATAAGTCTATACTTGGCTCAACATTCAATTCGTCGATCAGCGCGGTACTTTCATAAACTTCGCTGGCGTCCTGCATGTAGTACGTCGCCAAATAGGACGGCGTTTGTTCTTCTGCGTTTTCAGGTAGCGTGTACGGCTCAAACCAGTGAATGATCTGGCGTAAATGATCATCGCCGTCCTTTCGGAATAAAATGTACGGTGAACTAAGGTTGATGCTCATAAGTGATGATTTATGTGTGATAAATGAAGAAATTCTAAAACGCTACTATCTTGAGCCAAGGCAACAGTTCTATCAAATAGATAAATAAAATTAACTATTTCCAAAAAAGCCAACAATCCTAAACCAAAAGAAAGGAGATTAATTTTTTTAATTTCTATTCTCCTTTCTCAGGTAACGCAGTATTGTTTTTCCTACTTCCGTATTAAAATAGCAGCCCTCTTTGTGAACTATCTCAATAGCCTTCTTTAACTCTTCAGGGCTTCCCCCCTTTGTGATATACCCGTTGGCCCCGCTTCTAAGCATCCCTACTATATTCTTTTCGTCATTGTTCATACTAAATGCCAAAATCTTCATGTCAGGGTATTTATACCGTAATGACTTTGCGGTATCAAAGCCATTTAATACGGGCATGTTTACGTCCAGTAAACAGACCTCGGGCACCAGCTTATCTTCAATAATTCTTTCCAAACATTCCTGCCCGTTCTCAGCCTGAAATAACACCCGGACACCGCCTAAGCTTTCCAGCAATTCGCAAACCTTATTTCTTATCAGGTTATGGTCATCTATGACCGCTATCGTTATTGCCTTTGTGCTTTCCATACCCGTTACAATAAAAAGCCATTGTAAGTACTCTCACTCATTACATCCCGGACGTTGTTTTGCAGAAGCCACAAACAGAAGCCGTCTATATCTTCCGGCTCATAGGTGAGTATATCCCCGTCTTTCTTTGAAATAACAACGGTATTTTCTTCTACTTGGGCATTGTAGGGGCTGAGCGTAATATTTCTGCCGGTATCGGCGACGCGCAGTCGGACGCTAACCTGCTGAATGAAAAAGGTATCACCACCATTTTTAACAGCTTCGGCTCAGGCATACGTACCTAGGGCAACAGGAACGCCTCATTCCCTGCCAGTACGGCACCGGACAATTTCGTTTGTATCCGGCGCACCGCGGATATTCTTCTGGAAAGCGTGGAGCAGGCAACGCTGCAGTTCATGGATAAGCCAATTAATAACGCGCTTATTGACGCTATCAAGGAAAGCGTAAACAGTTTTATCCGTACCCTGATAGGCCGCGGCGCTTTGATAGACGGTAAATGCACATTTGACAGGAGCAAGAACAGTAACGAGGAGATAGCGGCGGGCCCCCTTGTTTTCGACATAAATTTCATGGCACCGCCCGCCGGTGAGCGGATTACGTTCAACAGCTATATAGACATCAACCTACTTAAAGCACTTAAATAAGAATGGCTAAGAAAATATCCATTAACCGGCTGACCAATGCCAATATATACGCGGATGGCAATTCCTTTTTAGGACGCGCCGAGGAAATCAATCTGCCGCAGGTAAAGTTCAAGAACGGGGAGCATAAGGCCCTCGGTATGATCGGCGCTATTGAGTACTTCTCCGGTATCGACAAACTGGAAGGAAAGATAAAATGGAACTGCTATTACCCGGAGGTAATGAAAAAGACGGCAAATCCGTTTGAGGCTATCAAACTACAGGTACGGGCCTCGCTGGAGACCTATGAAGGCGGCAGCCGAGTGGCGCAGGTACCGGTGGTGTGCTATATCACCGCGCAGTCAAAGGACTTTCCCCTCGGCAATTTCAAGCAGCACGATAACGTGGAGTTAGAAAACAACTACGGCGCTACCTATTGCAAGCTGGAAATAGACGGCGAGGAAATCATAGAGATAGACGTGGAAGCAAACATTTTCAAAGTCGGCGGCGAAGATCTGCTGGCGCAGTACCGGGCCAACCTCGGCATATAAGAAACTTAGCGCGGTAGAGCAGCGGTAGCTCGGCGGGCTCATTACCCGCAGGTCATAGGTTCGAGTCCTATCCGCGCAACAAATTTTTTCCAATTCAACATGGCAGAGAATACAACGAACGAACAGGAACTGAAGTTTTATTTCGCCGATAAGGACGACGAGGCAATGGGTAT
>Ga0182793_1000752_pt1 | contig 22512 bp, 16 predicted proteins | sample Passage237A_FD_130498 | JGI IMG/M metagenome (GOLD analysis project Ga0182793, IMG submission 130498) | Cellulose adapted compost microbial communities from Newby Island Compost Facility, Milpitas, CA, USA - Passage2 37A (version 2) (version 2) ... | reverse complement strand
GGTGGGAGCTCAGGAAGGGGGTCAGAGTCTTGGCAGCTGGGTGTATCCAGGCCCCGGCGCGGCAGGGATCCCGCGCCCAAGCTCCAGGGATGGATGCACGGCGCGCCCTGGATACACCCGCCTGCCAAGCCCAAGGGCAATATCGCCGTTTGATCCCTCTAGCTCACCCATGGGAAATACTGTATAAACAGACAGATATTTTCAGCCGGAGCCGGATCATGCTCACTCATCTGACCATTCACAATTTCACCCTGGTGGACCAACTGGATCTGGACCTCAAGCCGGGGATGACGGTGATTACCGGCGAAACGGGGGCCGGCAAATCCATAGTGCTGGAGGCACTGGGGCAGACTCTGGGCGACAGAGCCGATGCGGACCGAGTGCGCGCAGGCACCAGTAAGGCCGATATCAGCGCCAGCTTTGATCTACGCCAGCTGACGGAAGCCCAGGAGTGGCTGGCCAGCCATGATCTGCAGCTGGAGGACAATCCCCAGGAGGTGCTGTTGCGGCGGGTCATTGGCGCGGATGGCAAGTCGAAGGCCTATATCAACGGCCACCCGGCCACGCTGCAGCAGCTGCGCACACTGGGCGAGATGCTGATTGATATCCACAGCCAACACGAGCATCAGTCGCTGCTGGTCAAGGATACCCACCGCCGTCTGGTGGACGAATTCGCAGGCCAGACAGAACTGGCGCGGCAGGTGCGCCAGGCCTTCCGCGAATGGCAGAGCCGCCTGGAGCACTATCTGCATCTGAGAGACAACGCCGCCGAGGTCAGCGCCCGCTTTCAGCTGCTCAGCTACCAGGCCAATGAGCTGGAACAGCTCAACCTGCAACCGGGCGAGCTGGCAAGACTGGAAGCCGAGCAGCGCAGCCTGGCCAACGCCGAGGACATCATCAGAGGCAGCCAGCAGCTGGCGGCCTTTTGCAACGACGATGAACAGGGACTCAGTGTCACTCTGCACCGGGCTCTGCACCTGCTGCGCAACCTGCCGGAAAAGTCCCCGGCGCTGGCGGCCGCCGAAGAGCTGCTCGCCAGTGCCCAAATTCAGGTGGAAGAGGCGGAATACGAAATCAACCGCCATCTCGACCAGTTCACTCTCGATCCTGAACGCCTGGCTCAGGTGGAGGAGCGCCTGTCCGCCATCTACGATCTGGCTCGCAAGCACCGTATCCGCCCCGAGGAACTGCCGGAATTTGCCGCCCGTCTCCAGGCAGCATTGGAAGAGCTGGAAGGCGGCGACGCCAAACTGGATCAGCTGGCGCAACAGGTGGAACAGGCGGAGCGCAGCTACCGCCAGCTGGCGGAACAGCTCTCTGCCAAACGCAACAAAGCCGGAGCCAGTCTGGCCAAGCAGGTGAATGAACAGATCAAGGCTCTGGCCATGGAAAATGCCAAGTTCAGCATCAGCCTGCTGCCGCTGGACAAGCCTGGCGCCCATGGGCTGGAAGAGGTGGAATTCCTGATCAGCACCAACCCCGGCCAGGCGCCACGCCCCCTGGCCAAAGTGGCCTCCGGCGGCGAGCTGTCGCGCATCAGCCTCGCCATTCAGGTGGTCACCGCCCAGACCTCCGCCATTCCCACCCTGGTGTTCGACGAAGTGGACGTGGGTATAGGCGGAGCCACCGGCGAAGTGGTGGGTCGTCTGCTGCGACAACTGGGTGAAAAAGGGCAGGTCATCTGCGTTACCCATTTGGCGCAGGTGGCCAGTCAGGGGCACCAGCATCTGCAGGTGGTGAAAACCGCCAACAAGAAATCCGCCGCCTCCACACTGGTGGAGCTGGAGGGTGAGTCCAAGGTGGAGGAAGTGGCGCGCATGCTGGGCGGCATCAAGGTGACTGAACAGACTCTGGCCCATGCGCGAGAGATGCTATCCCTTGCATAAACCGCCAAAAGCAGCCGGGTTTACTGAAGTGAAAGCGGCTGCTTTGTGACTCTCTGCCTCATCTGCCTATAATCCGCGCATTCACAACAATAATCTGGCGGGAATCCATGTCTCAGTCGCGCGCGCATTTCACCACCCATTTCGGTTTTCTGATGGCCGCCACTGGCTCGGCTGTTGGGCTTGGCAATATCTGGGGTTTTCCCACTAATGCAGCCAGCAACGGCGGCGGTGCTTTTCTGGTGGTTTATCTCCTGCTCGCTTTTCTGCTGGCCTATCCGGCCCTGATGGCCGAACTGCTGATAGGTCGGGAGAGACACGCCAATATTTTCACCGCCCTTGAAGGCTTGAGTGAAAAACCCCTGTTGCGCCGCTCGGGCCAGCTGCTGGGCATTGGGGGTGTATTGACTGCCAGCCTGATTCTGAGCTTTTACGCCATAGTGGCGGGCTGGATGTTGGGCAAGTTTTTCGAGGCGCTGGCACTGCTGTTGGGACTGCCACAGCTGGCCGACTGGCTGGGGGCCGATAGTCTGGGGCGCAATATCCTCTGCTGTCTGATTTTCTCCCTGCTGACACTGGGAATTGTGGCTCAGGGTGTCAGCCAGGGTATCGAGCGCTGGTCCGAGCGGCTGATGCCGCTGCTGGCGCTGATTCTGCTGGTGCTAATTGCCTATGTGTTCACCCTGCCCGGCGCCTTTACCGGGCTGCGCGTCTATCTGCTACCGGATTTTTCCCGCGTGTTGGACCCTCGCCTGATGATCTCTGCCATGGGGCAGGCATTTTTCTCTCTTTCTCTGGGCGTGGGTACCATGCTGGTTTACGGTTCCTATCTGCATCGTCATGCCAATATCCAGGACAAGGACCCGCTGCCGAAATTGGGGGCTTCCGTTGCGCTTCTGGACTGTTCATTCGCCTTTGTGGCCGGTCTGCTGATACTCCCTGCCATCTATGTAGCCCAGGCTCAGGGAGTGGAGGTCTACAGTGAAGCCGGCGATCTGGTGGCAGGGCCGCAACTGGTACTGCAAGTGCTGCCCAATCTTTTTGCCACGCTGGGGCAGGCAGGAGTCTGGGTGGGTCTGGCGTTTTTTGCGCTCATGGTCATAGCTTCGCTCACGTCTTCCATCTCCATGCTGGAAGCGCCAGTGTCTGTGCTCAGTGAGCGCACGCGCCTGAGCCGGAAACAGAGCGCGAGCCTTACAGCCGTTATCATTTTTGCAGTAAGCCTGCTGCTGGTTTTTAACATGGGCAGTCTGTTCAACCTGGTGGTCAATCTCACCACCCGCTACGGCCAGCCGCTGCTGAGCCTGGGACTCTGCCTGTTTGCCGGCTGGATACTTTTCAGCAATCACCGATTGGCGGATTTGCGTTCACAGAACCCGGAGTTTGGTCAGAATCTCTTCTGGCGCTTCTGGCCCTGGTATGTGCGACTGATCTGCCCGCTACTGATTACGGCCACGCTGGTGCAGAGCCTGAGATAAGCGGCTGCGAATTATTTAAGCATGGCCGGGATTGATCTCTATAATGCGGAGACTTCGACCAGGCCAGCGATCCAATTCACGCATCTCAGTGTTGTAGCGCTCAAGGATTTTCCCGCCTTTATGACTGCCATTCATCCACCCCTGTCGCCGTCACAGCTGGCAGCCGAATCAGAACCCTTGCATATCTGTCTGCTGGGTTATCGCAGTCATCCCCATGTCGGAGGACAGGGAATTTATCTCTATCACCTGAGCCGGGCGCTGGTGGATCTGGGCCATGAGGTGGATGTGATCTCCGGTCCTCCCTATCCGGAGCTGGACTCGCGCGTGGGCCTGATCAAGCTGCCGAGCCTGGACCTCTACGCTCATCCCAATCCTCACAGAGCGCTGCGCTGGCACCACCTCAAGTCCTACACGGATGTATTCGAGTGGTGGTCGAAAATGTCCGGCGGCTTTGCCGAGCCCTACACCTTTGGTCGCCGGCTGGTGAATTACTTTCGCCGCCACGGCTGTCGCTACCATCTGGTACACGACAACCAGAGTCTCTGCTACGGCCTGTTGCAGTTGCAACGTCAGGGGATTCCCTTGGTAGCCACTGTGCATCACCCCATCACCCGGGACCGGGATCTGGCCCTGGCCGCCGCCCCCAGCCGCAGCCACCGCTGGCTGGTGCGCCGCTGGTACAGCTTTCTGCACATGCAGGCCAGGGTAGTCCGTGAACTCAGGCATATAGTGACCGTATCGGAAACCTCCCGCACCGATATAGCCCAGGCTTTCGGTCGGCCGCTGGAGGCCGTAGCCGTGATTCCCAACGGCGTGGACACCCGGGTATTCAAACCCCTGCCGGACGTGGAGCGCCGCCCCTGGCGACTGATTACCACCGCCTCCTCCGACCAGCCGCTCAAGGGGCTGGCAAGCCTGCTACAGGCGCTGGCGGAGCTGCGCCAGTCCTGGCCTCAGTTGCATCTGCGCGTAATCGGCCAGCTCAAACCCGGTGGCGAAACGGAAAAACAACTGCAGCAGCTGAATCTGGGAGAAACGGTAAGTTTTGTCAGCGGCCTAAGCCAGCAGCAGCTAGTGGAGGAATATGCCAAGGCCAGTATCGCGGTGGTGCCTTCCCTCTATGAAGGCTTTGGTCTGCCCGCGGCCGAGGCCATGGCCTGCGGGCTGCCACTGGTGTGTAGCGACGGCGGCGCTCTGCCGGAAGTCACCGCTCAGGGCGCACTCAGCTTTCGTGCCGGCGATGTCGCGGACCTGACCCGCGCCCTGAAGCAGCTGCTGGAACAACCGGTTCTGGCAGAACAGCTGGCCAAGGCCGGACTGGCGCGGGTAGAGGCGCTGTTCAGCTGGGACGGGGTCGCCCGTCAATGGGTGGACTACTATCGACGGGAGTTACTGGCCTCCCGGGAATCAGCGCCGGAGCTGGCCAATGCTCACTCTTGATCTGCGCTACTTCCCGCTGGAGTCGGGCGACAGGGTACTGGATCTGGGCTGCGGCGAAGGCCGCCACGCCATCCACTTTTATCTGGTGGCGGAAGTGACCAGTCTGGGGGTCGATATCAGCGCCCGGGATCTGGCCACAGCTGCCCGGCGCTTTGCGCCCTTTGCCCGACCCGAGGATCAGACGCGCAGCTTCCATCTGCAAAGGGCCGATGCCGCACGGCTGCCCTATGCCGATGCCAGTATCGACAAGCTGGTGTGTAGCGAGGTGCTGGAGCACCTGCCGGACTACCAACCAGTGCTCAAGGAAATTCGCCGGGTTATCAAGCCCGGCGGGCTGGTGGCCATCAGCGTGCCCCGGGCTTGGCCCGAGCGTATCTGCTGGGCGCTTTCTCGCGAATACCATCAGGTGGAAGGCGGCCATGTACGCATCTTCAACGGTCGCGCCCTGTGCCGGGAAATTGAGGCTCAGGGACTGGTGTTTATCCGCCGCCACTGGGCCCACGCCCTGCACACGCCCTACTGGTGGCTGCGCTGTCTGTTATGGAAAAACCAGGAGAAGTCGCTTCTGGTGCGCGCCTACCATCGGCTGCTGGTGTGGGATCTGATGCAGCACCCCTGGCTCACCCGTACTCTGGAAAAGTGCCTGAACCCCCTTTGCGGCAAGAGTCTGGTGATGTACTTTCGCGCTCCTGAACACAAGGAAAACCGCCCATGAACGGCCTTCTCTTGAGCAAGGGATTTTTCCCCGCCGCCCTGTTGCGTCCCAGCGTCGAGTATCTGCTGCGCACCCAACTGCCCAGCGGCTGCATTCCCTGGTTTACCGGCGCTCAGGCCGACCCCTGGGATCACATAGAGGCCGCCATGGGCCTCACCATAGGTGGTGAACTGGCCGCCGCCCGGCGCGCCTACGACTGGCTGGCGAAAGAACAACTGGCCGACGGCAGCTGGTGGTCCCGCTACGAGGAGGGCCAGCCCAGAGATCTGCACCACCGGGAAACTCACCACAGCGCCTATGTGGCCGTGGGTGTCTGGCACTACTTTCGGGTAACCGGCGACAGGGAATTTCTGCAGGAATTTTTTCCCTGCGTCAGCGCCGCCGTAAATTTTGTGCTGAGTCATCAGGCGCCCAGCGGCGAAATCTACTGGGCAGTAAATCAGGCGGGTGAATCGCAAAAGGATGCGCTGGTCACTGCCTGCGCCTCCATCTACAAAAGCCTCGAATGCGCGCTGCTGATAGCCGACACACTGAATCAACCCCGTCCGCAATGGGCCAGCGCCAGAGAACGCCTCGGCCACTGCCTGCTGCATCAGCCGCAATGTTTTGATCGCACCTGGGAGAGCAAGGCGCATTTTTCCATGGACTGGTTTTATCCCGTCATTGCGGGCCTTTATTCACCGACAGCAGCCCGCACCCGACTGGAAAAAAAGTGGTCGCTGTTTGTGGAAAACCAACAAGGCTGCCGCTGCGTCAGCGACCAACCCTGGGTGACAGTGGCGGAATCCTGCGAGCTGACCCTGGCACTGCTGGCGGCGGGAGAACACGCCAAGGCAGTCAATCTTTTCAGTTGGCTGCATCAATGGCTGGATGACGACGGCGGCTACTGGACGGGTTACAACTTTCGCGATGGGGTTATCTGGCCGAGAGAAAAAACCACCTGGACACTGGGGGCGGTGCTGCTGGCAGCGGATGCGCTGACGGAACACACGGGAGCAGCGCATCTGTTTACCCGTGTTGCCTGGCGAGGCTCCGAAGAAACGGCAAGTGCCGGCCCAACGCAGTTATGCGTTTATGATCCTGAGTAAAGTTACCAACCTCTGATAACACCTGACTGCGGCAAGGCCATCCTTATCGCTGGAGATAGCGCTACTTGTCACCTCGCTGCGGGATTGGCCCCCAGGGGCTGGAAGCCAAACCGGACCTTGAACCTGGGCCGGGGCTGGAACTTGAGCCACTACCGCAAGCGCTGAGCCAAAGGGATTATGCACAAGGCTACCCGCCATAAAAAACGGGCGCCCTGAGGCGCCCGTTTGGTATTGCATTTCAATCTTGCGATGAAATTCTTACTGACCCTTGGGATTGGGGCCGTACTGGTTTTCACCCGGGGTTGAATCCTGAGCCCAGAACACGATCAGCACGATAATACCAATCAGAGGGATCAGACCGATCAGCTGCCACCAGCCGCTTTTGCCAGTGTCGTGCAGACGACGAGCACCAACACTCAATGAAGGCACCAGCAATGCGAGAGAGTAGATATTGACCAGAAAGCCCAGACCAATCAGACCAGTCACGATTGAGAGAACAACCGCAAAGATGAAATAAAACAATACATACATCCAAAATTCCTGGCGTCTTGCACGGCCATTGAAGTTGGCGTATTGCTTAACCACAGACAAAAAATGTTCCATTTTTGTACTCCTGTGTTGTTATTTTGAAAAAATATGACGAATCAAGAAATCGTCCCCGGTGAAAGCCGCTGCCGAACCCGCACACGACAGCGCGATACTAGAGAAATCGCCAAAAATCGCAAGCGAAGTTTTTATTCTTGCGAACAATCACTCGTCATTTAACTCTCGCCCCAGCAACATATTCATAAACAACTGGCGATCCTGTGGCCTCATCTGACGGCGAGACTCGAATATAGGCAGAGCGTTGGGCTGAGTGGGACTCAGAGCCAGTCCCCAGAGCGGATCTATGCGATGAGGCAGGAGCGCATAGCGTCCATCACCAATAAACCAGGGGTCCTCGCTGTGTCTGACCAGTAGCGGACCATCCAGCTGTTCAAAACGGCGCAGCTCGCGCAAGGCGCTGGAGCTGTCCGACAGATTCAATTCATCCAACACCAGCAACGGACGACTTTCTCCGGGATAGAGCCGCGGGTGCCAGCCCAGATACAGAGCACTTACGCGCAGGTCGCCCGCTTCTGTTACCCCCAGAATTCGCCAGAGAAGAAGATTGCCCAACGTGGGTTTGGCTTCCAGTTGAATGAATTTGTGTCCGGATTCGGCAACCCAGATTTCAGCCTGCGCCAGCGCCCGTTCCTGTTGTGACCACCCAATAAACAAATAGGCCAGCCCCATCAGCAAACCCCAGCGGGCAGCGCTGGCGCTGTAGTGGCGCCAGGCCTGCACCAGTCCCACCAGCAAGAGCACACTGAACAGAGGATCGACAACTGCAATCAAACTCAGCGCTACTGGCTTGTTCAGCAACGGCCACAGGAGATAAGTGCCGTAACTGGTACAGGCATCCAGCAGACAGGCGGACACATAGGCCAGCAGGATCAGTGCAAAGAGTCGCGGACGGGAAAGGCTCTCGCGCAGCAAAGGCGCCAACAGATATGTCGCCAGCAAGGCGGCCAGAGGGGCAAACAATAACGAGTGGGTAAAATGGCGGTGGTATTCCAGTACCAGCAGCGGATGGGAACTGCTCTGGATAAACACATCCAGATCCGGCAGCAGCGCTGCCCCTGCACCTACCAGAGCGGCAAGGCGTCTGTGGCGCACCGGGCTAATACTCTGGGCAACCAACGCGCCCAAAACGGCGTGAGTCACTGTGTCCATAAATTTCCCGAGCATCCAGGTAAAGATCGATCTGTGTAGCGGCTGGCAGACTGCTAGAATGCGCATAACCCGAAAACATCCGGCAGGTCACCATGCGTATTCCGCGAGTCTACAGCCCTCAGTCTTTGAATAGCGGCCAGATTATCAGTCTGGATGAGGCCGCATCCCATTATTTGTCACGGGTGCTGCGTTTACAAACAGGCCGCGAGCTGGTGATTTTTAACGGTGAAGGCGGAGAATTCTGTGCTCGTATCCACTCGCTGGGAAAAAAGCAGGTGGAGGTACTACTCGAAGAATTTGTCGCAGGCGACAGGGAATCACCGCTCTCGCTCGAGCTGGGTATAGGCATTTCGCGCGGCGAGCGCATGGACTGGGTGCTGCAAAAAGCCACTGAACTGGGCGTCAGCCGCATTACTCCCCTGTTTACCGAGCGCACCGAAGTCAAACTCAGTGGCGACCGACTGGATAAAAAAATGGCTCACTGGCAACAGATTCTGGCAAGCGCCTGTGAGCAGTGTCAGCGCAATCGCCTGCCGCAACTTTCCGCCCCACTGCCACTGACGCAATGGCAAAGCCAATGCACCGCAGAGTTGCGTTTTGTTCTTCACCACCGCGACAATCAGGGTCTGAAGCGAGACACGGCCCCTGCCAGTCTGGCGCTGCTGATAGGTCCCGAAGGCGGTTTGTCGGAAATGGAAATTCAGGAAGCCGAAACGGCGGGCTTCAAACCGCTCACACTGGGACCGAGAGTTCTGCGCACAGAGACAGCCCCGCTGGTGGCCATCAGTCTGGTGCAATATCTGTGGGGAGATTTGAGTTAAGCCTGTCTTACACAGTGCCTAGCGATAACAGCATGGCCTCCATGGCGGCAACATCCGGAATTACCGCCTCTTCTCCTGCCCAGGCTACATGCATCAGTTCCACAGAACTTTTTTGTTCCACGTCCATCGCACTGATTTCTTCCTCATTGACCCGCGCCAAACGCGGCAAGCCCTGAGTCACCATCGCCAGAAACGGCAGTTGATCGCTGGTACCCGTGGTATTGAACACGGCGAAACGGGCGCGGCTGTGAATAGCACCCTTGATATTGCCATTCATGGCTTCATAGGACACCAGAGGTACACGCTGTTCACGCCAAATACAGTTGCCCAAATACCAGTCGGGAACACCATCAACCGGCAATACCTGAGACACAGGCACTATCTCCGCCACTGTGACGTTGGGCACCAACAGTTGTACCCCCTGCAAAGGAATTAACAGGCTGGCAATTTCCTGAAGTTTTTGTTGTTCAATACGTTGGGGTGCTTTCATGAAAGCGCCTTCCTTCGGTTGGTATTACGATAAATGTGTTGTGTCAGTTGTTGAGCCAACTCAACTGGAGTTCCCAAATAACTGACACAATTGGTGGCCAGCGCCGATTCAGGCATGGAAGGACTGGTGCAACTCCCAGGTGATTGTACCCACACCTGACCGCCTTGCTGTTTTATCAGACGACTGCTGGCTGCGCCGTCATCTCCCATGCCGGTAAAAATAATCAGTCCGGCGCGCTCGCGATAACTGCGCGCCACATTGGCCACCACCTGATCAATGGAAGGCGCATAGCGTCCTCCCCAGAGTTCCCGTGTGAGCGCAAGTGTTCCGTTATCGAGAATATCGACCCGTCTGTCTGCAGTCACCAGTACCAGACTGTCGGGTTGCAGCACTGCACCGTGAGTCGCCAACTCTGCAGGATAACGACCCGCCGCATTCATCATGCGCACCAGTGTTGTGGTGTAGTGGCTGTCGATATGCTGCACATAAATAAAAGCCAAACCCAGATCGCCGGGCAGCTCTGCCAAAAATTCCTTGACCGCTGCAGGACCACCGGTCGATGCCGCCAGCACCCACACATGGGTAGCGCGCGGCACCTGTTGCAAATTCACTTCACCGCTCAGATGCTCCAGCCGTTGGGCCATGCGCCGCAGCCAGGCGGTATGGGCTTCTGTGCCCGGCGTGCACTCGCTCGAATCACTCAAAATCACCGGCACTTTGGCATTTTCCAGAAGAAAATCCAGCGCTCTATTCCGCTCATCCGCATCATCATCGCCCAACTCTGAATCTGCAGCACTGTCCACTATCCAGGCGTCGACTGCCAGATTCAGTTCCTCCGGCGCAATACTGACCAGCGCACGGTAGGCAACTTCGTGACCCGCCTGAGCAATCATGGTGGTGAGCGATTGTTGCTTGCTCAACGAATCCACCAGTATGCCAAGGCGCAGACCGCTCACGGATCAATTTTCCGAGCCAGGCAAGAGCTCACGAATGTTCGCCAACAGCAAGTCCTCTTGATAGGGCTTGCCCATGTATTTGTTAACACCCAGGCTGAGCGCGTGCTCGCGGTGCTTTTCACCGGTACGCGAGGTGATCATGATGATTGGGATATCCTTGAGCCGCGAACTGGAGCGCACATTCTTGGCCACTTCAAAGCCATCCATTCTGGGCATTTCGATATCGAGCAGCATCACATCGGGGATATAATCCTGAAGTAATTGCAGGGCTTCCACACCGTCTTTGGCGGTTACCACATTGAAGCCCTCGCGCTCGAGGAAACGGCTGGTTACCTTGCGCACAGTAACCGAATCGTCCACCACCATAATAGTTCTTTCGGCCTGCTCTTCCACCTTGGTTTGCGACTTGAATGGCTCCAGTAACAGCGCCTTGTTCAAGCCCAGCGCCAACTGTTCACGAATCATGGCGTGCAGGTCGAGAATCACCACCACACTACCATCACCCATCACGGTTGCGCCGGATACACCGCGCACCGCACTGAACTGCGCGCCAAGGGTTTTCACCACAATTTCGCGTGAGCCCAGAAGACGGTCCACCTGCAAGGCAACGGTATTTTCCGCACTGCGCACCAGCACTACCGGCAAGGGCAGCGACTGGCCATCCAGTTTGGGATGGGCATTGGAGTCGAGCATGGTGCCAAGATAACGCACCAGATAATTTTCGCCCGCATATTCAAAACGCGCCTGCTCATCCTGATAGTAGTGCTCCAGTTCGAAAGGACTGACACGCACAATACCTTCGATGGTATTGAGCGGAATTGCGTAGAGATCTTCTCCAATCTGCACCATGAGTGCGCGGTTGACCGACACGGTAAAGGGCAAACGTACAATGAACTCTGTACCCCGGCCCCACTCGGAATTGATAAACATGGAGCCGCCGAGCTGTTTGATCTCGGAGTGCACCACGTCCATGCCCACACCGCGGCCGGAAATCTGCGTGACCTTGTCAGCGGTACTGAAACCGGCGTGCAGAATAAATTGGATCACGTCCTGATCGCTGAGTTGGGCATCAGCAGACATGAGCCCACGCTCTATGGCTTTCTCGCGCACCCGCTGCAAATTGATACCGCGACCATCATCTTCCAGTCGCAATACCACATCGCCGCCTTCGCGGCCCAGACTGAGCAGAATATTGCCCACTTCCGGTTTACCCGCGCGAATACGCTCATCGGGCATTTCAATACCGTGGTCCACCGCGTTGCGCAGCATGTGTTCCAGTGGCGCCACCATGCGTTCAAGCACGGTACGGTCCAGTTCGCCTTCAACGTTATCCAGTTCGAAATCAACTTCTTTGCCCAGCTCTGTGGCGGCCTGACGCACTATGCGGCGCAGGCGGGGCACAAGACGGGAGAAGGGCACCATGCGCGAACGCATGAGGCCTTCCTGCAAATCCGTATTGATACGCGATTGTTGCAGCAGCAGCGTTTCCGTATCTCGCGCTTTTTCCGACAGAGTAAACTTGAGGTCCATCAAGTCAGAGGCGGATTCAATCAGCGAGCGGGACAATTGTTGCAACTGGGAATAGCGGTCCATTTCCAGCGGGTCGAACTGCTCGTGCTGCGCCATTTGCTCCTGACGGAAAAGCACCTGCGCTTCAGTTTCAATATCGAGACGGCGCAACTGTTCTTGCAGACGCTGAATGGTGGAATCCATTTCTTCAATGGACATACCCAGGTCAGTGACTTGCTGTTCCATACGACCACGGGTAATGGAAGTCTCACCAGCGAGGTTTACCAACTCCTCCAGCAATTCGGCCGAAACCTTGACCACTTCCTGAGGGCCGGTACGACGCGCCGCCAAGTGTTGTACCGGCGCCAGAACACCGCCTGGCGCTATCGCACGAGCACCGGCCGAGTCACCCGGAGCTGCACCGGGCATAAAGGTTTTTTCCGGCTTGGGTTTGGGCGCAAAAGGCAGAACCTTGGCGACTTCCCCAGCACCAGTCGGTTCAACCGGCGGCTGTTCTTGTGCCTCTTCAACTTCGGTATCTGCATCGAAGTTCTTCGCTTCGATCGTCTGGGTCTGATCCACTTGAGAGGATTCAACTCTCACACCACTCTCAGCAGTCTCGGCAGACAAATCCGTATCCGGCAACGGAGCCAATGCTTCGCCGGCCATCCGAGACTTCACGCGATCAACCAACAGATGTAAACGATCCTGATAATTGTTGAGCTGACGGAAGAAGTTGTGATCTATATCGGCGTCTGCGCCCATATCAATCAGCACACTTTCAAAATCGTGGGAGAGATCCCCGATATCCATCAAGCCCGCAAGACGCGCACCGCCCTTAAAGGTGTGCAAACTGCGCTTGAGATCTTCCACACAATCTGTGTCATTCCAGTCGGCCTGCCAATCGTGCAGAGCGCGATCTATATCTTCCAGCAGCTCTGTGGCTTCTTCGATAAAGATCTCGACGATCTCAGGATCAAAATCAGACTCATCTTCAACGACTTCCTCAGTCATATATGAAGATGTATCTGTATTTTCAGCCTGAATTTCAACGATCTGGGACTCAACCAGAGCAGAAGTGTCTTGTGGATCCTCTATCTCGACATCAACTTCTTTAACCAGACCCACAGCAGCAGCGATGCTTTCATCTGCTTCCACCAAGGGCAAATCGTACGCAGATGCCGCATTTTGCCCAGTGGCTTCGCTGAGCAGCCCGGAGAGAGATTGTTCAATAGCCTCGGGAATGGGGCCAAGATTTTGCCCAGCAGCAACCGCATCCACCATATCCAGCAGGGTAGCGTGAGCCTGATTGAGAATGCTGCATAAATGATCGCTTGCCTGCAAGTGCCCAGCCATGATGGCTTGATAGACCTGCTGCAGCTTTTCGCCCAACCCCGCCATGGGCGGCAAATAGGCATGAGCTGCACCGGAAGTCAGATTGCGCAACTCATCGATCAATGGCCTCAACAATGACAATTGATCGGGCTGCGCTTGCCAACTGGCAATAATCTGGTCGGCATTAAGCAGAAGATTCATTTCTTCCGCCATAAAAATGGAGAGCAATTCCGGATCTACCGGCCGCTTGCCATTGAGATCTGCTTCCTGTTGACGCGCCAAAGGCGCCACATGCAATTCACGCAGTTCGTGTACGCGCGCGATAAACTGCTGCAGGCGAGGAATATTGATTTCCTCTCTTGCATTGATATTGTCCAGCGCTATCTGGGTGTAACTGACCGCATCGCGCAACAACTGCAAAATATCGTCATTGATATTGACGTGATAGCTGCGCAGCTCTTTGACAAACTTCTCCAACGGCGTAGCCAGCTCGGCAACCGGCGTGATATCCGCCATATGGGCGCTGCCCTTGAGGGTATGCAATGCACGCTGCATATGCTCACTGGGCGTTTCGTAACAGGGCGCCACTTCTTCCATGCGCGCAATATAGGCTTGCACAACTTCCAGATGGGACTCTGCCTCAGTAGCAAATATGTCCCACAACTGGGCATCGCTGTCCGCTTCATCCTCATCTTCCACGCCTGCGGAAATTGTTGCAGCAGAAGTATCAGACACCAATCCTGCCGACGCGGACTGATAAACCTGCATCAGATCTGCAGCCAACTCCTCATCACTGCCATCACTGGACTCTTCAACTACTGCTTCGGGCAGAGAATTGGAAAGCGATGTAGATACGGCAGCTGCCGCAGGCAACAAGCCTTTGGACAGAGCCTCTGCTTCCTGCCGATAGGCTTCAGTTGTCTCCGGATCCGGGGTAGGTTGCTGCTGATGGAAAGCCTCCACCATCGCCGGCAGAATTTGCCTCACTCGCTCTATAATACTGACGTGAGCCTGACTCGGCTCTATGGTCTTGTCGATCACGCGGTTGAGCATGTTTTCGATCGACCAGGCCAACTCACCTATGTCACTAGCCCCCACCATGCGCCCGCTGCCTTTGAGCGTGTGAAAAGCGCGACGAAATTCAGTCAGGGACTCCTGATCTTCAAAATTTTGTGCCCAGCGAGGGAAGTATTCGGCAATGGCTTGCAGCACTTCGCCGGCTTCTTCGACAAAGATTTCAACGATTTCATCGTCAATATCATTATCAGACTCATCTGCTTCTGGCGCTGCAGATACAGACACCGGAGCTGGGGCTGTCTCTTCAACGGCCTGCACTGGCTCCTGAGCAGTTTCGACAGCCTCCTCTACAACAGGCAGTGCTGTCTGATAGGCCTCTGCCAGCGCCTTGACATCTTCATCTTCGGCATCAGGAGAAACTTCCGGCTCGCTGACTACCTCTGCCGTCGGAATTTCCTCGGGAACAGGAGCCTGCACAGCCGGCTCACTACGGGGCGTGCGCGCTACAGCGTAACCCAGGCGAGCAACGCTCTCCTCGGCCACATCCAGAAGCAATTCGTTTTCTTCGCGCGGCGCACCGCTGCTCAATCGCTCCAGGTAATACTCCACACTGGTGATGGCATCGGCGAGGGTATCCAGTGATGCCCACTGGGGTACTGCTTCAGTCTGCAGCAATTGTTCGTCGATATAGCGCGCACAGGCACCAAGAATACGCGCCGGACGCGGTAGCGGCATAATTTCCAGACCGCCGCGAATCTCGCGCAAGGTATCTGGTACGGGCTGCAGGTGATGGCGATTCCACTGGGAGGCAATGTATTCAATGATGGCGTCCTTGGCGTGCTCCAGGCCATTGCGCGATTCGCGCAATACCGATTCTTTTGCACGCGTCAGGGTAATATCGCCCTCATCACTACTGCGGTTCTGGCTGACATTCAGCATCGAATCCAGCGCATGCTCAATTTCAATCACCCGACTGGCGACCGACATCAGTTGGTCCTGCGACATCTTCGCATCAGCTTCGACCACCATCTCCAGGGCCGCACCCTGTTCCAGCATCTGCTTGCGCAACTCGCCTATACCGAGCACCGCCATGGTGTCGGCGACCCGCTTGACCACAGGCATGGCATCACTGAGCGCCTGACGAACATCGCCACCGGACAGGCAGACATCCAGCGCATGCTTGATAACATCCAACTCTTCTTTGATAGCCCCTGCCACCGAACGCATGGCATCCGCATCCGGCGCTGACACCAGGGTGGTGCTGTCATCTGTCTCCTTGCCCTCTACCAGTGCCTGCTCAAGCTGATAGTTGACATAGACACGACGCAAATGGGAGTCAGCGGCAAACCCCGGCGCATGCTTGCCCGAGCGAGCCACGTAATACAGGAGATTTTTGATCAGATCATCTTTGGTGTAGGAATTGAGCGCCTTGTTGCCGTGCACCACCAGAATCTTGATCTCACGATCCAACTGCCGCAGCAGATTCTTGATGGAAACACTGATTTCCAGCGCATCCATTTGCAAGGCTTCAGCCAATGCCAAACAAATATCCCACAACGGCTGCCGTGCGGTGCCCTGAGTCAATTTGTAGAGGCGTGCAAAAACTTTTTGCAGATAAGCCAGATTCTCTTCCTGATTGACACCGCGAATAAATCCGGCTGCGGCATATTGGTACATCTGCCGCAGCTTGAGCACCATCGCCTGAAATTGGGTGTTGTTTTCGGTTGCAGGAAGTCGAGTGCCAGTGATGCGTTTTGCCGGAGCAAGATTGGGCACAAAAAGCTTGGTATCAGTCAGCAGGGTTTCACCGCGAACCGCACGCAAATCATTGAGCAAGGGCAATACCACCAGTGGGTTGTCCTTGCGTGAGGACTTTACCTGCTCAAGATAAAGCGGGAATTGCAGTATCGCTCTCATCAGCACTTCCTGAGCTTCTGTGAGATTGGCGACCTGCGAATTGATCATCGCCTGCGTCAGCTGCTCCATCTCTTCAGCGAGCATGGCGGCGCCATAAAACTCCACCATCTGCAAGCTGCCGTGCACCTGATGAATATGAGTCAGACAGAAACGAATCCGCGCAGCATCTTTGGGATTTTCAACATAGGCCTCAAGAGACTGACGCGCCTCATTGAGGGTCTCGCCGATTTCATGAATCAGCCAATCCAGAGCGGCAAAATTTCTATTGTCAGCCATGCGGGGGCTTCCTCATTGTTATTCTCGCTCATCGCGCAGATACGCTTGCACATCATCGAGGGCAACGCGCTGCATTTTGGGGTGCTCCCAATCAACCACTTCACCCAGACCTATAACCAGCACACCGCCAGGTTTGAGTCGATCAACCAACGCATTGAGAATATCGCGCCGCAACCAGCGCCGAAAATAAACCAGCAGATTTTGGCAGAACATCACGTCCACCTTGACCTTGGGCAGGGAGCTGGCACGAATGATATTGCCCTGGGTAAAGCAAACGCGGTCGCGCAACTTGGCGACCACTTCATAACTGCCATCAGCGCATTGATGCATGTAACGCTTTATTTCTTCCGGCGTAATCTGCTCAAGACGGCGGGCCGGATAGCGGCCGGCGCGGGCGCGGTTGAGCGCCGAAGCGCTGATATCCATCGCGGTAATGCCATAGTAGGGATCAAGTGCAGCCAGCTCGAAACAATCGTTGATGACCATCGCCAGGGAATAGGCTTCCTCGCCGGTGGCGCAACCGAGACTCCAGACGTCAAAACTGCCATTCAGCGACTGATTATTAATTTTTTGCTGCAAGTGGCGGCGCACATATTCGATAGACGGACGATGACGAAAGAAGCTGGTTTCCTTAACCGCAACACGATCCACCAGAATGGACCACTCCAGCATCCCGGACACACCTTCCAGTACCTGCTGGTAGTAGCGATCGTAATCGTCGTAACCCAATTCACGCATGCGAATGCACAGCTGGGACTCCAGCAGCACACGCTGAGCTTTGGTCAACTGAATACCCGTGCGCTCCTCCAGCAGCTTGCTCCAGCGGGCGAACTGCTGATCGGATAATGCCGGTAAACGCCGTAAGGACCAGGCCATAACTTATTCCAAACTCAGGCTGAAATCGAAACTAGCCTTTGGCGTCCGCCTGCGAATAATCATCCCCGGGCAACACCTCGTCATCCAGGTCAATAACTTCAAGTTCATCCAGATCATCCAGTACATCTGCTGGTGCAGCCGCTGTATCGCGAATAACAGAGCGGGGCGTAACCTGCACATCCTCTTCCGGCAGCTTGAAGCCGGCCACAGATTCACGCAGGTCGAGCGCCATTTCTGCCAGGTTACCAATCGACTGCGCGGTGGCAGAGGTACCGGCGGACGTTTGCGTCGTAATCTCCTGAATAACGTTCATCGTGTTGGAGATGTGGCCCGCAGATGACGCCTGTTGACGCGCCGCGTTCGAAATGTTTTGAATCAATTCCGCAAGCGATGTCGATACGTTTTCAATTTCTTCCAGTGCCACACCCGCGTCTTGTGCGAGGCGCGCACCGCGCACCACCTCTGACGTGGTTTGTTCCATCGAAATTACCGCTTCGTTGGTATCGTTCTGAATGGTTTTTACCAGCGCCTCGATCTGCTTGGTCGCTGCTGCGGAACGTTCCGCAAGGCGTTGAACCTCGTCCGCTACCACCGCGAAGCCGCGGCCCGCATCACCGGCCATAGATGCCTGGATGGCCGCGTTAAGTGCGAGGATGTTGGTTTGGTCGGCAATGTCGTTAATCAAACTTACGATATCACCGATCTCTTGTGACGATTCACCGAGGCGTTTAATACGTTTTGAAGTGTCCTGAATCTGCTCACGAATGGTATCCATGCCGTGGATAGTGTTCTGCACCACTTTCGCACCATTGGAGGCGATGGATACCGCACGTTCCGCTACCGCAGCCGATTCGGCGGCGTTGGCAGATACCTGGTCAATGGTGACTGCCATTTCGTTAACCGCCGCAGACGCACCGGCGATTTCCTGCGCCTGGTGCTCGGAAGCTTCGGCGAGGTGCAGAGCTGTTTGCTGGGTTTCCTGTGCTGCGGCAGATACGTTTACCGCGGTTTCGTTGATTCGGGCTACCAGAATACGCAGCTGGTCGATGGTGAAGTTGATAGAGTCCGCGATCGCACCGGTGAAGTCCTCGGTTACGGTTGCAGTTGTTGTCAGGTCACCGTCCGCGAGGTCGGCCAGTTCGTCGAGGAGACGCAGAATCGCTGTCTGGTTACGTTCGTTGGTTTCGGCAGTTTCAGCTGCGCGGCGAGTAGCGTTGCGATACAAGCTGAAACCGATCAGAAAGATGGCAATTACCGCCACACCGGCAACCGCAACAATGTGGTTGTTGTTGGGGAATCGGGTAGCTGACTGTACGGAAATTTTATCCTGAATGTTGGCCAGAGATTGCAGCAGAGGCGCTGTACCTTCCAGCAAGGCATCACTCGCCTGACGTGCGCGGAAGAGCGTTGATGAACCCTCGAACATTTCCTGTACCGATTCATTCACCCCGTCAAACAAGGCAGCGATACGATCGAGACTGGCCCTGGCACTGGCGTCAGACACACGGGAGATACGCATGGTGGCATCACCCTGCTGCATCGCGGTCAACACACGACCGTAGATGTTGGCGTCGAGGTTGAACTGGTCCGCAGCGACACTCGCGTCCGCGTCACCGCGCAACATCTTGTCCACGTTACGACCGATACGCTCAGCACGCCAGGATTGCATTTGAGCCTGAGAAACCTGATCCGCAGGTGCATTGTTTTCCAGAAGAATTTCCACGATGTTGTTGTGCTGTGCCTGAAGGGTCGGCAGGTTTTCGTTCAGCTGGCGACCTACGGCGTTGAGAGTAACGATCAGATCCTTGTTACTCGCGATCACGTCGGTGGAGCTTTTGACCCTTCCCCAGACACCCTCATAAGCAGCAAATTCCTCGCGCAATTCACGCCGGGTACGCTCGTCACTGGCACGCAGAGACTCCCAGGTAGCTCCCATGGTATTAATTACCGACTCCAGCTCAGAGAACGCCTGCTCATTGCCCGAGGTAGAATCGCGTGAGAGAGATGAAAGTCGATAGGCTTCCGCCCTGAGATCCGCCACTTGTTGCAGGTAGCGCTGGTCGTTAGCCGCATCCTGCTGCACTCTGATGTAGATCAGGGGAATGGCGACCAGACACACAATCAGCAAGAACAGCGCTGCTGACATGACCGGGCTGGCTTTTAAAGCCGCCAGGGGACTTCTGGTTTCACTTTTCATTTACCTACTCCTAACCGAGTTTTGTCTTATTGTTCATCCACTCGCCAGCACGGCGGGCTATTAGGGTGAATTACGATTTTGCTGCATTAGTAAAACGAGGATCTTCCGCCAGGAGCGCCGGACGGAATAAAGACCAGTGCTTGCCTCCCAGAGGATAACTACCAGTCACAAAAGGACGGATGACCGCGGGAACATCGTCCCCCGCCTCAGGTTGATATTCATCAAGCGGGAAGTGCTGCATGCCGAATACCTGATCAACCATCAGTCCGCTGTAGAGAGTTTCTGTTTCCAGCACCAAAACCCGACGATGCTTGCGACCACCCACCAGACGATCGCCGAAGAATCCCCCCATATCGAACAGGGGTAGCAAGCGACCACGCACATTAGCCACACCCTTTACCCAGGGCTGAACACCTGGCAGGTGGGTGTGGTTAGGCACTTCCAGCATTTCCGACACCTCCCCCATGGGAGCGACGAAATAGCAGCCCATGAGCGAAAAGCCGATACCGCTCCACTGGGGGCGAATATCGGCCTGAGCAGGCAAGCCGCGCGCTGCGGCGCGACTCAGGTTGGCAAGCTGTACTAGCGCCTGGAAGGCCGCCTGAGGCTCGGACATAGAGGGTTCCATCGTATGAACAATCTGCCGTGAGAACTCACGGCCCGGGATGCATCAGATAATTTGTTATGTTTTAGTGGCTGTTCGGTCATTATTGATTCGCCGACTTACCGCATCGCCTCTGCCATGGCCGCCATAAGCACATCCGGCTGGATCGGCTTGGTGAGGTAGGCCTTGGCCCCTTGACGCATGCCCCACACCCGATCAGTTTGTTGATCCTTGGTAGTGACAATAATCACGGGGATATGGGCAGTCTCCGGCAACTTGGACAATTGTCTGGTGGCCTGAAAACCGTTGAGGCCCGGCATGACAATATCCATCAACACCAGGTCCGGCTTTTCTTTTTGCGCCAGGGCAATACCTGCCTCGCCATTGTCTGCGGTCAACACCACATGACCGTTTTTCTCCAGCATGCTGGTTAATTTGTAGGTTTCTGTAGGCGAGTCATCAATGATTAATACTCTGGCCATAGCTGCTCCAAAATTTAAGCTCTTGTAAGGTTAACCAGATACTTCCCTGCGCCGCATCCCTTGAGGCAGCGAGCGACCTAGGAGGCCTTCAGGTGCTTCACATGAGTTTCTATCGCGCCCAACAGCTCACTTTTGCTGAAGGGCTTGGTGAGATACTGGTCAGAGCCGACAATGCGCCCCTTGGCCTTGTCAAACAGGCCGTCTCTGCTGGATAGCATGATCACCGGGGTGGACTTGAATTCACTGTTGTTCTTGATCAACGCACAGGTCTGATAGCCATCGAGGCGCGGCATCATTATGTCGACAAAGATGATATCCGGTCGGGTATCGGCAATTTTAGCCAGAGCGTCAAAACCGTCGGTGGCGGTAACTACCGTACATCCTGCCTTTTTCAGCAGGGTTTCTGCAGTTCGGCGAATGGTCTTGCTGTCGTCAATAACCATCACCTTCAGACTTTCCAAACTCACGTCCATACTTTCTGACCCTTGCCTTTGTTATCTCTGGGTGCACCCGGGACTTTACTGTGGTTCGTGGCCGAATTCAGCCCGCCCGGACACCATGGGGTGCCATTTGGCGCTACAACCTCTTTTAAGAGGCCACAGTCTTTGAAACTTTTAACACAGTTTTTAAGGTTTAGCTATAACCACTTGAATATATAAGAAAACCGATCTTTTAGCTCATTCCTGGAAGCCGGGAATTCTGTGCTCAATGCCCTTGCTTTAGCCTGCCTTAGGACTTAACTTTAGTCCGCTGCCGCCCAGTCGGCAAATTTGGCGCCAATAAAATGTTGACACACCTATGAGCATCTCTCTCGGCGTGGTGATGGACCCCATCGCCCACATCAAATTCTACAAAGACACCAGCCTGGCTCTTCTGCTTGCCGCCCAGGAGCGGGGTTGGGATCTGCACTACATGGAGCAGAGCGATCTCTATCTCCAGAACGGTGAAGCCAGGGCCAGCACCCGCTCGCTGCTGGTGACCGACAACGCCAAGTCCTGGTTTGAACTGGGCCCGAGAGAAGACATGGCCCTTGGCGATCTGGATGTCATCCTGATGCGCAAGAATCCGCCCTTCGACAATGAATACATATATAGCACTTATATTCTCGAGGCGGCTGAAAGAGCGGGCTGTCTGGTGGTTAATCGCCCGCAAAGCCTGCGGGACTGCAACGAAAAAGTCTTTGCCACCCAGTTTCCCCAGTGCTGCCCACCCCTGCTGGTCAGTCGCGATCAGCAGCGTTTGCGGCAGTTCCACCAGACTCACCGGGATGTCATTTTCAAACCCCTTGATGGCATGGGCGGAGCCAGCATCTTCCGCTGCCGCGAGGATGACCCCAATGTGGGCGTCATACTCGAAACCCTGACCCAGCAGGGGCAGAGAGCCATAATGGCGCAGGTGTACATCCCCGAAATCACCCAGGGTGACAAGCGTATTCTGGTGGTGGATGGCGAAGCCATTCCCTATTGTCTGGCGCGTATTCCCGCCGAAGGCGAAACCCGCGGCAACCTGGCAGCTGGCGGACGGGGCCAACCCCAGCCCCTCAGCGAGCGCGACAAATGGATAGTTTCCCAGGTGGGCCCCAGCCTGAAAGAGCGGGGGCTGTTATTTGTCGGGCTGGACGTGATAGGCGACTACCTGACCGAAATCAACGTCACCAGCCCCACCTGCGCCCG
>Ga0182793_1000751_pt1 | contig 22518 bp, 24 predicted proteins | sample Passage237A_FD_130498 | JGI IMG/M metagenome (GOLD analysis project Ga0182793, IMG submission 130498) | Cellulose adapted compost microbial communities from Newby Island Compost Facility, Milpitas, CA, USA - Passage2 37A (version 2) (version 2) ... | reverse complement strand
GGTAGCGAACGGCCTGGCGCATCAGCCACACGGGGGTGCGGTCCACGGGCTGCCGGCGCAGGGCGCGCAGCAGGCGGTCGTTGGCGGGGATTTCGGACACTTCGGAACCTTGCAGGAGGAAAGGAGGGGGCGTTCAGCCCCGCCGCGGGGCGTCGGCGCCGGCGACGAAGGTCACCTGGAAGCCGCGCTTGAGCTGGGCATCGCGGGCCTTCTCGAAGGCGGCGATGGCCTCGTCCTGGAGCAGGTACTGCTCGCGCCGCAGCTGCGAGCGGCCGCCGATCTGGCCGCTTTCGCGCAGCAGCTCCCAGCCGCCGAACAGGTCCGGCTGCAGGGTCAGCTGCAGGTAGCGGGGGGCTTCGCCCGGCGCGGGGCGCTGCTGCAGGAAGATGCGCATGGGGCCGATTGTAACGGCGTGGACGGGGGCGCGGGACCGGCGCGGGGCGGGTCCCGGCGCCAGCTCAGGCCGAGGCCAGCAGGTCCAGGACCTGGGCCTCGTCCACGTCCGGGACCACCTCGGCGCGGCCGATCCCGCGCCACAGCACCAGGCGCAGGCGCCCGGCGATGTTCTTCTTGTCCAGGCGCATGCGCTCGAGCAGTGCCTGCGGCTGCAGCCCGGCCGGCAGCCGGGTGGGCAGGCCGTAGGCTTCCAGCAGGGCCTGCATGCGTTCGGTGTCGGACTCCGGGGCCATGCCCAGGCGGGCGGACAGGCGTGCGGCCAGGACCATGCCCACGGCCACCGCCTCGCCGTGGTTGAGGGCGTCGCGGCCGGCCCCGGAATAGCCCTGGGCGGTCTCGATGGCGTGGCCGAAGGTATGGCCCAGGTTGAGCAGGGCGCGCTCGCCCTTTTCCAGCGGATCGCGCTCCACGATCCCGGCCTTGTGCTCGCAGCTGCGGGCGATGGCCTCGGCCAGGGCCTGGTCGTCGCCGTCCAGCAGGGCCTGGCGCTGCTGTTCCAGCCAGGCGAAGAAGTCCGGGTCGCGGATGCCGCCATACTTGATGACTTCGGCCAGGCCGGCGCGCAGCTCGCGTGGCGGCAGGCTGCGCAGGGTGGCGGTGTCGGCCAGCACCGCGCGCGGCGGGTGGAAGGCGCCGACCAGGTTCTTGCCCTGGGGAATGTCCACCGCGGTCTTGCCGCCAACCGAGGAATCGACCATCGACAGCAGGGTGGTGGGCAGTTGCACGCAGTCCACCCCGCGCATCCAGCAGGCCGCGGCGAAGCCGGCCAGGTCGCCGACCACGCCGCCGCCCAGGGCGTAGACGGTGGCGTCGCGGGTGGCGCCCAGCTCGGCCAGGGCATGGATCACCTGGCCGAAGGTCTCCAGGGTCTTGTACTGCTCGCCGGCGGGGATGGCGTGGGTGGCAATGCGCAGGTCCGGGCGTGCGGCGCGCAGGGCCGCCTCGACCCGGGCCGCGTACAGCGGGGCGACATTGCTGTCGCTGAGCAGCAGCGCGTGGCGACCGCGGGCGTGGGCGGCCAGGGCCTGGCCCTGGTCCAGCAGGCCGGGGGCGATCTCGATCCGGTACGGGGTCGTGCCCCCGACCTGGACCGTGCGTGCGCTAGCGCTCATGCGGCAGGTGCTCCATCAAGCTGCCAGCGCTGGGCCAGGAGCAGGCCGAGGCGGCTGGCGGCCTCGGCAGCGGTATGTCCGTCGGTCTCCATCACCAGGTCGGCGACCTCGCGGTACAGCGGGTCGCGCAGGGCGGCCATCTGCACCAGGACCTGCTCGCGGTCCGGGCGTTGCAGCAGCGGACGGCTGCGGTCGCGCGCCAGGCGCCGCAGCTGCGACTCCACGCTGGCGCGCAGGTAAACCACGAAGCCACGCCGGGCCAGCAGCGCCCGGTTGCCCGCATCCAGCACGGCGCCGCCGCCGGTGGCCACCAGCTGGCCGTTGCCTTCCAGCAGCTCGGCCAGGGCCGCACGCTCGCGCTCGCGGAAGCCGGCCTCGCCCACGTGTTCGAAGATCGCCGGGATGGTGGCGCCGCAGCGCTGTTCGATGTAGTGGTCCGAGTCGACGAAGTCCAGGCCGAAGCGTTCGGCCAGACGGCGTCCGATCGAACTCTTGCCGGCTCCCATCGGTCCGACGAGGACGAGGTTGGGGGCAGGATTCATGGGCCTGAATGCTAGCACCCGCGCCATCGTCACCGCTGCAACGAAACCGGCGCCGCACACGCGCCCATGCCGCGGCGTTAACGGCCCCGTGGCCACACTGCGGATCCCGGCGCACGGCGCCATCCGCGGAGACCTGCCATGTCGGTGGCCAAGGTGATTGAAGTCAGTTCCTCCTCCAAGACCAGCGTCGAGGACGCGGTGCGCAGCGGCCTGACCAAGGTGGCCGGGACGGTCAAGGGCATCCAGGGGGCCTGGATCAGCGAGACCAAGGTGGAGACCGACGAGGCCGGCAATATCCTCGAGTGGCGGGTGAACCTGCGGATCACCTTCGTCGTCCACTGAGCCGCAGGCCGCGCCGCCGGGCGCGGTGCGTGTTCCTGGCCCCTCTCTGCATGGGAGAGGGGCAGGCATGGCCGCCTGTGGCCGGCATCGCCGTTCCCGTTATCCAGACGACCATGACGACGGGAGGTGGAGGATGCGCATGCGCAGGTACATGGGCGCCGCGCTGGCGCTGGCCGTGGCTTCCTCCGCGGGCGCGGTGGACCTGGGCGGCCTGCAGGGCTTCGAGCCGCTGTTCGGGCGCTATGGCCCGGGCGGGGATTGCGGGCGTTTCCCGCAGGTGGTGGTGGCGGCGCCGGGCATCTCCCTGGACCAGGGCCAGGGCAAGGTCGAGCAGGTGCGCCAGGTCGAGTACGCGGCCAGCTGGTTCGGCGGTGGCTACCAGGGCATCGCCATGGCGTTCCTGCCGCAGTGGCCCGAGGCCGGCGGCAATCCGGTCGTGGTGGTGGTCAACGCCGGCGAGCGCGAAGGCACGCTGGAAGTGGAGCCGCAGGACTTCGGCTGGAAGGGCGGTCCGCCCATGCCGGCGCGATTCCAGCCCTGGCTCAAGGGCAGTCCCTACGTCCGCTGCGCCGGTTCCTGAGCCGGCCACAGCCGGCGCTGCCGGTCCAGCCGCGCCACATGCGCGGCGATGCCCGGCAGGGTACGCAGCGCCTGGCGACTGACCCGCTCGAAGTGCTGGACGAAACGTGCCAGCTGCGCCGGCCCCATGCCGGGGCGGCCGGGCTGGTCGGCCTGCAGCTGGCGTTCCTGCTGCGTGCGCCATTCCAGCACCTGGTCGAAGCCGGGCGGCTGCAGGTACCAGAGCACATCCACCTGCGCCCACAACGGCGGATAGTCCGCGCCCAGGCGCTGGTTGCACCAGCGCCGCCAGCGCCCGTCGGGATCCTCCTCGCGTTCGAGCGCATTGAGCGGCTGCGCCAGGGCGGCTTCGTCCTCGGCCGGTACGCCCAGGCACCAGCCTTCCAGCACCAGCAGGTCCAGCCCCGCCGGCGCCAGCGCCCAGGCCGACCGCGGCAGGCGCTCGTCGCCGAGCTTGTCGAAGCGGGGCAGGGCACACCCCCGCCCCCCGCGCAGTCCGTCCAGGCAGTCCAGGGCCAGGGCCAGGTCATGGCTGCCTGGCGGGCCGCGGGTAGCCAGCAGCGGGTGGACCCGGGCGGCCAGGGCCTGGCGCTGGCCGCGGGTGAGATAGAAATCGTCCAGCGAGAGCGCGCACGCGGACAGCCCGGCGGCACCGGCCGCGGCCACCAGCTGCGCGGCCAGGGTGCTCTTGCCGCTGCCCTGCAGGGCGCTGATGCCCAGCACGCGCAGCCCGGCCCCGCGCCGCGCGCCGGCGCTGTGCAGGATGCGGGCGACCCATTCGGGCGGGAATCCGGGATGCGGGGGCGGGCTCATGGCGCGAGAATACGCATCCCCACCGACGGGCGTGGAGCCTGCCATGACTGATCCGCTGTACGCCGAAGCCCTGCAGACCTTTGCCGGCCTGCTCGAGGAAGCCACCGCCACCGGCATGCTCGATCCCAATGCCATGACCGTGGCCACCGCCAGCGCCGATGGCCGCCCGGCGGCGCGCACCGTGCTGCTCAAGGGGTTCGACGAGCGCGGCTTCGTGTTCTACACCCACCTGGCCAGCGCCAAGGGGCGCGACCTGGCGGAGAACCCGCGCGCGGCCCTGCTGTTCCTGTGGCGGCACCTGCGCGAGGCGGGGGTCCAGGTGCGGGTCCAAGGCAGCGTGGTCCAGGTCGATGCGGCCGAGGCCGACGCCTATTTCGCCAGCCGCCCGCGGATGAGCCAGCTGGGCGCCTGGGCCTCGCGGCAGTCGCGGACCCTGGAGTCGCGCGCGGTGTTCGAGGCCAGGCTGGCGGAGGTGGAGGCGCGCTTTGCCGGCCAACAGGTGCCGCGGCCGCCGGGCTGGAGCGGGTTCCGGCTGGTGCCGGAGGCCTTCGAGTTCTGGTACGGCGCCGGCTTCCGCCTGCACGAGCGCCAGTGCTACGAGCGCGGCGACGACGGCCGCTGGTCGCGGCGCATGCTCTATCCCTGAGCGGCTTGTCAGCCGCGTTCCAGCGCCGAGGGGGTCAGGGCCATGCGCGGGCCCAGCCACAGGTGCGAGCCGATCGGGGTCATGCCCACCGCCTGCAACCGGCGCCGGTACCAGGCGGCCTTGCGCGGCTGGAAGCCCACGGTGTCGCCCTCGAACTCGTCCTCGGCGGTGAACGCCTCCAGGAACGCCCCCCCGCCGCACAGCTCGGCCAGGCCGGGCAGGCCCTGGTTGAGTTCGCGGGTGGGCAGGTAGTGCAGGACGTCGGCGCAGACCAGCAGGTCCACCGGGGCGCAGGGGCGCAGCCAGGCGAAGTCGCCGAAGCGGGCCAGGTGCAGGTTGCGGCGGGCGCCGTGCCGGGCCACCGCGTATTCGCTGCCATCGAAGCCCAGGTACTGCAGCCGCGGCCGCAGCCTGAGCAGCGGCGCGCGCCAGGCGCCCTCGCCGCAACCGATATCCAGCACGGTGCGGATCGGCCGCTCCAGGTAGTACTCGGCGGCGGCCACGGCCAGGGCCACCTTGCGCGCCAGCCGGCGCGGGTCCTGGATGTTCTGGCCGCGGTACCAGTGGTCGAAGTAGGCGCGGTCGTAGGTCTTGCTCATGGGTCGGGTCCGGGAAGCGGCGGCCGGCGCCGGTTCGACAGCGGGGCGGGCGATGGCCGAGAATCCGCACATCCTAGCCGCAGGGCACGTGCATGTATTCCACCTACCTCTGGGTGAAGTCCCTCCATATCGTCTTCGTGGTGGCCTGGATGTCGGCGGTGTTCTACCTGCCGCGGATCCTGGTCAACATCGCCGAGGCCGGCGACCAGCCGGCGGTGCGCGAGCGCCTGGTGCTGATGGGCCGCCGCCTGTACCGCTTCGGCCACACCATGTTCGGCCTGGCCTTCGTCGCCGGCCTGGTGCTGTGGCTGGGCCACCGCGTGGTGGCGGACTTCCCGACCATGGTCGGCTCGCCGGCCGGCTGGCTGCACGCCAAGCTGGCCCTGGTGGCGGCGATCCTGGCCTACTTCATCCTCAGCGGGCGCTGGCTCAAGGGGGCCGGTGCCGGGCGTGAGCTGGCCCCGGCGCGCACGCTGCGCATCTTCAACGAGCTGCCGGTACCGGGCCTGCTGCTGATCGTGTGGCTGGTGCTGGCCAAGCCGTTCTGAGCGCGTCCGGATCCAGCCGCGGATGCGACGCGGGCCTGGTCATCGACCAGGCCCGCGTTGTTTTCAGCGCTTGAAGCGCGCCGGTTGTGGCAGCTCCACCGGCACCCCGTTGGCATCGCAGGTGCCGGCCCGGCACAGCTGCTGGCGCAGGCGCGGGGTGGCCTGGACGATCACGTGGAAGATCGTGTTCTGCTCCATGGTCCCGCGCAGGGCGCTGGCGCCGGGGCCGCGCGCCCAGATGCCGACGTCGTCGCCGCCATGCGACTCGGAGGCCAACGGCAGCAGGGATTCCTGCATGAAGTCCGGGGCGGTGGTGTCCACCTGCTCCAGGTCCGGGCGGCCGGCGGCCGGCTGGTAGCCGGTGGGGATGTGCGGGAAGCGCTTGGGACCGGCCGGCTGCTGCTGGCTGGCGCCGGTGTAGCCGGGGCCGTTGGCATAGCTGAGGGTGGTGTAGGGCAGGCCGGTGGCGTCGCGCGCGGTATCGCCGTCGCCATCGCGCACCTTGTCCAGGATCGGATTGCCGCGCGCCGGGTAGCCGACGAAGTTGAGCGTGTGCGAGTGGTCGGCGGTGACGATGATCAGGGTGTCCTCGGCCGAGGTCATCTGCGCGGCGGTGCGCACCGCCTCGGACAGGGAGATGGTCTCGTCCAGGGCGCGGAAGGCGTTGCCGTAGTGGTTGGCGTGGTCGATGCGCCCGCCCTCGACCATCAGCACGAAGCCGTTGGGCTCGGCCGACAGGCGCCGGATCGCCTCGGCGGTCAGCTCGGCCAGCGAGGGCTCGGCCGCGCGGTCGCGGTCATGGTCGAACTGCATGTGGTCGGGCTCGAACAGGCCCAGCACCGCCGGGGCGTCGGCGGCCTGCTCCAGCTGCTGCCGGTTCCAGACGAACACGCCGCCGGGGTGGCTGGCCTTCCATTCCTCGATCAGGTTGCGGCCATCGCGGCGCTCGCCGCGGCGGTCCGGGTATTCGGGATCCGGGGTGGTGGCCGGCAGGAACTTGCTGCGGCCGCCGCCGAACATCACCTTGGGGCCGGAGCCATAGGGCGTGGCCACCATCTGCCGGGCAATGTCCACGCAGCCCTCCGCCACGGCCTGGGCCGGCAGGTCGGCGTCGCTTTCCCAGTTGCGGTCCGGCGAATGCGCCCAGGTCGAGGCCGGGGTGGCATGGGTCAGGCGCGCGGTGGTGACGATGCCGGTGGCCATGCCCGCGGCGTCGGCCAGGTGCAGCCAGGTCAGGCGGTGCTTGCCCAGGCTGTCGGCGCAGTCGTTGCGCTTGCCGGCCGCCACGCCGATCGCGCCGGCGTGGGTCTTCACCCCGGTGGTGATCGCGGTCATGGTGCCGGCCGAGTCCGGGGTCTGCGAATCGGTGTTGTAGGTCTTGCTGAAGGCGGTCTGCGGGAAGCGCTCCCAGCTCAGCAGGTTCTCCTCGCCCGGACCGCCCTTGCGCTGGCCTTCGAGGATGCGCGCGGCGGCCACCGTGGTCAGGCTCATGCCGTCGCCCAGGAAAAGGATGACATTGCGGGCCTTGCCGGACAGGGCGCCATTGCCGGCGGCATGGGCGGCGCCGGCGCGGTACCACCACTGCGGGGTTTCACCGTCCGGACGGACGATGGCCTCGACCGGCACCTGGACCGCGGCGGCCGGTGCCGGGGCGGCGGCGGGACCGGGCTGGCTGGCGCAGCCCAGCAGGGCGGTGGCGGCGAAGGCGAGGGGAAGCAGGCGGAGCGGACGGGATACGTAAGGGTGGTGCATCGGTCGGTCAGGCTGGGACCAGGCTGGCGCCGGGCAGCACGGGGCTGCCGTTCCGCACGCCGGCCAAGTCGTGGGTGGGGGTGGGGCCATTATGGACCGGCCGGTGGCGTCATGCCGATGGCGCGCAGTGTTCCGCCGCGCGGATCGCCGCGGCCGCGCCCGCCGGGGTATCGTTTCCCCTTTCCTTGCGTGGATCGACGATGAAACTGGTCACGGCCTGGCTGGCGATACCTTTCTGGAAGCGGGTGCTGGCCGGCTTCGTGCTTGGCGCCCTGGCCGGCTGGGCCATGGGGCCGGCGGCGCAGGACTGGTTCGGGCCACTGGGCCAGGTCTATGTCAGCCTGATCCGGATGATCGCGGTGCCGCTGGTGCTGTTTGCCGTGGTCAACGCGGTGGCCTCGCTGCACGGGCAGAAGTCGGTGGCGGCGCTGGGCGGGCGGACTTTCCTGTGGTTTGCCGCCACTGCCGCGCTGGCGGTGTGCGTGGGCCTGGCGGTAGGCCTGGTGGTGCGCCCGGGCCTGGGCCTGAGCGGGCTGGAGATGGCCGCCGACTACGTCCCGCGCGAGGTGCCCACCCCGGTCCAGGTGCTGCTGGACGTGGTGCCTTCCAATCCGTTCAAGGCCCTGGCCGAGGGCAAGATCCTGCAGGTGATCTTCTTCGCCGGCCTGTTCGGCTTTGCCCTGGTCAAGCTGGGCGAGAAGACCGCGCGCCTGCGCGCCCTGGCCGGCGAGGCCAGCGCAGCGATGATCCAGGTCACCCGCTTCGTGCTGGAGATGACCCCGCTGGGCACCTTCGGCCTGATCGCCGGCCTGGTCGGCAGCTACGGCTTCGAGAAGCTGCTGCCGCTGGGCAGTTTCGTCTTCGCCCTGTACCTGGCCTGCGCCCTGCACATCATCCTGTCCTACGGCGGGCTGTTGCTGGCCCATGGCCTGAACCCGCTGAAGTTCTTCCGCGGCGCGGCCCCGGGCATGCAGGTGGCCTTCGTCAGCTCCTCCAGCTTCGCCTCCATGCCGGTGGCCATGCGCAGCGTGACCCACAACCTGGGCGTGGACCAGGACTACGCCGCCTTCGCCGTGCCGCTGGGCGCCAGCATCAAGATGGACGGCTGCGGCGCGATCTACCCGGCCCTGACCAGCGTGTTCGTGGCCCAGTACTTCGGCCTGGACCTGTCGCTGAACCAGTACTTCGTGATCCTGCTGGCCTCGGTCCTGGGCAGCTTCGGCACCGCCGGGGTGCCGGGCACGGCGATCGTGATGGTGACCCTGGTGCTGAGTGCGGCCGGCCTGCCGCTGGAGGGCATCGGCCTGCTGGTGGCGATCGACCGGATCCTGGACATGATGCGCACCCTGACCAACGTCACCGGGCAGATGCTGGTGCCAGTGCTGGTGGCCAAGGAGACCGGCCTGCTCGACCGCCAGGTGTACGAGGCTGCCTCCAGCAATGTCGGGGTCGAGCCGCCGCCGGGCAGCCCGCAGGCCTGAGCGGCCGGCGCAGACGCGAAAGCCGCCTTGCGGCGGCTTCCGTGGGAGCGGTCGGACCTGCGGGGAGGGGCTTACATCTCGACCCGGCGGGCCTGCATGAAGCGGTTGGCCCAGTAGCCGGTGGTCAGGCTGTCCACGCGCACGTCCTTGCCCCGGCTGGGGGCGTGCAGGAACTGGCCGCCGCCGACATAGATGCCCACATGGTCCACCCGGCCGCGCAGGCCGAAGAACACCAAGTCACCCGGGGTGAGCAGGCTGCGGTCGTTGATCAGCTTGGCGTCGGACTTGGCCGCCATCTCGCGCGAGACGCGCGGCAGCTCGATGCCCAGGGCGTTGCGGAACACGTAGCCGACCAGGCCCGAGCAGTCGAAGCCGGCGTCCGGCGAGGTGCCGCCCCAGCGGTAGGGGGTGCCGAGCAGGGACATGGCGGCCTTGATCACCTGCTGGATGCGGCCGGAGTTGCCGGCCTGGGCCTCCGCGGCCGGCACGCCCTGGGTCAGGTCGTAGGCGGCCAGCAGGCGGCTGACGTCACCGGCGAACATGGCCGAGCGGTCCAGCAGCGGCAGGCTTTCATTGCCGGCCAGGTGCGGCAGCAGGGCGGCCAGGGTCGCGCTGGCGGCCGCGTCGGCCTTCTGCTTCAGGCCAGGGGCCGGGGCGGTGGCGGGCTTGGCCGCCGGGGCCGGAAGTTCGACCGCGCTCGGGGCCACAGGGGCCTCCACGGCCAGCGCTTCCGGCACCACCGGGGTGGTGTCCGGGGTCGGGTTTGCCAGCGCCGGCAGCGCCGGCATGGCCAGGGCCAGCAGGAGCAGGGGGCGCAGGGCCCGTCGACGGGCCGGGGTGGCGGCATTCAGGCCTGGAGCCAGGTCTTGGGTCGTCACGCGGCGATCACGAAAAAAGAACCAGGGGCGATGATGCCCCGATGAAGCCGGCGTGATGTTCACAAAAAGTTAGCTTTCCGTAAAACCAAATGTGATTGGTTTCACAAATCACCGCAGCACCCGCCGGGTTCCGGTGTAGTGGTCTTTCCAGTAAGGCCCGTCGAGCCTGTCCAGGCGCACGGTTCCGCCGCTGCTGGGAGCGTGGACGAAACGCCCTTCTCCCACATAAATGCCGACGTGGGTGACCTGGCCGCGGCTGCCGAAAAACACCAGGTCGCCACTGGCCAGCTGCTCCGGGGGCAGGCGCGGCCCCTGCTGGGCGGCCAGCTCGCGGGAGCTGCGCGGCAGGGCCAGGTCCAGCATGTCCCGGTACACATAATTGACCAGGCCCGAGCAGTCGAAGCCGGTCTCGGGGGTATTGCCGCCGTAGCGGTAGGGGGTGCCGACCAGGCTCAGGGCGCGCAGGGTGACGGCATTGGCCGCGGCCGGATCGCCGGGGCGGGCCACCGGCGCGGACGGCGCCGCGGCGGGGCGCACGGCCTGGCGCCCGCAGCCGGTCAGGAGCGCCAGGGTGAACAGGGCCGCCAGCAGCCGGACGTATGGCGCTGGCATGGGGACGGACGGGGCGGGATAATGCCGCGCTGGACTGATCATGGCGGCCAATCATGGCCGCGCACCCCCGCGGCCACAAGCCGTTCACCTCGCCGTCCGTTCAGGCCGGCCCGCTACGAGTTGCGCATGAAGATCGAAAAAGACCGCGTCGTCCGTTTCCACTACACCGTGTCCGAAGTCGGCCAGGAGCCGCTGGAGACCTCCAAGGAGCGTGACCCGATCGCGATCCTGATCGGCCATGGCAACATCATCCCGGGCCTGGAGGCGGCCATGCAGGACAAGGTCGCCGGCGACAGCTTCAGCGTCGACGTGCCGGCCGCCGAGGCCTACGGCGAGCGCCGCGAGGGCCTGGAGCAGCGCATCCCCAAGAAGCACTTCGGCAATGCCCGCCTGGCCCCCGGCATGCAGGTGGTGCTGCAGACCAACTTCGGCCCGCGCGCGGTGACCGTGGTCAAGGTCGGCCACAGCGTGGTCGATGTCGACCTCAACCACCCGATGGCCGGCAAGGACCTGCACTTCGACGTGGAGATCGTCGAAGTCCGCGAGGCCAGCGCCGAGGAGATCGAGCACGGTCACGTCCACGGCGACGGCGGCCACCACCACTGAGTCCGGCCCCCGCGGCCCGGATGCGACGGCCCGCCCCGGCGGGCCGTCTGCGTTCCAGGGGCCGGGAGCCTCCCGGCGGGACAGCGCGGTCGGTCTTGCTAGAATCGGGCCATCGATCCCGCGCCGGCGCTGCCGGCGGCGGCGGTCCCCTTCGATGGAGCTTTCATGGTCTGGAATACCCCCGGCAAGGGTGGCGACTCCCCCGACAACAACCGCCGCGAAGGCTGGCCGCCGCGGCGGCCGCGCTCCGGTGGCGGCAATCCGCTGGACAGGCTGGGGCAGCTGTTTGCCGGTGGCGGCGGCATCGGCCGCTGGGTGCTGCTGGGCCTGGCCCTGCTGGTGCTGCTGAGCAGCTTCCAGCTGGTGGGCGAGCAGCAGCAGGGCGTGGTCCTGCGCTTTGGCCAGTTCGTGCGGGTGATGCAGCCCGGCCCGAACCTGAAGTGGCCCTGGCCGGTGGAGCGGGTGATCAAGGTCAACGCCACCGAGATCAAGACCTTCAGCAACACCGTGCCGGTCCTGACCCGCGACGAGAACATCGTCAACGTGGCCATGAACGTGCAGTACCGGGTCAGCGACCCGCGCCTGTACCTGTTCGGCTCGCGTGATGCCGACCGGGTCCTGGAGCAGGCCGCACAGAGCGTGGTCCGCGAGCAGGTCGGCCGCGCGACCCTGGACACCGTGCTTGGCGCCCGCGGCCCGCTGTCGGCCAGCGCCGCCCAGCAGCTGCAGGCCTCGCTGGACGCCTACCGCACCGGCCTGGTGGTCACCGAGCTCAACCTGCAGGACGCGCGCCCGCCGGAGGAGGTCAAGCCGGCCTTCGACGAGGTCAACAGCGCCCAGCAGATCAAGGACCAGCTGATCAGCGAGGCCCGCGCCTACGCCGCCAAGGTGGTGCCCGAGGCGCGCGGCGAGGCCGCCCGCCGGCGTACCGTGGCCGAGGGCTACAAGGCTGCCAAGATCGCCCAGGCCGAGGGTGACATCGCCCGCTTCGGCCTGCTGCGCGACGAATACCGCGCGGCCCCGGAAGTGACCCGCAAGCGCCTGTGGCTGGAGACGGTGCAGGACGTGCTGTCGCGCAACCGCAAGGTGGTCGGCGGCGACGGCCGCCAGCTGATCTACGTGCCCATGGCCCCGGCCGGGCAGGGCCAGCAGGCCGCCGCCGCGCAGCCCGCGCCCGCCGCCGAGGCCCTGCTGCCGGCCATTGAAAGCTCGCCCGAGCCGCTGCGCAGCGGCAGCCGCGACCCGCAGCGCAGCGGTCGCCAGGAGGTTTCCCGATGAAGTACCCGCTGTGGATCGCCCTGGCGGTCACCGCCCTGCTGGGCCTGATGGGCTCGGTGTTCGTGGTCCGTGAGGACCAGGTCGGCCTGGTCCTGAACCTGGGCCGGGTCAGCCGCACCGACATCGGCCCCGGCCTGCACTTCAAGTGGCCGCTGGTGGAGACGGCGCGGGTGTTCGACCGCCGCTTCGCCCTGATCGACTTCTCGCCCGAGCGCTACCTGACCTCCGAGCGCAAGGACGTGGCGGTGGACTTCGTGGCCATCGGCTACATCGACGACGTGCGTTCGTTCTACCGCGCCACCGGCGGCCTGGAGAGCTCGGCCGCCGACCGCCTGGCGCCGATCATCAAGGATTCGCTGCGCAACGAGATCAACGCCCGCACCCTGACCCAGCTGGTGTCCGGCGACCGCAGCGAGGTGATCGCCAGCCAGCTCGAGCAGATCAACCGCGGCGCCCAGACCCTGGGCATGCGCATCGTCGACATCCGCCTCAAGCAGATCGACCTGCCCACCGACAGCGACGTGATCAAGCAGGTCTACGATCGCATGCGCGCCGAGCGCAAGCAGGTGGCCAGCGCGCTGCGCGCCGAGGGCGAGGAGCAGGCGCGTACCGTGCGCGCCCAGGCCGACCGCGATCAGGCGGTGATCGTGGCCGAGGCCGAGCGCGACGCCCAGCGCCTGCGTGGCGAGGGCGATGCCCAGGCCGCGCGCCTGTACGCCCAGGCCGCCGGCGCCGATCCGGCCTTCTACGCCTTCTACCGCAGCCTGGAGGCCTACCGTGCCTCCTTCGCCGATGGCCAGGGCGTGGTGGTGCTGGACCGCAACGATCCGTTCCTGCAGTACCTCAAGAGCGACCGCTGATGCCGCAGGAGCTGGCTTCGGCACTGTGCCTGGTCGCGGTGCTGGAGGGGCTGTTCCTGTTCGTGGCCCCGGCCACCTGGCGGCGGACCATGGAGCAGTTGTGCCAGCTGCCGCTGGCGCGGCTGCGCCGCCTGGGTGCGATCACCCTGGGTGGCGGCCTGCTGGCGCTATGGTGGGTGCGCGGCGGCTGAGCCTGCCGCGCTGCCTTCCCGGGGAATGGCCGCGGCCTGCCCGGGCAGCCGGCGCGGCGTCGCCACTCAGGGCCAGTCGATCTGGCCGCGGACCACGCTGACCACCTGGCCGCCGGACCAGACCTCGCCCTCGGCATCCACGTGCATGTCCAGGCGTGCGTCATGGCCGACTTCACGGCCCTGGCTGACCCGGTAGCGTCCGCCCTTGCCGGGCAGGGCATCGCGCAGTGCCAGCCACGCGGCCAGGGTGGCGTTGGCCGCGCCGGAGGCGGCGTCCTCGAACATGCCTGCCGCGCCGCCGACGAAGGCGCGCGCGGCGACCTGGTAGTCGCGGCCATGGCAGCGGGCATAGGCCAGCACGCCCATGCTCCCGGTGGCGCGGGCCAGGCCGGAGATCGCTTCCCAGTCCGGCTGCGCCGCGCGCAGGCTGGCCTCGTCCACCGCCTCGGCCAGCCACCAGCGGCGGCCACCGTCCATCAGCGCCGGCGGCAGCTGGCCCAGCGGCAGCCAGTCCAGCGCTTCCAGCAGGCGGCTGCCGCCGGCATCAGCGGTTTCCACCAGCTGCGCGCGCGGGGTGCGGATGGCGATGGTGCGCGCGTCGCCAGCCTGGTCCACCCGCAGCGGCAGCAGCCCGGCGATGCCTTCCTGCACCAGCAACCCGTCCTGCGGCTGGGCCAGCCCGGCTTCCAGCACCACGTGCGCGGTGCCCACGCTGGGGTGGCCGGCGAAGGGTACCTCGCGCCTGGGGCTGAACATGCGGATGGCATAGCTGGCGCCGGGCCGGGTGGGCGGGAACACGAAGGTGGTTTCCGGCAGCCGGGTCCAGCGGGCGATGGCCTGCATCGCCGCATCGTCCAGGCCGCGGGCATCGGGCAGCACCGCCAGGGGGTTGCCGGCACCGGGCCGGTCGGCAAACACGTCCACCAGGACATAGGGGCGCAGGGCCATGCGTGAATCTCGTGCTTCGGGGGAAAGTGTCGAGATTACCAATCCACCGCGCCGCGGATCACCGCATGCACCTGGCCGCCGACCCAGACCTCGCCCTCGCCATCGATTTCCAGCTCCAGCACCGCGTCGCGGCCGATCTCCCGGCCCTGGCTGGCGCGGTAGTGCGAGCGCCCGCCGGGCAGGCGGCCGGCCTGGTGCAGGCAGGCGGCGATGCTGGCGTTGACGCTGCCGGTGGCCGGGTCCTCGGGGATGCCCACGCCGGGGGCGAAGGCACGTACCACCAGCACCTGCCCGGCAGGGTCCCAGGCGAAGACGGCCAGCTTGCCGCCGCCGGGCAGGGCCTCGATCCGGGCCAGGTCCGGCTGCAGGGCGCGGACCGCGGCGGCCGATTCCAGTTCCAGCAGCCACCACTGCGGGCCGTTGTCCCACAGCTGCGGTGCGAGCGCGCCGCGGCCCGCGTCAAACACCCGAGGAGCGCGCAGCCAGTCCGGCGCCGGCTGCGCTTGCGCGCGGGCGCGCGGACTGCGCACTGCCGGCAGCAGCAGGCCGGCGCGACGGCTGATCCGCACCGGCAGCAGGCCGGCCGCGCATTCCTGCAGCAGCTGGCCGCTGGCGCCGTCGGCGATGCCGGCGTCCAGCGCCGCCCAGGCCGCGCCCACGCTGGGGTGGCCGGCAAACGGCAGCTCCATGCGCGGGGTGAAGATGCGGATGCGGTAATCGGCGCCAGCGCTGGCCGGCGGCAGGAAGAACACGGTCTCGGACAGGTTGGTCCAGCGGGCGAAGGCCTGCATGGCCGCATCGTCCATCCCGGCCGCGTCGTGCACCACCGCCAGCGGGTTGCCGGCGCCGGGGCGCGGGGCGAACACGTCGACCTGGAGGAAGCGGCGGGGCTGGCTCATCGGCAGGGTTCTGGAAGGGACTTCCAGGCAAGGCTAGCAGCCCGCGAATGGTTGCGAATGTGACGCTTTGCGCCGGGAATTTCCGCCTTTTTCCCGTCCTGCGGTGGGTGCCGCGAAAAGCGTAGAATCGCCGGTTCATGCCCGGTGGTCGGGTGGTCCCAAGAGTCCAATGTCCGCAGTTTCGCCTGTGCAAGACGCCGCCACTGGCGGCTGGATCGTCCTCAAGTTCGGCGGCACTTCGGTGTCGCGTCGCCATCGCTGGGACACGATCGGCAAACTGGCCAAACAGCGGGCGGAGGCCACCGGCGGGCGGGTGCTGGTGGTGGTGTCGGCGCTGTCGGGGGTGACCAATGAGCTGACCGCCATCGCCGACGGCGCTGCCGACAGTGCCGCGCGGGTGGATGCGCTGGAGGCGCGCCACCGCGAATTCCTCGCCGAGCTCGAACTCGACGCCGAGGCCGTGCTGGGCATGCGCCTGCGCGCCCTGCGCGCGCTGCTGGCCGATCCGCGCGCGGCGACCCGTCCGCTGGACTGGCAGGCCGAGGTGCTGGGCCAGGGCGAGCTGCTGTCCTCGACCCTGGGCGCGGCCTACCTGCGTGCCCAGGGCCTGGACTTCGGCTGGATGGATGCGCGCGAATGGCTGGAGGCGCTGCCGCCGCAGGCCAACCAGAGCGAGTGGGCGCGGCGGCTGTCGGTCAACTGCAAGTGGGAAGCCGACGATGCCTGGCGCGCGCGCTTTGCCGCCCAGCCCACGCGCATGCTCATCACCCAGGGCTTCATCGCCCGCCACCAGGACGGCGGCACCGCCATCCTCGGCCGCGGCGGCTCGGATACCTCGGCGGCCTATTTCGGTGCGCTGCTGGGGGCGTCCAGGGTCGAGATCTGGACCGACGTGCCGGGCATGTTCAGCGCCAACCCGCGCGAGGTGCCCGACGCGCGCCTGCTCAGCCGCCTGGGCTATGCCGAGGCCCAGGAAATCACCACCACCGGCGCCAAGGTGCTGCATCCGCGCTCGATCAAGCCCTGCCGCGATTCGGGCGTGCCGATGGCGATCCTGGACACCGAGCGGCCGGACCTGCCGGGCACCACCATCGACCGCAGCGCGGCCACCGTGCCGGGGGTGAAGGCGATCAGCCGGCGCAACGGCGTGGTCCTGGTCTCGGTGGAGGACATCGGCATGTGGCAGCAGGTCGGCTACCTGGCCGACGTGTTCGCCCTGTTCCGCAAGCACGGCCTGTCGGTGGACATGATCGGGACCTCGCAGACCAACGTGACCGTGTCGCTGGACCCGAGCGAGAACCTGCTCAGCCAGGACGTGCTCTCGGCCTTGGCCGCCGACCTGCAGAAGATCGGCCGCTGCAAGGTGATCGTGCCCTGCGCGGCCATCACCCTGGTCGGTCGCGGCATGCGCTCGCTGCTGCACAAGCTGTCGGAGGTGTTCTCCTCCTTCGGCCACGAGCGGGTGCACATGATCTCGCAGTCGTCCAACGACCTTAACCTCACCTTCGTGATCGACGAGGCCGATGCCGACGGCCTGCTGTCGCAGCTGCACCAGGCGCTGATCGACAGCGGCGCCATGCCGGTGGCCGAGACCGAGGTGTTCGGCCCGCGCTGGCGCGAGCTCAACGGCGCGGTGCGGCCGCGCCCGGAACCGTGGTGGCGGCGTGAACGCGAGCGCCTGCTGCAGATCGCCGCCGAGGGCAGCCCCAGCTACGTCTACCACCTGCCCACCGTGCGCGAGCGCGCGCGGCAGCTGAAGCAGGTGGCGGCGGTGGACCGGCGTTACTTCGCGATCAAGGCCAACTCGCACCCGCAGGTGCTGGCGGCGCTGGTGGAGGAGGGCTTCGGCCTGGAGTGCGTGTCGCTGGCCGAGCTGCGTCACGTGTTCGCGCAGCTGCCGCAGCTGGACCCGGCGCGGGTGCTGTTCACCCCCAGCTTCGCCCCGATCGACGAATACGAGCAGGCGCTGGCCCTGGGCGTGACCGTGACCGTGGACAATGCCGAGCTGCTGCGGCGCTGGCCGGAGGTGTTCCGCGGCCGCAGCCTGTGGTTGCGCATCGACCTGGGCCATGGCGACGGCCACCACGAGAAGGTCAACACCGGCGGCAAGGACGCCAAGTTCGGCATCGCCGCCACCCGGGTGGACGAATTCATGGAACTGGCCCGCGGCCTGGGGGTGGTGGTCACCGGCCTGCACGCCCACCTGGGCAGCGGCGTGGACAACCCCGACCACTGGCGGCTGATGTGCGACGAGCTGGCCGGCTTCGCCCGCCGCATCGGCAGCGTGGCCACCCTGGACATCGGCGGTGGCCTGCCCATCCCCTATGGGGCGGAGGACGAACCCTTCGACCTGGAGGCCTGGGGCGCCAGCCTGGCCCAGGTGCGCCAGGTGCACCCGGCCTTCGGCCTGGTGATCGAGCCCGGCCGCTTCCTGGTAGCCGAGGCCGGCGTGCTGCTGGCCCATGCCACCCAGGTGGTGGAGAAGGACGGCGTGCGCCGGGTCGGCCTGGACGCGGGCATGAACGCGCTGGTGCGCCCGGCCATGTATGACGCCTGGCACGACATCGTGAACCTGTCCCGCCTGGGCGAGGCCGCCGATGGCGTGTTCGACGTGGTCGGGCCGATCTGCGAGTCCAGCGACCTGTTCGGCAAGCGCCGGCGGCTGCCGTCCGCCCCCAGCCCCGGCGACGTGATGCTGGTGGCCGATGCCGGCGCCTACGGCTACACCATGGCCAGCCGCTACAACCTGCGCCAGCTGCCGCAGGAGCGGGTGATCGATGGGGTCCTGGGCTGAAGCCCCCGCTCGCGCGGGCCGCCTGCGCACCCGCGCCGCGGCGGCCGGACTTGAACCGCCGCTGGCGCGGCACCGGCCTGGCCGCGTCCGGAGGCTGCCTTTGCCGGCGCGCGGCGCTACCCTGACAGCCCTGGCCCGGCGCCTGCGCGCCGTGGCCGCCTGTTTACCCCGCATGGCCGCCGCCGCTGGCGCCGCGGGCACCTGTTCCAGCATGGAAAACGCATGACCACCTTCAACCGAGACGCCGTCCAGGCTTTCCGCTTCGTCCGGTGCGGCTTCGATCCGGCCACCGGCGTGGCCGAGCTGGCCTACGCCTTCGACCAGGGCCCCGAGCTGGTGGAGACCATCACCATCCCCGGCGCGCCCTTCGCCCTGGATCCGGCGCGTCGCGCCGCGGTGGACAAGGCCTTGCGCCTGCTCCACCTGGTCGCCGGCGTGAGCTACTACAAGGCCGCGGTTCCGCCGCGGATCGTGATCGAGGGCGAGCCGATCGATGCGGCCACCGCGGCCCTGCTGGAACAGGTCTATCTCAATGGCCTGGGCGAGTTCGCCTACCGCAACGGCCTGGACCTGCGTGGCCGCCTGCAGTTTCCCGCCGAAGCGGGCGCGGCCGCGCCCGCCCCGGCGCTGGGCCTGGGCGCGCGCGCGCTGGTGGCCATTGGCGGCGGCAAGGATTCGCTGGTCAGCATCGAGGCCCTGCGCGCGGCCGGCGTGGACCAGACCGTGGCCTGGATCGGCAACTCCCAGCTGATCCGCAGCTGCGCCGAACGTACCGGCCTGCCCACGCTCAATATCGGCCGCGCCCTGGCCCCGGCCCTGTTCGAGATCAACCGCCAGGGCGCGTACAACGGGCACATCCCGGTGACCGCGGTGAACTCGGCCATCCTGTCCCTGGCCGCGGTGCTGACCGGCGCCGGCCAGGTGGTGTTCTCCAACGAGCGCTCGGCCAGTTACGGCAGCCTGATCCCGGGCACCGGCGAGGTGAACCACCAGTGGTCCAAGGGCTGGGCCTTCGAGCAGGCCTTTGGCCAGTACCTGCAGCAGCAGGTCGCCGCCGACCTGCACTACTACTCGCTGCTGCGGCCGCTGTCGGAGCTGGCGGTAGCCCGCCAGTTCGCCCGCAGCGAGCATTACGACGCGCACTTCTCCAGCTGCAACCGCAACTTCCACATCCTTGGCGAGAAGCCGGCGCAGCGCTGGTGCGGGATGTGTCCCAAGTGCCACTTCGTGTTCCTGGCCCTGGCCCCGTTCATGCCCAAGCCGCGGCTGGTGCGGATCTTCGGCCGCAACCTGCTCGATGACCCGGCCCAGGCCGCCGGCTACGACGCCCTGCTCGAGTTCCAGGACCACAAACCGTTCGAATGCGTGGGCGAGGGCCGTGAGTCGCGCGCGGCCATGGCCCAGCTGGCGGCGCGCGCGGACTGGCGCGAGGACGCGCTGGTGGCCCGCTTCGCCCGCCTGATCCAGCCGCAGCTGGACCCGGCCGGGCTGGCGCTGGAGCCGTTGCTGGCGCTGGAAGGCGAGCACCGCGTGCCCGCGCCGGTCTGGGAGCGGGTGCGTGCGCATTTCGCAGCTTGAGGGGCGCGCGGTCGCGCTGTGGGGCTGGGGGCGCGAAGGCCATGCCGCCTGGCGCGCGATCCGCGCGCGCCTGCCCGGGCAGCCGCTGCACCTGCTGTGCAGCCCGGCCGAGGCCGAGGAGGCCGCGCGCCTGGGTGATCCCCAGCTGCACGCGCATGCCGGCCCGGTGGACGCGCAGCTGCTGGCCTCCTTCGAGGTGGTGGTCAAGTCGCCCGGCATAAGCCCCTACCACCCGGAGGCGCAGGCGGCCGCTGCCAGCGGCACCGAGTTCATCGGCGGGACCCGGCTGTGGTTTGCCGAGCATGCGCAGGCGCGCAGCGTGTGCGTGACCGGGACCAAGGGCAAGAGCACCACCACCTCGCTGCTGGCCCACCTGCTGCGTGCCGGCGGCCACTGCACGGCGCTGGCCGGCAACATCGGCCTGCCCCTGCTGGACCTGCCCGGGCGCAGCGCCGATGGCCGCGCCCCGGAGTTCTACGCCATCGAGCTGTCCAGCTACCAGACCGGCGAGGTGGCGGCCTCCGGCACCCGCCCGGAAGTGGGGGTGGTGCTCAACCTGTTCCCCGAACACCTGGACTGGCACGGCAGCGAGCAGCGCTATATCGAGGACAAGCTGCGCCTGGTGACCCAGGCGCGTCCGCGCACCGCGGTGCTCAACGCCGCCGACCCGCGCCTGGCGAGGCTGCAGCTGCCCGACAGCGCGATCGCCTGGTTCAACCGCGAGGATGGCTGGCATCTGCGCGGCGAGGTGCTCTACCGCGGCGACACCCGGGTGTTGGACACCACCCGCGCGCCGCTGCCCGGACACCACAACCGTGGCAACCTGTGCGCGGTGCTGGCCGCGATCGAGGCCCTGGGCCTGGACGCGGCGCCGCTGGCCCCGGCGGTGGAACAGTTCCGGCCGCTGCCGCACCGCCTGCAGTGGCTGGGCGAGCGCGACGGCCTGGCCTGGGTCAACGATTCGATCAGCACCACCCCGCACGCCAGCCTGGCCGCGCTGGACTGCCACCGTGGCCGTCGCGTGGCGATCCTGCTGGGCGGCCATGACCGCGGCCTGGACTGGAGCGAGTTCGTCCGGCATGTCGGTGACGCGATGCCGGCGGCGGTGGTGACCATGGGCGCCAATGGCCCGCGCATCCACGAGCTGCTGGCGCCACTGGCGGCGCAGGGGCGGTTCCAGCTGGAGGCGGCAACGGACCTCGGCGACGCGGTGGCGCGTGCGCGCCGGCTGCTGGGTGGCCGCGGCCTGGTGCTGCTGTCGCCGGGGGCGCCCAGCTTCGGCGCCTACCGCGACTACACCGCACGCGGCCGCCATTTCGCCGAACTGGCCGGCTTCGATCCGGACAGCATCAACGCCATTCCCGGGCTCGGAGTCGCCTGAGCGGCGCCGGGCGCGACTGCGGGTCCGGCCAGGGGGCAGGGCCGCGGCGCGGCCCCGGCGTTCAGTGGCTGCGCTCGACCGCGTAGCGGGCCAGGCCGCGCAGCGCGGCGAGGGCCCCGCTTTCCGGCAGCCCGGCCAGGGCGGCCTCGGCTTCGGCGGCATAGTCCAGGGCGCGCTTGCGGCTGTATTCCAGGCCGCCGGTGGCCTGGATCGCGGCCAGCACCTCGTCCATGGCCGAGGTATCACCCTCCTGCACGATCCGGCGCAGGCGCTGGCGGGTGGCCTCGTCCGAATGGGTCATGGCATGGATCAGCGGCAAGGTGGCCTTGCCCTCGGCCAGGTCGTCGCCCAGGTTCTTGCCCAGGGTCGCCGCGTCGGCGGTGTAGTCGAGCACGTCGTCGGCGATCTGGAAGGCATAGCCCAGGGCCATGCCGTAGTCGTACAGCGCCTGCTGGACCTCGGCGTCGGCGCAGGAGGCCAGCGCGCCCAGGCGGGTGCCGGCGGCGAACAGCACCGCGGTCTTGCGCTCGATCACCCGCAGGTAGGCGGCCTCGTCGGTGTCCGGGTTGCGCACGTGCAGCAGCTGCAGGACCTCGCCCTCGGCAATGCGGTTGGTGGTGTCGGCCAGGATCTGCATCACCTCCATCCGGTCCAGCTCGACCATCAGCTGGAAGCTGCGTGAGTACAGGAAGTCGCCGACCAGCACGCTGGCGGCGTTGCCCCAGATCGCGTTGGCGGTGCTGCGGCCGCGGCGCAGGTCGGACTCGTCGACCACGTCGTCGTGGAGCAGGGTGGAGGTATGGATGAACTCGATGATCGCCGCCAGCTGGTGGTGGTCGGCGGTGGTACCCAGGCTGGTCGCGGTGGCCTGGCCGGCCAGCACCACCAGCATCGGACGCAGGCGCTTGCCGCCGGCGCTGATGATGTGCTCGGCGATCTGGTTGATCAGGACCACGTCCGAAGCAAGGCGGGTGCGGATCAGGGTGTCGACCGCGGCCATGTCGGCGGCGGCCAGGGCCTGGATCTGGGGCAGGGTGGCGTAAGTGGGGGAGCTGGACTGGTCTGCCATGCGGACGGCCTGGAGTACAGGCGCAAATTATAAGCGGCGGCACCGGGCAAACCCCAGCGCGGTGCCGCGGGCTGGACTTTCCACGCGCCCGCGGCCCCGCATGCCGGGGCCGGCGCGCCTGCGCGGGGTGGCCGCCCGGGCCGGGGGGATTTCCGACCCCGCGGCGCGGGGTCAGCCGCTGGCGGGGAGGGGGCGGGTATACTCTCCTGCCTTTCCATGGGCCCGGCCGGGTCCTGAACACGGAATCCAAGACTATGGCGCGCGGCATCAACAAGGTCATCCTGGTCGGCAACCTGGGTGACGACCCCGAAACCAAGTACACCCAGTCCGGCATGGCCGTGACCACCATCCGCCTGGCCACCACCAGCGTGCGCAAGGACCGCGATGGCAACACCCAGGAGCGCACCGAGTGGCACCGGGTGAAGTTCTTCGGCAAGCTCGGCGAGATCGCCGGCGAGTACCTGCGCAAGGGCTCGCAGTGCTACGTGGAAGGCTCGATCCGCTACGACAAGTTCACCGGCCAGGACGGCCAGGAGCGCTACATCACCGAGATC
>Ga0182793_1000749_pt1 | contig 22567 bp, 20 predicted proteins | sample Passage237A_FD_130498 | JGI IMG/M metagenome (GOLD analysis project Ga0182793, IMG submission 130498) | Cellulose adapted compost microbial communities from Newby Island Compost Facility, Milpitas, CA, USA - Passage2 37A (version 2) (version 2) ... | reverse complement strand
GCACCCAGGGCCAGCGGCAGGCCGATGCCCTGCAGTCTCTCGCCGCGGCGATGCTCTCGGAGGCCAAGGGGCCGGGCAGCGCTCGGCCCCACGTCCTGGTCACGATGTCGGCGGAGACCTTCCAGGCGGCGCGCGAGCATCTCGAGGCGGCCTCCCACGTCCGCAAGGGAGACGTCACCCTTGGGGAAAGCTCCGGTGCGAGCGTCGGTGGGCGCGAAGCTGGCGAGACTGGCACCGGCGCCGCCCTCGGGCCCGCCCCCGCGGTGAGGTGCCAGGACGGTCCGCTCCTCCCTCTCTCCGAGCTCGGCCGCACCCTGTGCGACTCCCAGGTCGGCCGGCTCGTCGTGAGCGCCGAGTCCGAACCCCTCGATCTCGGGCGCAGCCAGCGCGTGTTCACGCCTGCGCAGCGTCGGGCCGTGGTGGTCCGAGACGGCGGGTGCGCGTGGGAGGGATGCTCGATGCCCTCGCGCTTCTGCGAGGTGCACCCCCTCGACTGGTGGGACGAGGACCATGGCCACACTGACGTCGGCCGCGGCGTCCTCGTGTGCGTGTTCCACCACCACGAGCTGCACCGCCGCAATCTCGACCTCGAACGCACAGCGGCTCCGGACCCGCCGCACGCAGAAGCGCTCCCGGGCGAGCCCGGCCTCGTGAGACCTCGCTACCGGCCTGTCCCGCGCTCTTTGACGCGCGAGCGGCGCGAGGCGGCTCGGCGCGCGCGGCTCCTCGACGAGGTCAGGCAGGACGCCGCCTCGAGGAAGCTCGCGCGCGAGTAGGGGGCGCACGAGCGAGGTGCGCACGAGCTGGGTGCGCGAAGGGGCCCACGCGTGCCTGGGGCTACGGCTGGGGCTCGCTGGGCGCCGGTTCGGTGGGGGCAGGCTCGGTGAGGCCCGAGCCGTGGGCGGCAGGTCGGGCGGGGTCCTCGTCGGTGGGGTCTTGCTCAGTGGGGTCTTGCTCAGTGGGGTCTTGCTCAGTGGAGCCCCGGTCGGCGGGGCCCTGGTCACTGGGGTCCGGTCCGGCGCCGTCCGACCCGCTGGCCTCGGGCGAGATCTGGTCGCGCGCCTCGTCGCGCACCGAGCGGATCCAGATCGCGAGCGCGAAGCCGCCGAAGATCCACCACTGGATCGCGTACATGAGGTTGCGCCACGCGAGCCCGCTGCCCGGCAGCGCAGGCGGGTCGAGCTGCACGAGCGGTGCCACGGCCGCGGGCTCGGTCTGCACGAGGTAGCCGGTGTAGATGGGCGTTCCCCAGGCCGCGGCGAGCTGGGCCATCGAGATCGCGTCGGTCTGCCCCTCGGGCAGCACCGTGCCGTCGGCAAGCCGGCCCGTGCCGGCGGCCTCGCCCACCTGCAGGTGGCCCGTGACCGAGGTGCGACCGACGGGAAGCGCAGGAAGCTCGGTCGAGGCCTCGGGCACCCAGCCGCGCACGACGGCGAGCACCGGGGCCTCGGCCGCGCTCGCGAAGCTCGCACCCGCGCCGTCGTCGAGCACGCGCAGCTCGGCGAGCACGAGGAAGCCCACGTGCCCGTCCTGCGCGCGCCCCGCGACGAGCAGCTGCTCGCCCGTGAACTCGCCCTCAGCCTCGACGCGCCGCCCCACGAGCTCCCCGCGGAAGGTCGTACCGGGCGCGAGCAGCTCGCCCACCGGCACGGGTGGCGCTCCGAGGATCGCCTCGCGCGCCTCCTGAGCCGCCTTCGCCCCGCGCAGCTCGGCGCGGTCCAGCTGCCACGAGCCGAGCAGTCCGCACGCGACGGCCGCGGCGGTCAGCAGCACGAGGAGCGTCACCATCCGGCGGGTCCGCGCGACCGCCCAGAACTCGCGCGCGCTCACCCGGGGAGCCTCGGTCTCAGCCACGCCTCGACGCTACCCGGAGCACGCCCCGGGAAAGGCCGTACGCCGACGACGAGCGCCCTGCCCAGGCGCACGGCAGGCTGAACGTGGCGAACGCCACTCTCCCGGAGCCCCGCGCGCACGTCTCCACACGCAGGTCACCGGCCAGAGGTCCTAGCCCGAGGGGCACCGGCGGGCGAAGATACAGGCAGCGCCGGAGCCCGTCGGAGGAGCCTCGGTGCGTGTACGGAGGGAATCGAATGAGCACGCGCTCCATCTACGTGTCTGCGCCCGAGGGCGAGACGGGGAAGTCGACGGTGGCCCTCGGCCTCCTCGACCTGCTCACCCGTCGCGTGCAGCGCGTGGGCGTCTACCGGCCGATCGCCCGCAGCACCGAGCAGCGTGACTACGTGCTCGAGCTCCTGCTCGGGCACGACGGCGTCGACCTGCCCTACGAGGACTGCGTCGGCGTCACCTACGAGGACGTCCACGAGGACCAGGAGGCGGCCCTCGCGACGATCGTCTCGAGGTACCACGCGATGGCCCGCCAGTGCGACGCCGTCGTCATCGTCGGCTCGGACTACACCGACGTGGCCGGCGCGACCGAGCTCGCCTTCAACGCGCGCATCGCGGCGAACCTCGGCTCCCCCGTGCTGCTCGTGGTCTCGGGCAAGGAGCGCTCTGCCCAGGAGGTCCGCCACGTCGTCGACGTCGCCCTCAGCGAGCTCGACGCCCACCACGCCCAGACGATCGGCGTGATCGCCAACCGCTGCACCGCCGACCAGATCGAGGTGGGCCGCGCGCTGCTCGGCGAGGCTCCTGCCTGGGCCCTGCCGGAGGAGCCCTTCCTCGTGGCGCCCACCGTCTCCGCGCTCATGGAGGCCGTGGGCGGTCGCCTCGCGATGGGCGACCCTGAGCTGCTCTCGCGCGAGGTCCTCGAGGTGCTCATCGGGGCGATGTCCGTCGAGCACCTGCTGCCGCGCCTGAGCGACGGCGCCGTCGTCATCGTCCCGGGAGACCGCAGCGACGTGCTGCTCGGCCTCGTCGTCGCGCACGCCGCCCCCGGCTCGCCCTCCCTCGCGGGCATCGTGCTCAATGGCGGCTTCTCCCCGCCGCCCGCCGTCGCGCGGCTCGTCGAGGGCCTCGGCCAGCGTCTGCCGATCATCCGCACGGACCTCGGCACCTTCCGCTCCGCGAGCGCCGCGGCCCAGGCCCGCGGCCGACTCACGGCGGACTCGCAGCGCAAGGTGGACACGGCCCTCGCGCTCTTCGAGAAGCACGTCGACGGCGAGGCGCTGCTCGCGGCCCTCGACGTCCCCCGCGTCGAGGTCGTCACCCCGCTCATGTTCGAGTACGGGCTGCTCGACCGCGCGCGCTCGGACCGCAAGCACGTCGTGCTCCCCGAGGGCAAGGACGACCGCATCCTGCGCGCGGCCTTCACCCTCCTGCAGCGCGAGGTCGCAGACCTGACGATCCTCGGCGAGGAGGACCAGATCCGCGCCCGCGCGACCGAGCTGGGCCTCGACCTCTCGGCCGCGAAGGTCATCGACCCCAAGGCCTCGACCGAGCTGTCCGAGCACTTCGCCCAGGAGTACGCCCGGCTGCGCGCGCACAAGGGCATGACGGTGGACCGCGCGCGAGAGATCGTCTCCTCGGTCTCCTACTTCGGCACGATGATGGTCGAGCTCGGCCTCGCCGACGGCATGGTCTCCGGCGCGATGCACACCACCGCGCACACCATCAAGCCGGCCTTCGAGATCATCAAGACGCGCCCCGAGGTCTCGGTCGTGTCCTCGGTGTTCCTCATGTGCCTCGAGGACCGCGTGCTCGTCTACGGCGACTGCGCCGTGATCCCCGACCCCACCGCCGAGCAGCTCGCGGACATCGCGATCTCCTCGGCGGAGACGGCCCAGCAGTTCGGCATCGAGCCGCGCATCGCGATGCTCTCCTACTCGACCGGGGACTCCGGCTCGGGCGCCGACGTCGACAAGGTCCGCCAGGCCACCGCGCTCGTCAAGGAGCGCCGCCCCGACCTCGTCGTCGACGGCCCGATGCAGTACGACGCCGCGGTGGACCCCGCCGTCGGCGCCGCGAAGGCCCCCGACTCCCCCGTGGCGGGCCGGGCGACCGTGCTCGTCTTCCCCGACCTCAACACGGGCAACAACACCTACAAGGCCGTGCAGCGCTCCGCCGGGGCCGTCGCGATCGGCCCCGTGCTGCAGGGCCTGCGCAAGCCGGTCAACGACCTGAGCCGCGGCGCGCTCGTGCAGGACATCGTCAACACCGTGGCCATCACCGCGATCCAGGCCCAGGGCCTCGACGCGGCCGCAGAAGGAGAGCAGTGATGGGACAGCCCGAGCGCGTCCTCGTCGTCAACTCGGGATCGAGCTCGCTGAAGTACCAGCTGCTCGAGCCTGAGACGGGGACCTCGATCACCTCCGGGATCGTCGAGCGCATCGGCGAGCCGGGCGGCGTGGCCGACCACGGCGCGGCGCTGCGCATGGCTCTCTCGGCCCGCGGGCCGCTCAGCGAGGCGGGCATCACCGCCGTCGGGCACCGCGTGGTGCATGGCGGGCCGCGCCACTCGTGCCCCGTCGTGGTCGACGACGCCGTGATCGACGAGCTGCACGAGCTCGTCCCTCTCGCCCCGCTGCACAACGCGGCGAACGTCAAGGGCATCGAGGTGGGCCGCAAGCTCCTCCCCGACGTCCCCCACGTGGTCGTCTTCGACACGGCCTTCTTCCACTCGCTCCCCGAGGCCGCGCGCACCTACGCGATCGACTCCGAGGTGGCCGCCAAGCACGGGCTGCGCCGCTACGGCTTCCACGGCACCTCGCACCAGTACGTCTCGGGGGTCGTGGCCGAGCTCCTGGGACGGCCGCTCGAGGAGCTCGACCAGATCGTGTGCCACCTCGGCAACGGCGCCTCGATCTCCGCGATCCACGGCGGCCAGGCTGTCGAGGTCTCGATGGGTCTGACCCCGCTCGAGGGCCTCGTCATGGGCACGCGCTCGGGAGACGTGGACCCCGGCGTGATCTTCCACCTCGCGCGCACCGCAGGAATGTCGATCGACGAGATCGACGAGCTGCTCAACCGCCGCTCGGGCGTCAAGGGCCTCGCGGGCGTCAACGACTTCCGCGAGCTGCACCGGCTCATCGCCGAGGGCTCCGGACAGGCCCAGCTGGCCCTCGACGTGTACCTGCACCGGCTGCGCAAGTACATCGGCGCCTACCTCGCGGTGCTCGGCGGGGTGGACGTCATCACCTTCACCGCGGGCGTCGGGGAGAACGACGAGGTCGTGCGGGCCGGGGCGCTCGCGGGCCTCGAGAAGCTCGGCATCGCGGTCGACCCCGAGCGCAACGCGGGGCGCTTCAAGCAGCCGAGGATCATCTCGCCCGAGGGCTCCCCCGTGACGGTGTGCGTGGTGCCCACGAACGAGGAGCTCGCGATCGCGCGCCAGACCGTCGCCCTGGTGCGCTGAGCGACTCCTCGCCCGAGGTCCGCTCCCAGGACCACCGCGGCGGACCACCCCGGTCCTTCTTCCCTCCGACGACGACGGATCGGGGTGGTTCGCCCGGGTTCGGGAGGACTACGGTCGACCCATGGCGAAGGACCCCACCGAACCCGTCCGCATCCCCCAGCTGCTCCTGGGCCTCGTGCTGCTCGGCCTCGGCGTCGCGCTGCTGCTGAGCCGCCTCGAGATCGTCGAGGTCTCCTTCTGGTCCCTGATCGGGACCTGGTGGCCGCTCGCGATCGTGGGTCTGGGTCTCGCGGCCCTCTTCACGGTGCCGCGAGCCTGGCCCGGTCCCCTGCTCGTCATCCTCCTCGGCGTGATCCTGCAGCTCGCGAGGCTCGAGCTCTTCGACGTCCCGCTCGCCTCGCTGCTGTGGCCGATCGCGCTCATCGTCGTCGGCCTCACTCTCCTGCTGCGCTTCGGGCGCCCGCCGCGCGACGACGCGGACCGCATCACCTCGACGGTGCTCTGGTGGGGCTCCAACCCTCGCTCGCGCTCGCAGAGCTTCCGCAGCGCCTCGCTCACGGCGGTCATGGGCGGCATCGAGCTCGACCTGCGCGAGGCAGACGTCCAGGGGCGCGCAGACATCTCGATCTTCGCCCTGTGGGCCGGGGTCGAGGTCAAGGTGCCGCCCAGCTGGCGCGTGCGCGTGCGTGGGCTGCCCGTGCTCGGCGGCTGGGAGGACAAGACGGTCGACCCGGCGGACCCGAACGCCCCTGAGCTCGTCGTGCACGTCACGACCATCATGGGCGGGGCCGAGATCAAGAACGCCCTGCCCAAGGTCCCCCAGGCCTAGAGCCCGAGCGCCTCACGCACCTCGGGGCTCACGAGGGCGAGCGCCGCCGCGCGCGCCTGCTCGGCGTCGTTCGCCGAGCGCGCGGCCTCGGCCACGAGCCGGCACTGGTCGGCTGAGTGCTGGCGCAGGGCGAAGCGCACGAGCGGGGTCGCCGAGACCGACATCGACAGGCTCGTCACCCCGAGCCCGTGCAGCACGAGCGCCATGACCGGGTCCGCCGCGGACTCCCCGCACACGCCGACGGGCTTGCCTGCCTCGAGGCCGGCGATCGCGGTCGCCGCGACGAGGTCGAGCACCGCGGGCTGCCAGATGTCGAGCAGGTCGGAGAGCTCTCCCCGTAAACGGTCCGTGGCCATCGTGTACTGCGTGAGGTCGTTCGTGCCGATCGAGACGAAGTCGACCTCCGCGAGGATCTCGCGCGCGCGCAGCGCCGCGGCCGGGATCTCGATCATGACCCCGACGGTCTCGACGCCGTGCCCGCGCGCCCGCCGGGCGAAGGCTCGAGCCTCGGCGGGAGTGGCGATCATCGGCGCCATGACCCAGGGCGACACGCCCGAGCGCCGACCTGCCTCGGCGAGCGCGGCGAGCTGCGTGTCGAGCAGCCCCTCGTCGATCCGCACGAGCCGGTAGCCGCGCACCCCGAGCGCGGGGTTGTCCTCCTCGGGCTGCCTCGTGAAGGCGAGGGGCTTGTCGGCGCCCGCGTCGAGGGTACGGATCACGACCTTGCGCCCGCCGAAGGTCTTGAGCACCTCGGCGTAGACCTCGGCCTGCTCCTCGAGGCTCGGCGCGCTCGAGCGGTCGAGGAAGAGCACCTCGGTGCGGAACAGACCGACGCCCTCGACGGGAGCGGGGGCCGCGCGAGCCGCGTCCTCGGCGGTGCCGATGTTCGCGAGCAGCTGGACGGGCTCGCCGTCGGCGGTCGCGGCGGGCTCCTCGTCCGCCGCGAGCTCGGCGATCATCGCGACGCGCCGCTCGATCTGCTCGCGCAGCTCGGGCGAGGGGTCCTTCGTGACGGTGCCGTGCGCGGCGTCGACCGCCACGACCTCGCCGTCGACGAGGGAGCCCACGCCCTCGGCCCGCACGACGCACGGGATCCCGAGCTGGGCGGCGATGATCGCGGTGTGCGAGGTGGGCCCGCCGAGCCTCGTGACGATCGCCGCGGTGTTCTCGAGGTCGAGCGTCGCGGTGTCCGCGGGAGAGAAGTCCTCGGCGACCACGACCGAGGGCTCGGTCAGCGCGGGCACCCCCGGCTCGGCGACCCCGAGCACGCGCGCGACGACGCGGTCGCGCACCGAGCGCAGGTCCGTGACGCGCTCGGCGAGGTAGCCGCCCGCGGACAGGAACATCTGGGCGAACTGGTCCACGACCTGCTCGACGGCGTTCGCGGGCCCCGTGCCGGAGTCGATGAGCGCGTCGACCTCCTCGCGCAGCGCGGGGTCCTCGGCCATCTGGGCGGTCGCGCGCAGCACGTCCGCGAGGGTCTGCACGCCCGCCTCGGCCGCGGCGTCGGCCTTCGCCCGCAAGGAGGAGGCGACGTCCGCGAAGCCGCGCGCGACCTTGGCCTTCGCCGCCTCGGGATCGGCCGGGCTCGGCTCCCCCGCGGGCACGCGCGGTGCCGCGTGGGCGAGCACGACGGGTCCGACGGCGCCCCCGCGACCGACGCCGATCCCCGTGAAGACCCGGCCGCTCACCTCAGGCCTCCGGCTCCGCGTCGAGGTCGCGAGAGAGCAGCTCGACGAGCTCGTCGAGCACGCGCTCGGCGTCCGGGCCCTCGGCCTCGAGCGTGACTTCCTCGCCGTGCTTGACCCCGAGAGCCATGACGCGCAGCATGCTCGCGGCGTCCACGGCCTTGCCCTCGCCCTTGGCGATGGTCACGGCCACGCCGCTCGCGGCGACGGCCTGGGTGAAGAGCGAGGCGGGACGGGCGTGCAGGCCGACGGCGGAGGCGACGGCGACAGTTCTCGTGGGCATGGGGTCCTCCTTGACCGGGTGGGTGCGCAGCTGCGGTGGGCTAGGGCTCGATCGTGACCTTGATGGCCTCGCCGCGCTGGACGATGCCGATCGCGTCGAGCACCTCGTCGAGGCCGAGCCGGTGCGTGATGAGATCCGCGACAGGCACCGCGCCCGAGGCGATGAGGCCGAGCGCCTCCTTGTTGTGCTGGGGGCTCGAGCCGTTAGCGCCCACGATCGTGAGCTCTTGGTAGTGCACGAGGTTGGAGTCGAGGGTGATCGTCGGCTGGTCCTTGGGCAGGCCCCCGAAGAAGGAGACCCGGCCCTGGCGAGCGATCATCGCGAAGGCCTGCTCCTGGGCCGCACCCGAGGCGGCGGCCGTGATCACGACGTCGGCACCGCGGCCGCCCGTGAGCTCCCGGACCCGCGCGACGGCGTCCTCCTCGCTCGAGGCGATCGCCGCGTCCGGCTGGACGATCGAGGCGGCCATGTCGAGGCGCTCGCGCGAGAGCTCGACGAGGAAGACCTTCGAGGCCCCCCGGGCGCGGGCGAGTCGCACGTGCAGGCAGCCGATGGGCCCCGAGCCGATCACGACGACGACGTCCCCCTCACCGACGCGAGCGAGGTTCTGGGCGTTGATCGCGCACGCGAAGGGCTCGGCGACCGAGGCCTCCGCAAAGCTCACTCCCTCGGGGATGCGGTTGAGCCCGTCGACCGCGAGGACCTGGCGCGGCACGATCATGTGCTCGGCGAAGCCGCCGTCGAAGTGGTAGCCCATCGAGACCTGGTTCGGGCAGATCGTCATCGAGCCGCGCGCGCAGAACTCGCACTGCCCGCACGGGATCGCCGCGATCACCTGGACGCGGTCCCCCGGGGACCAGCCCTCGACCCCCTCGCCGAGCTCGGTGACCTCGCCGGCGATCTCGTGACCCATGACGCGCGGCGGGTCGATGTGGTGGTGGCCGAAGCGGGAGATCTTGACGTCCGTGCCGCACGTCGAGCACGCGCGCACCCTGATCTTGACCTCGCCGGGTCCCGGCGCGGGCTCGGGCATGTCCTCGAGCCGGATGTCGCCCGGCGCGTAGAACCGTGCAACTCGCATGGTGTCCTCAACTCTCTGTGTGGGTGGCCGCAGGGCGGCCGTGGTGCGGACCTGAGGGTCCGCGCGCGGGGGTCAGTCCTCGTCCTCGTGCTCGTCGTCGGCGGCGAGGAGAGCGCGCAGCGCGTCGAGGGACTCGACCTCGCGCAGCGCGGCGGCGGTGTCCTCGTCGAGCAGGAGCTCGGCGAGGCGCGCGAGGAGCTCGACGTGCCCCTCGCCCTTCGCGGCGATGCCGATCGCGACGACGGCGCGCTGGCCGCCCCAGTCGACGCCCTCGGGGAAACGCACGAAGCTCAGCGCGTCGCGGTGCACGAGCTCCTTGCCCGCGAGGGTGCCGTGCGGGATCGCGACGCCCTCGCCGATGTAGGTGGGCACCGAGCGCTCGCGCTCGAGCATGGTCGCGATGTAGCCGGGGTCGACGGCGCCCGCCGAGACGAGGGCCTCGCCGGCCAGGACGATGGCCTCGTCCCGGCCGGCGGCCCGCGCGTCGAAGCGCACCGAGCGCTCGTCGAGAAGGGTCGCGAGCTCAGACATCGATGCTCGCCCCGTCCTGGATCGCCTTGACGAGCTGGGTCACGGCGGGGTCGCCCAGGAAGAGGTTGAAGGGCACCACCGGCACCTCGCCGACGCCCCCACGAGCGCGCTCCGCGAGCCCCGCGTGGGTCACGACGACGTCGGCGTCCTGCGGGATCTCGGCGACGGGCGAGTGGACGACCTCGACCCCGGACTTCTTGAGCTGCTTCTTGAGGGTGCCCGCGAGCATCACGCTCGAGCCCATGCCCGCGTCGCACGCGACGACGAGCTTGTGGACGGAACCTCCGTCGATCGTGGTCATGCCGTCTCCTTCGACTGGCTGGTGGTTCCCGTCGAGCCGGTCGTGCTCGAGGGGCGGCTGGCTGCGTCGAGCTCGGCCTCGCTGAGCGCTCCCTCGAACTCCCTCTCCCCGCGGCCGAAGCCGAGGAGCACGGCGGCGACGAAGAAGGACACGAGGGCCGCGACGACGATCGACAGCAGCACGAGCAGGTGGTCGCCTCGAGGAGTCATCGCCATGTAGGCGAAGATGCTGCCCGGGGCCGGCGAGGCCACGAGGCCGTTGCCGAGGATGACGTTGGTCAGGACGCCCATGCCGCCGCCGAGGATCGCGGCAAGGATGAGTCGCGGCTTCATGAGGATGTACGGGAAGTAGATCTCGTGGATGCCGCCGAGGAAGTGGATCACCATCGCCGCGGGGGCCGAGGCGCGCAGCGCGACGGGGCCGAACAGCATGAACGCGACGAGGATCCCCAGGCCCGGCCCGGGGTTCGTCTCGATCATGAACAGGATCGACTTGCCCTGGTCGGCCGACTGCGCCGCGCCGAGCGGGGTGAACACCCCGTGGTTGATCGCGTTGTTGAGGAAGAGCACCTTGCCGGGCTCGACGACGATCGACGCGAGCGGCAGGAGCCTCGAGTCGACGAGGAAGCTCACGCCCGACTCTGCCCACTGCATGAGCGTGCGGATGACCGGGCCGATCGAGTAGAAACCGCCCACGGCCATCGCCGCACCGAGGATGCCCGAGGAGAAGTTGTCGATGAGCATCTCGAAGCCCGAGGCGACCCGCCCCTCGATCGCCTCGTCGAACTTCTTGAGCAGCCACGCGGTGAGCGGGGCGATGATCATGGCCCCGAGGAACATCGGGGTGCCCTCGGCGCCGACGATCACGCCGACGGTCGCGATCGCACCGACGACGCCGCCGCGCGTGCCGTGCACCATGCGCCCGCCGGTGTAACCGATGAGGAGGGGCAGCAGGTAGGTGATCATCGGTCCGACGAGGCCCGTGTGCCCGTCGAAGCCGCCGAGCTGGGCGACCGGCCACCAACCGACGTCGATGAAGAGGGCTGTGATGAGGCCCCACGCGATGAACGCGCCGATGTTGGGCATGATCATCCCGGCGAGGAAGCCGCCGAAACGCTGCACGGCGGCCTTGGTGCCGGTGCCGGTGACCTTCGGTGTGTACTCACTCATGGCTGGACTCCTTCGTCCTGTCACGCCCGGTGAGGGCCGGGCTAGCTCGCGGGGGCGAGCGGGTGCTGGAGGTCTGGTGCGGTGAGGATCTCGGCCGCGGACAGGTCGATGTCCGTGGGGGTGGGCATGACGCTGCCGGGCAGCCGCACGGCGGCAGCCCCCCAGGCGAGCGCGGTGCGCAGCGCGAGTGCGCGCCCGTCGGCCCCGGGTGACGGGTCGGCGGGAGTCGAGAGGGCGGACAGGTAGCCCGCGAGGAAGGCGTCGCCCGCGCCGACGGTCGAGCGCGGGTCGGCGACGAAGGAGGTGCCCACGAGGTCCGGCCCCTCGCCGGGTCCCACGAGAGCGGCGCCGTCGGCACCGAGGCTCACGAGGACGTGCTCGACCCCTCGCTCGTGGATCTCGTGCGCCGCGGCGAGGACGTCCGCGAGGCACGAGAGCTCGCGACCGACGACCTCCGTGAGCTCCTCGCGGTTCGGCTTGACCAGCTCGGGCCTCGCCTCGACCGCGTGCCGCAGGGCGGGGCCCGAGGTGTCGACCGCGACGCGCCGCCCGCTGCCGCGCAGGAGGCGCGTCATCGCGGCGTACTCGCCCTCGTCGACCCCGGGCGGCAGGCTCCCGCACAGCACGACCCAGTCCCCCGGGGCGGAGAGCTCGAGCACGAGGCCCGTGAGGGTCTCGAGCTCTGCCGGGGTGAGGCTCGCGCCGGGCTCGTTGAGCTTCGTGACCGAGCCGTCGGGCTCGGCGACCGTGACGTTGGAGCGCGTGTGCCCTGCGACAGGGACGGAGGAGACCAGGACGCGCTCGGCCTCGAGCAGCGCGAGCAGCTGGGCGCCGTCAGGACCGCCGAGGGGGACGACGGCGCGAGAGTCGTGGCCGTTGGCGAGCAGGGCCCGCGTGACGTTCACGCCCTTGCCCCCGGGGTCGAGCCGCGTGCGCAGCGCGCGGTTCACGGCCCCGGGCTCGAGCGAGGCGACCTCGATCGTCCGGTCGAGGCTCGGGTTGAGCGTCACGGTCAGGATCACGCGCGCACCACCCGCGGTCCTGCGGTCTCGATCTCGTCGGCGAGGACGGGCTCGAGCCCCGAGTCGGTGATCACGGTGTCGATCGCCTCGACAGGGGCGACCTGGGCGAAGTCGGAACGCCCGAACTTGGTGTGGTCGGCCATGACGACGGTGCGGCGCGCCGCCGCCACGAGGGCCCGCTTGACGCCGGCCTCCCCGAGGTCCGGGGTGGTCAGGCCGCGCTCGACCGTGATGCCGTTCGTGCCGAGGAAGGCGACGTCGGCGTAGATGTCGCGCAGCTCGCGCGTGGTCCACGCCCCGACGGCCGCGAGGGTCCGGCCGCGCACCGTGCCGCCGAGCAGGTGGAGGGTCACGTGGGGGCGCGTCGCGAGGAGGGTCGCGATGGGCAGCGAGTGGGTCACGACGGTGAGCTCCCGGTCGCTCGGGAGCATCTCGGCGAGGCGGATCGTCGTCGTGCCCGCGTCGAGGATCACCGCCCCGCCCTCGGGGAGCTCGGCGAGAGCGGCCTTCGCGATGCGCTCCTTCTCCCCCGACATGCGCCCCTCGCGATCGGCGACCGCGGGCTCGATGCCGAGGCGCTCGACGGGGATGGCCCCGCCGTGCATGCGGCGCACGAGGCCCCGGCGCTCGAGGAGGGTGAGGTCTCGACGCACGGTCTCCGGGGTGACGTCGAGGGCCTCGGCGAGCTCTCGGACCTCGACGCGCCCGTGCTGGCGGGCTCGAGCGAGGATCTCCTGCTGCCGCTCCGTCGCGTACACGCGCTCTCCGTCCGATCAGGGCCGCTCTGCCCGTTCAAATGTTGCTTTCTCTTTGTCTAGTTCTGTTTCTGTTGGCTGTCAACCCCTTTGCCCTCTTCTGCGCGGTCTGGGACTCGTGACCTCGACCGCGGTCCCCGCGAGCGCTCCGGCCGCGCCGGCCTCGAGCGCGAACTAGGGTGGCCGCATGGTCGCTCGCGCTACTCGACTCGCTGGTTCTGCTCGAGGGGCCGACGGCCTCGACGCCGCCTTCGCCGCGATCCGAGCCGAGCACGAGGTGCCCGAGGAGTTCCCTGCCGAGGTGCTCGAGGCCGCCGAGCGCGCCGCGAGGGACCCGCGCCTGCCCGAGACGGACGCGAGGCACCTCGAGCTCGTCACGATCGACCCGCCCGGCGCGATGGACCTCGACCAGGCCATGCAGCTCGAGCGCACCACGCAGGGGTATCGCGTGCACTACGCGATCGCCGACCTGACCGCCTTCGTCGCTCCCGGCGACCCGATCGACCTCGAGGCGCACCGCCGCGGCCAGACCATCTACTGCCCCGACTCGCGCGTGCCCCTGCACCCGCCGGCGCTGAGCGAAGGCGCCGCGAGCCTCTTGCCGGGCGAGGACCGACCCGCCTACGTGTGGGAGATCGAGCTCGACGCCGAGGGCGCGCGCCGCTCGGCCCGGGTGTACCGCGCGATGGTGCGCTCGCGCGCTCGCTTCACCTACGAAGAGGCCCAGGAGGGGATCGACTCGGCCGACGAGCGCTTCGCCCTGCTCGCCGAGATCGGTCTCCTGCGGATCGAGCGGGAGTCGGCGCGCGGCGGCGCGAGCCTGCCCATGCCCGAGCAGGAGGTGCACGCCGACGAGGAGGGTCGCTACTCCCTGCGGCTGCGCCCGCTGCTCGCCGCCGAGGAGCTCAACGCGCAGATCTCCCTGCTCACCGGCATCGCCGCGGCCCAGATCATGATCGAGGGCGGGCTCGGGATCCTGCGCACGATGCCGCCCGCCGACCCCGAGGACCTCGCCCGCTTCCGCCGCGAGGCTCGCGCCCTCGGTGCCGAGTGGCCCGAGGGACTGCCCTACGGAGACTTCTTGCGCGGCCTCGACCGCGAGGACCCGCACCACCTCGCGGTCATCTACGAGGCGACCTCGCTCTTCCGCGGCTCGGGCTACACCGTGCTCGACACCGAGGATCCCGCCTTCCCCGTCCCCGAGAACCCCGTCCAGGCCGCGATCGCCGCGCCCTACGCGCACACCACGGCTCCCCTGCGGCGGCTCGTGGACCGCTTCTCCCTCGCGGTGTGCGAGGCGCTCTGCTCGGGCAGCGAGGTCCCCGCGTGGGTGCGCGAGGGCCTCGAGCCCCTCCCCGCGACCATGGCCGAGTCAGGCCGGCGCACGGGCGCCGTCGAGCGCGCGTGCCTCGACGCGGTCGAGGCCGCCGTGCTCGCGCACCGCGTGGGCGAGGTCTTCGATGCCGTCGTGGTCGACGCGGGGCGCTCGGGGCTCGAGCTCCAGCTCACCGACCCGGCCGTCACGGCGCGCGCCGAGGGCGAGGCGGAGCCCGGGGACCGCGTGCGGGCCGAGCTCGTGACCGCCGACCTCGCGGAGCGCTCGGTGCGCTTCCGCGTGCTCAGCAGCTAGTCGGCCCCAGCACCCTCAGGAGGCCGCGGACTTCCGCGCGGGCTTGTCCTCGGACTTCGCGGACTTCTTCGCCGTCGACTTCTTCGCGGCAGCCTTCTTCGCGGGGGCCTTCTTCGCCGCCGTCTTCTTCGCAGGCTTCTCGTCCGAGGACGCCGAACCACCGCCACCGCGCTTCTTCTCGACCGAGCGCCGCAAGGCCTCCATGAGGTCGAGCACCTCGGCTCCCTCGCCGTCCTCCTCGGGCACGACGGTCTCGATCGCGTCGCCCTTCTCGAGCTTCGCGTCGATGAGCTCGCGCAGCTGGGCCTGGTACTCGTCGACGTACTCGGCGGGCGTGAAGTCGTCCTCGAGCTGGGCGACCACGGCCTTGGCGAGCTCGAGCTCCTTCGCGGAGACCTTGGGCGTCTCGGCGAGGGTGTCGAACTCGGCGGCGCGGACCTCGTCGTCCCAGAGCAGGCCCTGGAGCAGGAGCGTGTCCTCGTGCACGCGCAGGGCCCCGAGCCGGGTGCGCTGGCGCAGGGCGAAGCGCACGATCGCGGTGCGGTCGGTCGACTCGAGGGTCTTGCGCAGCAGCACGTAGGCCTTGACCGAGCGTGGGTCGGGCTCGAGGAAGTAACTCTTGTCGAAGCGGATCGGGTCGACCTGCTCGCTCGGCACGAACTCGAGCACCTCGATCTCGCGGTTGCGCTCGGCGGGCAGGCTCGCGAAGTCCTCGTCGCTCAGCACGACGGTGTTGGTGCCGTCGTCGTAGGCGCGGTCGATGTTCTCGAAGGGGACGACCTTGCCGCACTTCTCGCAGGTGCGCTTGTAGCGGATGCGTCCGCCGTCGGCGTCGTGCACCTGGTGCAGGTCGACGTCGTGGCTCGCCGTGGCCGAGTACAGCTTCACGGGCACGTTGACCAGACCGAAGGCTACGGAGCCCGTCCAGATCGCTCTCATCTGCACAGTCTCCCGCTGGCGAGGCGAGTTGTCCTGTGGTGGCCTTGCGCCATGGCCCAGGGGACGGACGTCGTCGTCGAGGGCCGCCGCCTGCGCCTGAGCAGCCTCGACAAGGTTCTCTACCCCCGCACCGGGACCACCAAGGCGGACGTGATCCGGTACTACGCCGAGGTCGCCGAGGTCATGCTCCCTCACCTGCGCGGGCGGCCCGTGACCCGCAAGCGCTGGGTGGACGGCGTCGAGGGCGAGGAGTTCTTCGCCAAGCAGCTCGAGCCGCACGCGCCCGAGTGGCTCGCGCGGCAGGGCATCCGGCACTCGAGCCGCGTGACTGAGTACCCGGTCGTCACCGAGCCCGCGACCCTCGTGTGGTTCGCCCAGATGGCAGCCCTCGAGCTGCACGTGCCGCAGTGGCGCTTCGGCCCGGACAGCAAGCCCGCGAACCCCGATCGCCTCGTGGTCGACCTCGACCCGGGGCCAGGCGCAGGGCTGCCCGAGTGCGTGCAGGTGGCGCTGTGGGCGCGCGAGATCCTCGACGGCATGGGTCTGCCGAGCGTGCCCGTGACGAGCGGCTCGAAGGGCATCCACCTCTACGCGGGCCTCGACCAGAGTGCGACGAGCGATCAGGTCTCCTCCGTGGCCAAGGAGCTCGCGCGCGCTCTCGAGGCGGACCACCCGAAGCTCGTGGTCTCCGAGCAGCGCAAGTCCCTGCGCGCCGGCAAGGTGCTCGTCGACTGGTCGCAGAACTCCGCCGCGAAGACGACGATCGCCCCCTACTCCTTGCGTGGCCGCGCGCGCCCCTGGGTGGCTGCCCCGCGCACCTGGGCGGAGATCGAGGCCCCGGGGCTCGCCCAGCTCGAGATGGACGAGGTGCTCGAGGCCCTGCACCGGCGCGGCGACCCCCTCGCGGCCCTCGCCTCCCCCGCGGAGGACCGCCTCGCGACCTACCGCTCGATGCGCGACCCGAGGAAGACGAGCGAGCCCGTGCCCGAGGCGGCCCCCGTCCCCCGGCCCGGCGGGCGCTCCTTCGTGATCCAGGAGCACGACGCGCGCCGGAAGCACTTCGACTTCCGCCTCGAGCACGGCGGCGTGCTCGTGAGCTGGGCCCTGCCCAAGGGCGAGCCCACCGACCCGAGGCGCAACCACCTCGCGGTGCACACCGAGGACCACCCGCTCGAGTACGGCAGCTTCGAGGGCGAGATCCCGAAGGGCGAGTACGGCGCGGGGACCGTGCGGATCTGGGACTCGGGCACCTACGAGCTCGAGAAGTGGCGCGAGGACGAGGTCATCGTGACCCTCGAGGGCCGGCGCGGCCGACGGCGAATCGCGCTCATCCGCACCGACGGGGACCAGTGGCTCGCGCACCTCATGGCGCCACGGGGGAGGCCCGCGGGCCAGGCCGCCGACGGCGAAGCCCCTGGCGAGGGCGCGACCTCCGCCCCTGGCACGCGCGGCCCCCGGCGCTCGCCGTCGGCGGAGCTCCCCGTCGCCGCCCCGGGCGAGGCGATCGCGCCGATGCTCGCGACGAGCGGGACGCGCTCGGACGTCGTGCACTCGGACGAGGAGTGGCTCGTCGAGATGAAGTGGGACGGCATCCGGGCGATCGTCACGATCGCGGGCGGCGCCGTCCGGGTCGCGAGCCGATCGGGGCGGGACATCACGGGTGAGTACCCTGAGCTCTCCGTGCTCGCCGAACGCGTGCCCACGGACGCGGTGCTCGACGGGGAGATCGTCGCCCTCGACGCCCAGGGGCGCCCCGACTTCGGGCTGCTCCAGCAGCGCATGAACCTCACCGAGCCGCGCGAGGTCGAGGCCGCGATGCGCTCCGTGCCCGTGCGCATCCTGCTCTTCGACCTGCTCGCGGCGGACGGCCGCTCGTGGCTCGGCGAGCCCCTCTCCCGGCGTCGCGAGGCGCTCGAGACGCTCGTCGAGACGGGCGGGACCGTGGACGTGCCTCCCGCCTTCGAGGGCGACTTCGACGAGGCCTTCGCGACGAGCCTACGCCTGGGCCTCGAGGGCGTCGTCGCCAAGCGCGCCGACTCGCCCTACCTGCCCGGCCGGCGCAGCTCGGGCTGGGTCAAGGTCAAGCACTCGCTCACGCAGGAGGTCGTCGTCGTGGGCTGGCGGCCGGGGAAGCGGAGGATCGCCTCGCTCTTGCTCGCCGTCCCGGACGCCGACGGCGCGCTGCGCTACGCGGGGCGCGTGGGCTCGGGCTTCAGCGACCGTCAGCTCACGGAGATCGAGAAGCGGCTCGCGCCCCTCGAGCGCGAGGACTCCCCCGCGAGCGAGGTGCCCTCGCTCGACGCGCGCGACGCCCGCTGGGTCGAGCCCCGACACGTGGGAGAGGTCGAGCACGCCCAGTGGACCGCCGACGGGCGCCTGCGCCACGCACGCTGGCGCGGCTGGCGCGAGGACAAGAAGCCCGGGGACGTGCGGCGCGAGGACTGAGGGCTCGGTCCGCCACCGGTCCACGCGAGCAAGAGCGACGCCCCCACACGCACAGGGACGCCGAGCTGAGGCCCAGGCAGCCCAGCGGGGCGCGGGGCGACTCAGGCGGCCCCGCGCGAGCCAAGGAAGGCGTAGGCGAGCTGGAAGGCCCCCGCGACGAGAGCCGTCCCGCCGAGGGCGACGAGAACCGCTCGGCTTCCCCTGACCCGGCGGGCGAGCATCCCCACGAGGAGCGCGAGCCCGAGACCGAGCACGATCCACCAGTAGACGGGGCTCGTGGTCTCGGCGAGCGAGCTCAGCCCGAACAGACCCTCCCCGACACCGATGCCCGCGAGCACCGCCGTCCCGAGCGCCGCCCGGAGCCCTTGCTCGCGCAGCCACGCGCTCGCGAGCCCGACCACGGGCCCGGCGAGCAGGCCGATGCCGCTGAAGAGCCGCGGGTCGTAGAACAGCGCGTTCCAGCCCGCGACGAGCGCGTAGCCGAGCACGAGGAGCACGAAGCTCGCGAGCCCGAGCACGGCCGCGCGCAGCCCGCGCAGTCGCGAGGCGAGCACGAGCAGGACCGCCAGGAGGGTCCAGCCGCTCGAGGAGTTCGCGAAGGAGCTCAGGGCGGCGGGCAGGGCGCCCTACGCGACGAAGGTGAGCCCGCCGAGCGCGAGGCTCGCCGCGGCGACCCCGAGCACGAGCAGCGGAGAGGAGTGGGTTGCGGCTCGGTCCGCGCGCAGCCCCTCGGGCTCCTCCTCGCTCGGCCCGCGGGCCCCGGCTCCGCTCTCGACGCCGGCTCCCGTCACGGCATGCGGGCCGCGCGCAGGACGCGCAGGACCCCCGTGAAGACCTTCGCCGTCTGCTCCCCCGGCAGCTCGTAGAAGCGCCGCAGCCCGAGCCCCCGGTGCGCGAGGCGCTGGGCCGCGACCGTCTGCGTGCGGGTGTTGGCGAGCAGCCCCTCGCGACCGTGCCGCGCACCGAGGCCCGAGGCGCCCCAGCCGCCCACGGGAGCGCCGTAGGCCGACCACGCTGCGGCATAGCCCTCGTTGATGTTCACCAGTCCCGCGCGCACGCGCTCGGCGATCGCGCGGCCGCGCCGCTCGGAGGCGGTCCACAGGCTCACGTTGAGGCCCAGCTCGCTGTCGTTGATCTGCCCCACGGCCTCGTCGTCGGACTCGACGACGCTGATCGCGACGAGCGGCCCGAAGGTCTCCTCGCGGAAGCACTCCGCCTCGGCAGGGACGTCCGCAAGCACGGTGGGCTCGAAGAACAGGGGGCCGAGGTCCGGCCGGTGCACGCCGCCCGCGAGCACTCGAGCGCCCTTGGCGATCGCGTCGTCGAAGTGGGCGACGATCTTCTCGAGCTGGGCCTTGGTGGTGACCGAGCCGACGTCGTAGCCGTAGTCGAGCCCCGCCCCGAGGCGCAGCGCCTTGGTCCGCCGCACGAAGGCCGCCGTGAAGGCCTCGGCGACCTCGTGGTGCACGTAGATGCGCTCGACCGAGACGCACACCTGGCCCGCACCGGCGAAGCACGCGCGCACGGCTCCCTCGGCCGCGGTCTCGACGTCGACGTCGTCCGCGACGTAGAGCGCGTTCTTTCCCCCGAGCTCGAGGGTCGAGGACGTGAGCCTCTTCGCGGCCGCCGCGGCGACGATGCGACCCGTGGGGGTCGATCCCGTGAAGGCCACGTGGTCCACGGCCTCGACCACCGCGGCACCCACCTCGCCGTCCCCGACGACGACCTGGATCACGCCGGAGGGCAGCCCTGCGGCCTCGAGCTGCTCGACGCCCCACAGGGCGCTCAGCACGGTCTGCGTGTCGGGCTTGAGGATCACGGCGTTGCCCGCGAGCAGCGCCGCGAGCGAGTCGCCGATCGGCAGGTTGAGCGGGTAGTTCCACGGCGTGACGACGCCCACGAGGCCCACCGGGCGGTGGTGCACGCGAACGCTCGTGAGCCCGGGGACCATGCCCGCCTCGCGACGGGTCGCCAGGTAGGAAGGGCCGCGCACGGCGAGGTGCCGGGCGATCGACACGAGGTCGTAGATCTCCTCGAAGGCGTGCAGGCGCGCCTTGCCGGACTCGAGCTGGACGAGGTCGAGGGCGTCGGACTGCCCGTCGAGGAGCAGGTCCGCGAAACGCAAGAGGATCTTGGCGCGCTCGCGCACCGGGGTCGCGGCCCAGGGCGCCTGCGCGAGGCGGGCGCGCCTCGCGGCGCGCTCGACGTCCTCGGGGGTCGAGAGCGGGAAGCGCGCGAGAGGGGCCCCGGTCGCGGGCGCCGTCGTCGTCGCCTGCGCGGCCTCCGCCGAGGTGACGAGGCGCGAGGTCAGCAGGGCGACCTCCTCGGGCTCGAGGGCATAGGTCGCGCGCGGGTCGGACTCGGGGTCGGCGACGGCGAAGGCCGGCTCGTGCTCCATGTCAGCTCCGGTGGTAGGGGGACACGACCACCTCGATGCGCTGGAACTCCTTGAGCTCGGAGTAGCCCGTCGTGGCCATCGCGCGCTTGAGGGCACCGATGAGGTTGAGCGTGCCGTCGGCTGTGTGCCCCGGGCCGAAGAGGATCTGCTCGAGGGTGCCCGCGGTGCCCACGTGCACGCGCTCGCCGCGCGGCAGCTTGGGGTGGTGCGCCTCGGGGCCCCAGTGCCAGCCCTGGCCCGGAGCCTCGCCGGCGCGAGCGAGCGCAGCCCCGAGCATCACGGCGTCGGCGCCGCACGCGATCGCCTTGACGAGGTCGCCCGAGCGGCCCACGCCGCCGTCGGCGATGACGTGCACGTAGCGCCCGCCCGACTCGTCGAGGTAGTCGCGGCGCGCCGCGGCGACGTCGGCCACGGCCGTGGCCATGGGGGCGTGGATCCCGAGGGACAGGCGCGTGGTGTGCGCCGCTCCGCCGCCGAAGCCCACAAGGACGCCCGCAGCGCCCGTGCGCATGAGGTGCAGGGCCGCGGTGTAGCTCGCGGCGCCGCCCACGATCACGGGGACGTCGAGCTCGTAGATGAAGCGCTTGAGGTTGAGCGGCTCGGCTCGCCCCGAGACGTGCTCGGCGGAGACCGTGGTGCCGCGGATGACGAAGAGGTCCACTCCCGCGTCGACGACCGTCTTCCAGTACTCCTGCGTGCGCTGGGGGGACAGCGAGCCGGCGACCGTGACGCCCGCCGCGCGGATCTCGCGCAGTCGCTCGGTGATGAGCTCGCGCTGGATGGGCGCGGCGTAGATCTCCTGCATGCGCGGGATCGCCCCGGCGCCGAGGCTCGCGATCTCCTCGATGTAGGGGCGCGGGTCCTCGTACCGGGTCCACAGGCCCTCGAGGTCGAGGACGCCCAGGCCGCCGAGCCTGCCGAGGGCCACAGCCGTCTCGGGGCTCATGACCGAGTCCATGGGGGCCGCGATGACCGGCAGCTCGAACTGGTAGGCGTCGATCTGCCACGAGGTCGACACCTCCTCGGGGTCGCGCGTGCGCCGCGAGGGCACCACCGCGATGTCGTCGAAGGTGTACGCGCGCCGCGCTCGCTTGCCGCGTCCGATCTCGATCTCGCTGCTCACGGGAAGCAAGGCTACTCGGTGGGTCTGCGCGGGAGTGTCGGAGCCCTCTGCCACAGTGGAGGAACGCAAGGCGAAGTGGAGACGACATGGCGTGGACGGACGGCGAGCTCCTGGGTTTTGACACCGAGACGACGGGGGTCGACCCGCAGTCCGACCGGATCGTCACGGTCGCCCTCGTGCACCGCGACGCGAGCGGGACGAGGGCGCGCACCTGGCTCGTCGACCCGGGGGTCGAGATCCCCGAGGCCGCCACCGCCGTGCACGGCATCTCGACCGAGTACGCCCGGGCCTTCGGCGCCCGCCCCGCCGAGGCCCTCGACGAGGTCGCGACGGAGCTCGCCAAGGCCTTCTCCGCCGGTACCCCTGTCGTGGCCTTCAACGCCTGCTACGACCTCACGCTCGTCGAGGCCGAGCTGCGCCGCCACGGCCTGCCCACGGTCGCCGAGCGCACGGGCGCGCCCCTGCGCCCCGTGGTCGACCCGCTCGTTCTCGACCGCCCCTACGACCGCTACCGCAAGGGCAAGCGGACCCTCGGGGTGCTGTGCGAGCTCTACGGCGTGGTCCCCGCCGAGGGCGGGCTGCACTCGGCCGAGGTCGACGTCGTCGCGACCCTCGACGTCCTCGAGGCCCTCGTGCGCCGCTACCCGCGCATCGCCGAGCTGCCGCTCGAGGAGCTGCACCTCTCCCAGGTGAAGGCGCACCGCAGCTGGGCGGAGAACTTCAACAACTGGCGGGCGAGCAAGGGCTTCGAGGGCCCGGGCGCGGGCCTCGAGTGGCCCGTCGAGCCCTGCGAGGCGATGGTCTAGCCGGCACACCTTCGAGTGACAGGGCGCGCGCTCCGCCGGGGGCGCACGTAGCGTGGGACTCGAGTTCTGCCCAAGGCGAGATACATCACTCCGCGAATGAATGTGCAGGTCTCGTGTCCGCGGGACGGAGATTCTCCCGTTCTCAATGCGCGGATATCTCATACGTGAGTTACGTTGGCCTGGTGACGACGACCATCGAGCCCACCATCCCCTCGGCGAACGAGCAGCCCGAGCACCTCTTCCGCATCGGGGCCCT
>Ga0182793_1000745_pt1 | contig 22662 bp, 19 predicted proteins | sample Passage237A_FD_130498 | JGI IMG/M metagenome (GOLD analysis project Ga0182793, IMG submission 130498) | Cellulose adapted compost microbial communities from Newby Island Compost Facility, Milpitas, CA, USA - Passage2 37A (version 2) (version 2) ... | reverse complement strand
TATAACATTGACAACGGTACAGGCCGTATCAGAGGGGTATATCTGCAGGGCAATGAAAAGGTGAGACCGATTTTCCAGAAATGGCTGGAACCTTTTGCCGACATTATCGACAATCCGACACTGACTTCACGTAATACCGGGGGGACCGACCACCTGAGTTTCGACGGGGTAGGGCTTCCTGGTTTCCAGTTTATTCAGGACGGCATCGAGTACGGTTCAAGGACACACCATACCAACCAGGATTTGTATGAGCGCCTGGTGATGGACGACCTGAAACAGATGGCGGTGATCGTGGCTTCGTTCGTCTATAACACCGCACAGATGGACGAGAAGATTCCCCGTAAGGAACTTCCCAAACCAGCGAACCGCTAAGTAATCGGTATATAATTTAATTGACGACCGTAATGTGCGTGGTCAACCTTTGTAAAAACAGGATGGCCACGCACTCGTCTTTTCTGACTACCCGATGTCTGCCTTCTGAAACGAATCCGGTGTGATTTGCAGATGACAGAGGGGCTTTCAACCCTTGCCGGAACTAGCCTTTTTGCCTGAAGCGAGCGTAAATAGTATTGACTATAAACATTTATTGCCTAACTTAGACTCTTTTAAGGGCTATTCACTGAACCACCTTTGTCATGAGTTTTATAAAGGAGATTGAGCAAAGTTTTCACGACCTGCAGAGCCGACGGAATTTCCTGTCCCGTACGAGTTTGGGACTGGGAGCAGCGGCGTTATCGACTTTATTGAATGCGGATAAAAGTCAGGCAGTGGGACGGATGCAAAGTCCATCAGAAGGCGGGCTACCTCTGGGCAAGCCCCATTTTTCACCCAAGGTGAAACGTGTCATCTACCTGTTCCAGAGCGGGGCTCCTTCGCAGCTCGAGCTATTCGATTATAAACCCCGGCTGGAGGAGATGTGGGGGCAGGACCTGCCGGAGTCTATCCGCAAAGGCCAGCGTCTTACCGGAATGACAGCCGGTCAGAGTAAATTTCCCCTGGCGGCTTCCGCGTTCAAGTTTAATCGTTATGACCTTGGCGGGGGCGATATGTGGATCAGCGAACTGTTGCCGCATATAGCGCGGGTGTCAGGTGAGGCTACCTTCATCCGCTCGATGTATACCGAAGCCATCAATCATGACCCTGCCGTTACCTTTTTTCAGACCGGAAGTGAGCAGGGAGGGCGACCTTCCTGGGGCTCCTGGATCAGTTACGGCCTGGGATCCGATAACCAGAATCTTCCCTCGTTCGTTGTCCTTCTGTCAAAGGGGCGGGGAGGGGACCAGCCTCTTTACGCCAAGCTCTGGAGCAATGGCTTCCTGCCTTCGGTTCATCAGGGCGTAGTTTTCCGTTCGGGGCCTGATCCGGTATTTTACCTGAACAATCCGGGTGGCATTGACAAGGTTACCCGGCGCCGCATGCTGGATGCGCTCGCGCAACTCCACGAGCTCCAGTATCAGAAGATCCTCGATCCGGAAATCAACCAGCGTATGGCCCAGTACGAAATGGCCTACCGTATGCAAACGGCAGTACCCGAAACGCTCGACATTTCCAAAGAGCCTGAATATATCTTCGACATGTACGGGGAGGATTCCCGAAAACCGGGGACTTTTGCCGCCAACTGCCTGCTCGCCAGAAAGCTGGCTGAGAAGGGGGTTAAATTCATACAGTTGTATCACCAGGGATGGGACCAGCACGGCAACCTGCCCAATGACATACAGATCATGACGCGTTCGGTAGATCAGGCCTCCGCGGCCCTGGTGATGGATCTCAAACAGCGTGGACTATTGGATGAAACCCTGGTAATTTGGGGTGGTGAATTTGGCCGGGGAGCATATTCTCAGGGTAAATTGACCAAACAAAACTATGGGCGGGATCATCATCCCCGCTGTTTTACCATCTGGATGGCAGGTGCCGGTATCAAAAAAGGATTTGTTTACGGGTCTACCGACGACTTTAGTTACAACATCGTAGAGAACCCGGTTCATGTCCACGATTTCCAGGCCACGGTCATGCACCTGATGGGTATAGACCATGAGCAGCTAATCTTCAAGCATCAGGGAAGGAGGTATCGCCTGACCGACGTATCGGGGAAAGTGGTCCAGGGGGTACTGGCCTAAGGCGTTCCTGTCAATTCAATTGGTTCTGCCGTTGCCATATGTGGGTAGGGCCGTAAGCCGTTACAATTATGATTATGGGCATCCTGGCGGAGCAGCCCAAATAAGTTGCAGGTTAGGCGGTACCGACGGTACTAATCATTTGTCTGTACCCTATGGGCATGTTCTTCCCGCGTGCGCCTGCGCGGGGAAGCCCCTCTCCGTACCCACTGGCAATTTACGACCTGCGGCGATTACTATCCAGCTATTAACCGGATACATCCGGATAAATCGGTTGGGGATGTATAGTAACAGCCTCACCCCCGGTTTTCAGTTATTCTATCCTGCTGTCGCCAAAGTCCAAGGAACCACGTATCACCTGCCCGATGATGGTTTAATCTGTCAAACTTGCGCTCACATTTGGGGGCTTATGGCAAGTTAGGGCAGGGTGTCGATTGCGAACGGGATGGGACCGCCCTGTAGTCGAGGGGCGGTAAGCAGGGTCAGTGGAGGCGTGAAAAATGAGGCCTAAATGGATAATCCAGCTTGGGGTACAGGAAACAAAAAAGTTATCCTGTGTAGCCGCTTCTTCTCCTGTTTTTCCCCTAAAAAAACAACCCGAACCGCATAAGCGAGCGGTCCGGGCGATTCATCTATGTACCCACATATGTACCTAATAAACCCAAATCTTTTTATTGGTTTACCGGAACCAGAACCCTCTCTTTTTTAGGAGTTTCGAGTTGAACAGCCTGGATAACGGTATCCTTATCATTCGTAATCTCAATGGTGTACTTTCCATCGGGCAGGTGGTCTATATCCAACTTCAGACCCGAAAGGCTTTTGGAATAACCCGTTTTGGTTTTATAAACAATCTGATTGTTGCTGTCTCTGAAAATCACTCTCGCAGCTTTGGAGTGGGAGTTTTCAACGAACAGGTTCAGCTTGCCGTCTTTGGTGAAATACATGCCGGTTTTCAGTGTGGCGGCCGCATTGGGGGTACTGGCAGAAGCGAACAGAGGAGCAGCAAACAACAGGGCTGCAATGGCAAAAATTTTCAAGTTAGTTTTCATGGCTTTGTTTAATATTATCGGCTAGTAGATTTCAGCTTTCGTGTATCTGTCATCGTTTTGATGATTCAAAATTATAGCCAAACTCAGCAGATGAAAACTGGTTTTAGGTAAACGGTAAAATGGGAAGGATGAAATGGGCCAAAACCCGTGATGAGTGGCAGGAAGTGGGTTTAATGAAATTAATCCCGGAAGAAGATTGTTATAAAAGTATAAAGATTAACAGACTATGACATTCAAAGAGATTATCAATTCAGAAAAACCTGTACTGATCGACTTTTCTGCTGAATGGTGCGGCCCGTGCAAGATGATGGCCCCCATCCTTCAGGACCTGAAAACAAGGGTCGGGGAAGATGCTACGATTATCAAAATAGACGTAGACCAGAATCCGAAGCTGGCGGCCAAATACCATATTCAGGGTGTACCGACGCTTATGGTTTTCAAGAAGGGTGAGCTCAAATGGCGCCAGTCAGGAGTGCAGCAAGCCGGCGTACTGGAACGTATCATCAGGGAGAATCTCTAATCAGATTCTTCCTTACCATTCTTTTCCTTAGCCCGGGTTTCTTTCAGCTTCCAGCGCTTCAGGATGATCTTTCCTGAATAGCGTTTCAGATGATAATTCTCGGGTTCGCCGATCAGAAATCCCCAGGGATTCAGGTAAGGAACTGCATCAAAGAAAACTTTCAGGACAGCCGCAATGGGAATGGCAAGGATCAGACCGGCCAGGCCGAATAGCATGCCACCCAGTAACAAGCTCACCAGCGCCATCAGGGGGTTTATGCTTACCTTTCCGCCGACAATATTGGGTGTAATGAAATTTCCCTCCAGAAACTGTACGACCTGAAACCAGCCGACTACCCCCACGGCATACCACGCGCTTTCTTTGGTAGCCAGTGCAAATACAGCGGGCAATATGGAGCCGATGGCAATTCCTATATAGGGCAATAACATCAGCAGGGAGGCCAGGATTCCGAAAAACCAGGCGTACTGAATTCCCAGAAAGAGGAGCCCTACCGTATTCAGAATCGCTACAATGCCCATGACCGTGACGAGTCCAAGCAGGTAGTTCTGCACTACCTCATAAATTTTGCAAAGTACCTCCTGTACCTTGTCTTTGGGCGTGCCTGCGAAGACATGGTAAAAGAATTCCTTGAAAAAATCGCGATAGTAAAGAAGGAAGAAAGTAAAAAGGGGGACAATGACGGTTCCTGCCAGGATTCCCCCAACCGAGCCCAGGGTTTTGGTAATATGGGTACCTGCATTCGACATGGTTTGATTCAGCGCATCCCTTACCCGGGCGCTGATCTGGCTTTGTTCGATGCCGAGCTTACTGCTGATCCATTCCTGAATGGTATCCAGAATGCTGTTGAACTTGATCTGGGTGGCCGCTTCATCTGAGCCTATGACGATCACCTGATGGACGATGAACCAGATCAGGGCCCCCAGAATGACGATGGCCAGGATAACCGACAGTACGGATGATATCACCCGGCTCATGCGCAGCCGCTCCAGAAACAGCGTGACAGGATACAGGGATATGGCTATGAGGATCGCAAAGAGCAATGGGATCAGCACGCTTTGAAGTACGTAGAGAAAGCTGATAATCAGGCCCAGACTTAATAACGAGTAAGCCAGATTACGGGTATGTTCGGTGGATTTGGTGTCGGACATGGTAGTGTAGCGTATAGGGGTTATTCATCAATGGTATGGTAAATGCGTGGGAGAATGCGGTCAGAGGCTTCCTCGCAAAAATCAAGCCCGGAAAAATCGGGATTATAGCCTCCGATATAGGGTACTGCCATCAGAAAGATGCGCGGATTGGGTACCCCGTAGGCATCGAGGATCTGAAAGTAATCGTTGATGGCGGCTCCAGGTACCTTCAGGTAATATTCACCCGAAGGGAACTGAACAACCGGTTCTTTGCCTTCTTCGAGCATGGTTTGTCCGACCTCACGCGACTGGAACCGGATATAGGCCTGGCTTACCTTCTGATTGCGAACCAGAGAGGGGAAAGGCAGCTCCTCCCAGGAAAGCCGGGGCTGGCCAATACAATCGACAAAGGTTTCAAACTCCTGCCGGATTTCCCTTCCGTTTTCTTCCTTATAAATGTAGGTAATGCCGGAGTCACCACGCGGTTCTATCCGGTTGTCATTTCCGACCTCGATCAATTCCAATATCCCCGCATCATGGAGTGCCAGCAATTCGAGGCAGGACGATTTGGGGACGGAGGCTATGACGATGGAAATCAACGGAGCCAGATGGCGCTGAAAACGCAGCATGTCCTCTGCCGATAAATATTTGGCCGGATAATTCAGGGCATAGCTTAGGGCAACCAGCATTTCTTTCCAGTGCACCGACTCCTGTCTGCGGTAGGACTTCTGTGCTTCAGCAAATTCCGCCCGAAAAAGCTGTATGGGTTCCACCCGCTCACGGAGCGACATCATCGTATCGACAAAGGTTTCAAGGTCCATGTCGCGGATTCGGTCATAAAAATCGGGATCCTTTTCCCGCAGATTGTCCTTGAAATTTTTTTGAAACATGAAGTCGAGGGACAGGAACCCTCCGTTCTCTTCCATATGCTGCCTGATTTCCTCCCTGCTCAGCAAGACAAGTTGGGAGATCAGCGGGTCTTCAAAATGAAACCGGATGGCAGGTAACAATCCGTTGCGCGAATGGACGACCAGTCGAAATTCGGGACTGGACTCCGCTGGAATGAATTTCAAACGATCTTCCTTCGTTTCGAAACGACCGTTTGCCCGGGCCAGGGTACGGATAGCATCAATGGCCGTAAGCGATGATCCCCGGATGGCGACCGGATGATTGAATACCTGATGGAGTTTGGATGGGGGATAGGGGGAGGAATAGTAGCCGCTTACTTTCCCTTCCAAACCCTGCGGCCAGTTGTGCCCGGAGCAGATGATCACCTGGTCGAAGTACTCAGGATCTTTGTCCGCCGTCTGCACAGCCACCTGGCTCAGGTCTTCCCGGTCGATAATGTCGACAACCTCACTGTTAAGATGAAGCCGGGTCTTAAAGGTTGACCTGTCGGCCGATTTGAGCAGCAGGTTGAACTGATCTTCCAGATACTGACCAAAGAGCAGCCGGGGTAACACCCTGTTCTCCTGGAAATTGTCGGGGTCGATGTCATAGTCGGCGAGTAATTTCCGCGGAACGGTTTGGATCCATTCTTCTATGGAGGTGACAATATTTTCCATTTCGTTGTCGGAAATATTCGTCACGTGCTCTTTTTCTGCACCCTCGCTACTGTAGGGCATTCCGGAGCCGATCCTGTTCTTTCGTTCATAGATGTGGATTTCGCTGGGTTCGGACGTCTGCTGCGTAAGTTTTTTATACATAATCATTCCGGCTGGCCCGGCACCCACGATAGCGATGCGTTTGAGAGTGGGTTTTTGCATAAAAAATCAATGATTAGTTAAATTTTTCAGAAGATAGCGGAAAAGTGGGAATAGCAAATGCAGGAGGGTATTTTATTTTTTTGAACCCGGTCTCGGGGTTATTATTGCATACGGGACCGGACTAACAGTTTAGCCCTTAAATGGATATGGAAAACGAGAAGATTGATATAGCAGAGATTGCCGCTTTGGGCATTCATCACGAAAAACTGCAGACCGACTTTTACCGGGTCGCAAACGGTTTGCTCAGGCATCAGGTGATGGATAAATCCTCCCTAATGGCCCATCTGGAAATGGTATTGAAGCATCCGGAATTATATGCGGAGAAAAGGGAGAACAAGTTCAAAAATCTCGCCAAAAGGGTAATGGAACTCCGAAAGCAGGGAGTATTGACCTCGGAGGGTGGAAATTATTACGCGCTTAGGGAAGAAAAAATACCGTTTGCCGTTTTCGGAGCTGAGCAAATAGAGGCGGGTGCGTATGCCCAGATGGAAACGGCTGCCCGTCTCCCCATAGCCCTGGCCGGGGCGCTGATGCCCGATGCGCATCAGGGATATGGTCTCCCCATCGGAGGGGTTCTGGCCACCGACCCTGGAACGGTGATCCCCTACGCCGTTGGCGTGGATATTGCCTGCCGCATGTGCATGAGTATCTTCGATCTGCCTGCCTCAGTAGCGGATAGTGAAAAGGCAAAACTGGAAAAAATTCTTATGGATCATACCCATTTTGGTATGGGAGCCACCACGAAGGTTCATCTGGATACCTCGCTTTTCGACCGGAAAGAATGGACGGAAGTCAAAACCGTAAAAGCCCTTAAAGACAAGGCTTATGCCCAGCTCGGGACGTCGGGTACAGGCAATCATTTTGTAGAGTGGGGCGAGCTTACGGTGGAGGAAAATGCGTTTCCCGGTCTTTCCGCAGGTCGTTATCTGGCGCTTCTGTCGCATTCCGGATCGCGCGGATTCGGAGGAAACATCGCCCATATATACTCCACCATCGCCATGAAGAAATCGGTCTTACCCAAAGAAGCTCGTCACCTGTCCTGGCTTGACCTGGATAGTGAGGAGGGACAGGAATACTGGATCGCAATGAACCTGGCCGGTGATTACGCTTCGGCCAACCATCATGAAATCCATCACAAAATAGCCCGGGCTTTGGGCCAGAAGCCGCTCCAACGGATTGAAAATCATCACAATTTTGCCTGGAAAGAACAACTCCCTGATGGAAGGGAGGCTATCGTACATCGGAAAGGGGCAACGCCTGCCGGGGCAGGAGTGATCGGTATCATTCCGGGGTCGATGAGCACACCGGGATTTGTGGTCCGGGGCAAGGGGAACAGGGAGTCCCTTCATTCAGCTGCACATGGCGCCGGGCGCGTGATGAGCCGCAGTGCCGCCTTCAAGAATCTGGAAAAGAGGCAGGTCGACGAGGAGCTAAGCCGGAAAGGGGTAACGGTGATAGGATCAGGCCTGGACGAGGCCCCCATGGTTTACAAGGATATACACGCCGTGATGGACGCGCAATCTGATCTCGTGGAAATCCTTGCCCGTTTTCAGCCCAGAATTGTACGAATGGCCGATCCCAGGGAAAAACCCGAAGACTGATCAGACTTCAAAGGAAAACTTGCCAAACTTGTTCCTGTATTCGATGGGCGTAAGTCCGGTAATCTTTTTGAAAGTGTCGCGGAAAGCCTTCGTATCGGTATAGCCGACATCGTACATGATTTCTGAAATTTGCCGCCTTGAACCTTCGAAAAACTTCTTGGCCGCTTCGATTCGCACCCGCTGAAGATATTCCAGCGGCGTGTTATTGGTAGCTTCCCGGAACCTCCGTTCGAAAGTCCGCCGGCTGGTGTGAATCAGATCAGCGAGTTTTTCGATGGTAATCCTTTCGGCAAAATGATTTTCGATATAGTCCTGTACGATTTTGATATCCTCATACCCATGATTACGCTGGCCTTTGAAAATGGCAAACTGTGACTGGTTGTCCCGGCCAATGTCCAGGGCAAAGTATTTGGAGATCATGACGGCCGTTTCCCGGTCTGCGAATTTCTCCACCAGATACAGAATGAGGTTCCAGAGACTGCTTGCGCCCCCGCTGCTGTAGATGTTTTCATGTTCGGTGATGATCGCCCCGTCCTCCACTTCCACCTCCGGATACCTTTCCCTGAACTCGTGGATATGAGCCCAGTGGGTTGAACATTTTTTCCCATTCAGCAGGCCTGTTTCGGCCAACAGAAAGGCACCCAGGCAGAGACTGGCCACACTCGACCCGCTTTCATACAGCTTTTTGAAATAGGGGATTGCTTCCCGGTTGGCCTGAACGCCCTTCAGCGTGTCTCCATAAGCCGGAGGAATCACCAGTAAATCGGTATAGGTCACATCTTTCAGCAGACGGTTGGTTTTGATGAGGTATTCTCCGTTGTTGGCCGCGACATAAGGCTGGAGACCCACATATTCCACCTCAAATACCGGCTTTTTACCATAGGAGACCAGAAATTCGTTGGCCGTGTTAAAGGTTCGGAAGGGGGGAGTGATGGCTTCAATAACCCCGTATTCCGGCACATAAACTGAGATCTGCATGGGTAGTAAAGGTGTAATTACCGGGTAAGGAATCTTTTTGTCACAATCGACCCCCTTAATTGTCATTTTTATAACTCACGCTGAAGAGCCTGGGGGCTGTAACTTTGAATCAAGAAAATTTCAATAAAAAACTAAATAAAAATTGAAAATGGCAACTCGAATCACAGTACAAGCAGAAGTTAAAGCTCCCGTCGAAAAAGTTTGGGCATCGTGGAATGAGCCCGAGCATGTTACCCATTGGAACGCAGCCGATCCGAGCTGGCATTGTCCACAGAGTGAAAACGATCTGCGCCCGGGCGGCAGCTTCAGACACCGGATGGAAGCCAAAGACGGAAGTTTCGGTTTTGACTTTGAGGGTACCTATGACAAGGTTGAACTGCACCGGGAAATTTCCTACACGATGCCTGACGGCCGCCAGGTAACGACCCTGTTCACAGGTAACGGTAACAGTACCTATATCGAATCGACCTTCGATGCTGAGTCCGAAAATGAAGTGGAATTCCAGCGCGCGGGCTGGCAGTCTATCCTGGATAACTTCGTACGATACACTGAATCTCTGTCCTGATCAAACTCAAAAAACCATGAAAAAGAATAAGATCATCTTTTGGACCGCAACCCTGGTTGTGGCTGCCTGGGAAGGAATCATGCCATTGAGCACGCTGATCTTCGCTCCCGAATACATGACCGTAGGCACGAAACCCCTGGGCTATCCCGATTATTTTGCCTACGCATTAACTTTCGCCAAAATACTGGGAATTCTGGCTATTACTATTCCACGCGTTCCCGACCGTCTGAAGGAGTGGGCGTATGCGGGACTAACCTATAACTTGATATTCGCTTTCATCAGTCACGCCTATGTCGACAGAATCTTCAGCTATATGCTGCTGCCGCTGGTGATCCTGGCCTTTTTGACAGTGTCGTATGTCTACCGCAAACGGGTCTACGCAGATACCTATCAGATGAGCGTTTAATTTTCCAGGACTGGCACCAGGCCGGCGCAGCTTTCCAATCGTTATGTCCGAACTCGACAAGACCCGACTAGTGAGCGCAATTTTCGTCACCTTTTCCGGCAATTGCAGGAAGGCTCTCACCTTTTATCAGTCCTGTTTCGGAGGAAAGCTGAAGTTCAGGTATCTTGATGACCCCCTGCCCGGTTTCGGTGAGCGACCCGTCATAATCGGCTCGCTGGTCTCAGAATGTGTTACCATCTACGGTTCGGATCTCGTGCATCAGGAAGGCCGCAAAGTGGGAAATTACGTCTCCGTTTTTCTCAATTGTGAAAGCAATCACCATCGCAATACCCTGTTGGGCAAGCTCGTAGCGGATACAAACTTACCTGTAGGAGAAGAGGACCTGCCTTTAATTGAAATTACCGACAACTTCGATGTGAAGTGGATACTGGGGGTGCACTAACAGCCCGGTAACCAGGATCTCTACCGGCTACAATCTGCCGGCAACATGACCGTTTTTTCAACAGTCTGTGTGGGATGTTCCCATACGGTTTACACTATGTCCATCCATGGCGGGGGAGGTAAGTGGGCGATCACTGCAGGAGCTGATCCAGGTAAGGCTCAGGCCTGATTATTTAAGGATTAGCCTGATGAGTTTCACCACTTAACCTCAACGTTATGGAAGAGTTCAGAAAGAAATGGGTTGATTTTGAACCCGATATTGTGCCCGAACAAAATGAAGGCAGAGCACTCGAAGCCGAGAGTACCCGTTTGTACCAGGATTCGGACGCCGCCAAAATGGCTTATCTGAAAGCACGCGAACGGCTGTTGCATGTGAACAACTGGGCCTCGCTGGTGGAAGGAGTAACCGGGGAGTTCAGACTCACCGAATCCTCAGGCCAGATGACGGAGGAAACAGCCCGGAAAGGTCTGATGATCCGTATCGATATCCCCGGCCCCGGGACAAAAGCCGGCGATGGCTATGACTGGGTAATTATTGAGGAAATGGAAGAAGGTAGCAGCCAGGAGCTCGATTTTCTGGCTTTCCGCGTAAAGCCCTCCAAAAAGCCTCTTGGCAGTCTGATTTCCAACCATGGAGAGGAGGAAATTGCTCATTTCTATGATCCGGAAGCTTCCGGTACTTTCGTATTGTACCGCACGACCAACGTCGTTACCTGTACCATCTATGACCGCAATCTGAAGGCCAATACCGGCGCCGTGAGCCGTGTGACCGACAAGCTGCGCAATGCAGTAGTGGGTACAACCGCGGCAATGGGTATTTCAGGTGTTCAGTGGCAAAAGCTGGCCGACGCAGTGGTTGAGGATGAACAGATCCAACCTGCGGACTAGCAGAATCAAAGGGTAGCTTAAGCGGCAATTGACGTATACTGAGGTACGTTATTAATTACTGCAAATGAAGGAAGTGCGTACATAGGAAAAACTTATACTCATGCGATACACACTAATGGTATGCCTGATGCTGCTGGCCCTGGGCAGTAGGGCGCAGGTTAAGGATAAATTGGCTTACCCGGACCTGAGGAGCACGATGTGGTACCGCAATGTGCTCATTTACAATCTTGAAATTAGTGTTTTCAAGGATTCGGACGGGGATGGCCGGGGGGATATCAAAGGACTTGTCAGCAAACTGGATTATCTGAAAAGTATAGGGGTTGATGTCATCTGGCTGGCTCCCTATTTTCCTTCTCCGGGCGAGGACGATGGGTATGATGTCGCCGATTTTTACGGCATCGAACCCGCGCTGGGCGATCATGGCCTCTTCAACGAACTGGTGGAACAGGTCAAGTACAGGGGCATGCGCCTGATCATCGATCTGGTGATCAACCATACTTCGGATAGGCACCCCTCGTTCAGGGCGTCTTCTTCCAGTACGGACTCACCCTACCGAAACTGGTATATCTGGCGTGAGGAGAGACCTAAGGACTGGAACAAGGGAATGGTCTTCCCGGGTGTGCAGGAGGGGGTCTGGTCACTGGATTCCACCACGAAGCAATATTATTACCACCGGTTTTACGAGTTTCAGCCCGATCTTAATTTCAGCCATCAGGAAGTAACGCTCGAGATCCAGCGGATCATATCCTTTTGGCTGAGGCAGAATATTGATGGGTTCAGGATCGACGCTGTTCCTTTTGTCATCGAACTACCGGATTCCCCGCCCGACAAGCCTGAACTGGATTTTGACTTTTTATACAAACTTCGGCAACTGACGGTCCGGAAAAACCCTGAAGCCGTGATTTTGGGCGAGGCCAATGTGCCCCCCGAGGAAAATACCGACTATTTTGGAGAGAAGAGTCAGGGCTTGCTGATGATGTTCAATTTCTACGTCAATCAGCATCTGTTCTTCGCACTTGCTACCGGAGATACCCGAACGCTGACCAAAGCCCTGCAGGATACCAGGGACATTCCGGAAACAGCTCAATGGGCTCATTTTCTCCGTAACCATGACGAAATTGATCTGGGTCGTCTCACCGAACAGCAGTGCCGTCAGGTCTATGACCGTTTCGGGCCGGATACCTCCATGCAGCTTTACGACCGTGGAATTCGGCGGAGGCTGGCGCCCATGCTGGGTGATCCCGATCTGATCAGGCTGGCTTATAGCGTACTTTTTTCCTTACCCGGTACACCCGTGATTCGCTATGGTGAGGAAATCGGAATGGGCGATGATCTGACGCTGAAGGAACGGCTGTCAGTGCGTACCCCTATGCAATGGGATACTTCTTACCAGGCCGGGTTCAGTACGGGAGACAGCCTGTGGCGACCCGTTATTTCCGACGGAAACTATGATTACAGGCAGGTCAATGTCGAACAGCAACTGAAAGACACACTATCCCTGTTGCATCATATCGGGCGACTGACATCCCTTCGGAAAACCCTGCCTCAGATTGGAGAACATAATTATGAGATACTTGAAGGACTTGAGAATGGAATACTGGGGATACGTTATCGTTCCCTGGTGGTTTTTCACAATTTCTGCGATTGCCCCAAACAGGTGCGGCTGAAGGAGCCGATGACGGTTTCCCTGGTCCTTGGAAAGGAAAAAGGGAATGAAGAGAGGGTTAGGGTGCAAACCATCGATCTGCAACCGTACGATTACCGGTGGTACAGGGTGGAATGACAGGGAGTATTTGGGATTGTTGCTTTGTGCCTTTTTCAAGCCATGGAAAAACAGGAAATTCATATTGAAGATATCCGCCGCATCTTAATAGGAGAGGCGCCCGGCGAATTTTTGTTCGAAGTGCTGATCCGGACCCTAATCATCTATGCGGCCCTACTGGTGGCGGTCCGGCTGATGGGCAAGCGCATGGTCGGGCAGCTGTCCGTTTCCGAAATGGCCGTAATGCTTACTCTCGGTGCAATCGTTTCACCGGGTATGCAAATGCCGTCCACCGGATTGCTACTGGGAATACTCATTCTCCTCTGTACGCTTGGTTTCCAGCGGGGACTGAACTATCTCGAATTTATTTTTCCCCGCCTGGAAGTCATAACGCAAGGCAGGATGACCATGCTGGTACGGGATGGGGGCCTTGTGCTTGACCAGATGGCTGAAAGCGGATGGTCTAAACAACAGTTATTTGCTGTACTACGCAGCAGAGGGATCTATAATCTGGGCCGGGTGGAGCGGATTTATCTCGAAGCATCCGGTTTTATCAGCGTATATCTGTACGACCGGGGACTGCCTGGATTGTCCGTACTGCCGGCAGAAACCGAGAAAATTACGTTATCGGAAGAGGCTGAGTGGATCGTATGTTCCAATTGTGGAGCCGTAAAAAAGAATTCCGATAAAACAGGGAAGTGCCTCGTCTGCGGGGAACGTCACTTGGTCGCTGCTGTGGCAACTTAAAAAGATGATCCGATGGAAGATATACATTTATCAGACTGGCGTAGAATACTTATCGGAGAGGTGCCCCTGGAATTCTATCTGGAGGTGGTAGTCCGAACGGTCGTAATTTTTGTCATACTGATCGCCTCCATGCGGATGATCGGTAAGAAAATTGTCTCGCAGGTAGGACAGTCCGAGATGATCGCCACCATTGTTCTGGCGGCCGCCGTCGGTATATCGCTACAGTCTCCTGACCGGGGTCTCATTCCCGCCCTGATAATTGCGTTGGTAGTCATACTCGTACAGAAGGGAATTACCCGGGGAATCATTCATTCAGAAAAATTTGAGACACTTACACAGGACAGCCTGACGACATTGATCAGGGATGGTGTATGTGAACTGCACTCGATGAAGCGGAGTCGGATTACGCCTGAACGACTTCGGGCTCAGTTAAGAAACAGCGGGATACGGCATCTCGGGGAAGTGAATCGACTTTATCTTGAAGCCAACGGGAGTTTTACCCTGCTTCAAAATCAACCTCCTAAAGAAGGAATATGTATCCTACCCGACTGGGACAAGCCATTCAGGGAAAGGGTTTGTAAGCTGACGCACCTGTCGGCCTGCCGGCATTGCGGACAGTTGTGGGAGGGTCTGGTGTCGGAACGCACAAAATGTACAAACTGCGGTTGGGATAAGTTTGAACAGGCTGTCATCTGACCCCGCTTTAGTGCAGTCTGAATCTTCGTCTTTTGCGGGGTATCATGTAAAGAACGATAAAGAGCACATGAATTACCGCATCGGCCAGGTAGACAGGATCTATCACTCTTTTGGCAGCGAAAACCACATCTATGATCAGAAAACTGGCGGAAGAACTGATACCCGTTATGACGGGCGAACGGCCGAAAATCAGGGAAATACTCAAAGACAGCGTCAGCAGGCTTACCATATAGACAAGCCATACATCGGTTTTATCTCCTGTTACTGCGAGGAAACTTTCCAGGTGAACGATGGGCCAGAGTCCGGTCAGAAGAAAATAAACTGCCTGTATTTTGAGGGTAATGCTTTTGTGTGCAGGTAGTTGTGTTTGATTCGCCGACAGGTAATCCATGGGTGTCAGTTTGTAGGTTCGGACATATAAAACGCTAAAATGGCGACAGGTAAGATACTGAATGCGTCTTTGACCGGGATTTCTCTCCCCTGACCCTCCCGGGAGATCAATAGATTATGCCATTTGGTGCCGGGGGCATTGTCGATCCGAACTCTCGTGTCCTTCCAGTCGAAATCGGCGATCCGGTCGGGATTCATACCCTCCATACCCGCCAGATATAAAGGAGCGATCATGACGATATTTTCGCCCCTGTGATGTCTTTTAAATGCGAGAATATGGCGGGAATAGCTCCCTCTCACTTCCAACGGGGTGTAATCGCCATCCCTGAACAGATCAGCAGCGGACTTGCGTAAGGCCAGCAGTTTGTAAAGCAGCCACAGTTTGATACGTGCATCATAGCGATTATCCCACAGTTCGCCGATACCCTCAGACTGCAGGTCTTTGATTTCATCCAGTAACTGGTTCCTGCGCGCGAAGTCCACCGGCCTGCGGTTGTCGGGGTCGACGAAGGAGAAGTCCCAGAGTTCCGTTCCCTGGTAGATGTCCGGTATACCAGGTGCCATAAATTTCAGTGTGGTCTGGGCTAGAGAATTGATGATTCCGAACCGGGCGATAAAGTGAAGGTAAGGGGTAAAAAATGCTGTAAAAGCCTCGTTCCCGTTGAGCAGCCATTCAGCAAGTTCACTGAATCGCTCCTCGTAGCGTTCATTAACGGTCTCCCAGCGGGAATTCACTTTTCCCTCCCGAAGGTATTTTTGCAGGTAGGCTTTTAGCCGGTCGAGGTAAGTTCTATCCTCTGTATCGGGCATGGGGTGCGTACAGGCAATGGTCTGGAGAAGGAAGTAGACATCGTTTCGCTCCGGTAGTTCGTGCGGATATTCTTCCAAAAGAGCTAGTGTCTTTTCGACGAATTCCAGCCATCTGTCCGGACTGGCTGATATCACCTGCAAGCGTGCCCGGGCATCCTCACCCCGCTTGGTATCGTGCGTAGCGGTAGCATTCTGGGACAGCGGCCAGCATTGCGCCCGTTTTTTCATGGCTTCATGAAAATCCTGCACTTTCATGCCAAAATTGCCCGGATGGTCGCCTACCTCGTTATGGCAGATCTGGCGGTGGTAGGTGTACATCAGGGTATCCTCCACCCCCTTGGCCATCAGCGGGCCGGTCAGCTGCATACATCGGAGAAAAAATGAGGCTGCCCCCTCCTGGTAATCCGAATCGGTACCGTACTGTGCGTGCCGGAAGACCCAGCGCATGCGACCTATGGTTCGGGGATCTTCGTAACCACTGTACAAAATGTTTCGCCAAACGGAGGTGACGGTCCGGAAACTGGCTTCCCTCAGGGGGAATTTTTCATCATAGAGCCGGTATACGGGGAAGTATATCAGGAAACTGGCGATCGCATTCCGGATGTTCGAAACCTCATAGCTTCTCCCTTCAGGCAGAAGTCTGAGATCCAGAAAATAACGGGTTAAATTGTCTAGTTCCCCAGCCATGTAATCCTGCAGAATCAGCGATTTTTTGTCGATCTGCATTTGCTTGAGCGAATGCTCAGGGTCGATGGCAGCCCGGTAGTAGCGGGTCAGGGGGAGTTTGCCGTTATGATCCGACAGGACATTATTGCTCAGGGAAAGAAAATCATAGCCGGTCGTTCCCTGAATGTCCCAGTCGCTAGGAAGGGATTCCTTAGCTTCCAGAATTTTTTCCACCACGATATAGGTATCGCTGCTACTGAGTTTGCGGAGATTTCGCAGATACTGTGCCGGGTTGTATAATCCGTCGATATGATCGACCCGCAGTCCGTCAATGACAGAGCGCTTGAGCAAACTTTTTATCAGTTTATGCGTGTCGCGGAAGACCGCTTCGTCCTGCGTATTGACGCAGATCAGACTGCTGATGGTGAAAAAACGCCGGTAATTGATGCGACGGTCGGTTTCGGACCAGGGGCATAACTCGTAATTCTGGACTTCCAGCATCGCTGAGAGCAGATCAGGAGAGGAATTGATATCACGGAGTACCCTTGTCAGCACTGTCCTGTATTCCGGATTACGTGACCATCGGGCTACTTCCTCTCGCCATTGTTCCCAGGCTGACTGATCGTATCCATCACTGAGCAGAAGCTGCAACTGTTCCCGGTACAGTTCCAGTCTTTCTGCTTCCGGGCTTTCCGCATCCAGCTGTTCTCTTACCTGGTCGAGCAGAAGCAACCAGGTTTGAGGCGAAACGGGCAGATGTATCCCCGAATACGTCAGGTAAAGACTTCCTTTGCCGGTTTTGAGTTCAATCTCCCCCGTTTCGATAAGCTCCTTCAGGGGACGGGCAAGTACAGGTACCATTAACTTCCCCTGGAGATAAGCCGAGCTTAAGGGGGTATCAAAATGCCTGTAAAAGGGGGAGGAAGGACCGTGTTCAAGTACATGCTGAAGCCAGCTGTTGTTGGGATGGAAAGCCATGTGGTTGGGAACAATGTCCTGGAGCCATTTCAGCCCGGCTTTCTGTATTTTTTTCCGCAGGATGGTCAACTGTTTCAGGTTACCCAGTTCGGGATTGATCACCGTCGGATCAACGACATCGTAGCCGTGCAGGCTGCCGGGAACCGCTTTGAAAATAGGCGACAGGTAAAGCGTGTCGACCCCCAGTTTTTCGAGGTAACCGATCTGCTGATCGAGGTCACTGAAGTTAAATTGGCGGGTAAGCTGGAGTCGGTAGGTACTGCTCGGTGGATTCATAGTCAGGGAAGTTTAGCTATGTTAACTAAGTCAATTCCTGTTCCCTTAGCCGATCGGTGATGCTGGAGGGGGTAATAGTAGAAGTGTGAGGATATCTGTACCATGTTTGGGTAAACATCTGACAGATCTCTACACGGTTATGCCGAAACATTTAAATACCACTAAGGTGCATCCAATTCTTTGATTCATCTGGCACGGCTTTTGGTCTGGTAAAGAGCTTTAAATCAACTAACTGAAAACTTAACTCTTGCGATCATGAAAAGGGACGGAGATAATCTCAGTATATGGCAGGACAATGCTGCCAAATATCATCCCATCCATAGCGGTAACTGGGATCAGGAAAAAGTCTATGATGTGCTGATTGTAGGAGGAGGAGTGACTGGGCTAACGACCGGCGTGCTTCTGCAGCGGGCTGGTTTTAAATGTCTGCTGGCAGAGGCCCATACGGTCGGTTTTGGTACAAGTCTGGGAACTACGGCACACCTCAATACCCTGCTCGATACAACTTATCCTGAAATTGAACAGAAATTCGGGAAGGAGTCGGCGCAACTGGTGACTCAGGTTACTTCCCGTGCTTTATTACAGATTGAAGAGCTTTCGGGCCGTATGGAAATCGATAGTCAGTTTCTGTGGAAAAAAGCCTGGCTGGTTGCAGAAACGGAATCCGAACAGAAGGAACTTCAGGATATTTATGAGGCCCACCTGCGGTTGGGGCTTCCGGCGACTCCGGTTTTCGAATGTCCCGTTAATCTTCCCATGTCCAGTGCCTGCTGTTTTGAGAAACAGGGGCAGATCGATGCAGGGGCCTATATTTCCGGCCTGGCTGAAATGTTTGAAGAGCTGGGCGGTGTAATCGTGGAGGACTGCCGGGTTACCAGGGTGAAAAGGGAGAGCGAGATGCACCTGACTGAAACAGAGCGTGGGGTAATTAAGTCGGCCCGAGTCGTCTATGCCACGCATATTCCCCCGGGGGTGAATCAGTATTCCATTCTTTGTGCTCCCTACAGAAGCTATGCCATAGCGTTCACGCTGGCCGATGGAGCCTATCCCGATGGTTTGATTTACGATATGAAAGATCCGTATAACTATTTCCGTACCCAGCGGATCAAGGGGCAGGACTATGTGATTGCCGGCGGGTTTGATCATAAAACCGGTCATGAGGCCAATACCGACCACATTTTTACAGAGCTCGAAGCCATGGTAAAAGGTTATTTCAATGTGGCCGAAGTCGTTTACCGATGGTCGTCCCAGTACTATGAACCCGCTGACGGCCTGCCCTATATCGGGCGCTATCCAGGGCGGGAAGAGACCTACCTGGCTACCGGTTTTTCCGGTAACGGATACACCCTCGAGACCGTGTCTGCGATCGTGTTGTTGGAGCTGATCAGCAGCGGACAATCGGATTATGAGCAACTTTTCGATCCGGGCCGGCTGAAACCGATAGCTTCAGCAAAAAATCTGATTACGGAAAATGTCGATGTACTCAAGGAATTCTTTTCCGGTTTGCTGAAGAACCAGCGGATCGAATTCTGGTCGGAACTGGCTCCCGGCGAAGGAAAAATTGTGGAATGGGAAGGAGAGTCGATTGCCGTTTACAGGGCAGATAACCGGGAGCTGTGTGCAGTCGATCCGGTATGCCCACACATGGGGTGTAAAGTGAAATGGAATTCTACGGAAAAATCCTGGGATTGCCCCTGCCACGGCAGCCGTTTCGCCTGTGATGGTACCCTGCTGACCGGACCCGCCACTGCCGGACTGCGGAGATATGACATCGAACTGACTAATCGGGAGGAACAGGATGCGTGGACGCATTAAATTCTTTTTCGGGCTGCTAAAGGAAAGTATCGCCGGTTTCATGGAGGACAATGCCCTCAAACTGAGTGCAGCTCTTTCCTATTACACGACATTTTCCCTGGCTCCCATGCTCCTGCTCATTATCTCCATGGTTTCCCTATTATTGGGAGACGAAGCCTTTGAAGGCGAGCTGTTCGCCCAGATCAGGAGTCTGGTAGGCAACCAGGCAGCCGAGCAGCTGCACGAGTTCACGCAGAACCGGGCCATCAGAGATCATTCGACCACCGCGGTGGTAATAGGTGGAATCACCTTGCTGATAGGGGCTACCGGGGTATTCGCAGAAATCCAGGATTCCATCAATTACATCTGGTCGATCAAATCCAAACCGCGGAAAAGCTGGCTGGGGTACCTCAAGAACCGGCTGTTGTCCTTTTCCCTGATCGTGACGCTGGGATTTCTCCTCATCGTTACCTTGGGCGTCAATACCCTGGTCGACCTGCTTGGTGAACAGATAGCCCAGCGCTTCCCGGACTTCCCGGTGGTATTGCTCTCCGGGCTAAATTCCCTGTTGGTGCTGGCTATCATTTCCGTTTTGTTCACCATCATTTTCAAGGTATTGCCTGATGGTCATCTGCGGTGGAAGGAGTGTCTGGTCGGAGCCGTATTTACCACCGTTCTGTTTGCTATCGGCAAGTTCGCTATCAGTTTTTACCTGGGCACAGCCGATCTGGGTGCAACCTACGGAGCATCAGCGTCTTTTGTCATTCTACTGACCTGGGTGTATTATTCCTCCATCATACTCTACTTCGGTGCGGAATTTACCAAGGTCTACGCCCGGTCCGATGGGGTGGCCATTGCTCCCAATGAACATGCGGTACGGGTTATCAGACGGGAGGTTGAACATGATCCCACCTGATACTGGCATACCGATAAAATATTAATTCTCACACGCTTAACACTTTAACTATGAAAACTTCCGAAAATCTCATGCGCGTAACAGACCAGGGAAAAGAAATCGTTCTGGACCCGTCGAACTACAGCTACATCAACCTGGGCAAGAACGAAAGGATCGCTTCCGTGGTTGCAGGAGCAGCGATGACAGCTTACGGGGCCTACCTTACCCGCGACAATAACATCAACCGAAACGGCAACTGGGTCAAACTGCTGGTTTTCCCCCTGGGGGCCTATTTATTTAAAAGGGGCCTCTCGGGTTATTGTGCCCTCAATAACCTGATCGGTCGGAATACGGCTGAGCAGGCGGAACTCCAGCCGCTGGAACTTAAAACCCAAATCAGGGTTGATAAGCCCAGGGGAGAAGTCTACGAGCAATGGAAGGAACTGCAGACGCTTCCGGAAATTTTTCCCCATTTGAAAAAGGTCGAAATTGTCGATCCCGTGCGATCCAACTGGACCCTAATGGTTCCGAATACCTTCATGAGGATTCACTGGGCTGCCGAAATGACGGAAAATCAGCCTGGGCAAAAAATCAGCTGGAAATCTGTCGAAGGCTCAGACATAGGTAACGCCGGGGAAGTAATTTTCCGCGATTCGGAAGAAGGCGGTACGGAAGTAGAGGTAACCATCCATTATCTGCCGCCTGCAGGTGCGCTGGGTAAGAATGTGGCGGGTTTTCTGACCAAAGCCATGCAGAAGCAGTTGCATCGGGAACTGGAAGCATTCAATCGGAACCTGGCCGCTGAAACTCCGCCCTCGGTTCATCATTCCGAAAACGAATCATGAACGTAAGCGATTTTCTGCTGGAGCGACTGACCGAATGGGGAGTCGACAGGGTGTTCGGGTATCCGGGGGATGGAATAAACGGCATCCTCGGTGCCTTGAACAGACAGGAGTCCGTCCGGTTTATACAGGCGCGACACGAAGAGTCTGCTGCCTTTATGGCCTGCGGGCATGCCAAGTTCACCGGGCGGACCGGCGTGTGCCTGGCCACCTCAGGGCCCGGGGCCATTCACTTGCTGAATGGGCTGTATGATGCACGCATGGACCATCAGCCGGTGGTAGCCCTGATCGGACAGCAGTCGAGAACCTCTTTGGGGAGTAGTTACCAGCAGGAGGTCGACCTTGTGTCGCTGTTCAAGGATGTAGCCAGCGAATATGTGCAGATGGTAACCGTGCCATCCCAGGTCAGACAGGTAATAGATCGCGCATTCCGCATTGCCGGGGAAAGGCGAACCGTAACGGCAGTGATCCTGCCCCGTGACCTTCAGGAAGAGGAGGCCGTCAGGACACCCGCGCGGGAGCACGGCAAGGTCGTGACAGGGACAGGAATTTCAGATTCCAGGCTGGTACCGGATCCCGATGAGCTACAGCGTGCCGCTCGTCTTTTGAATGAAAGCGAGCGTGTAGCCATACTGGTCGGCGCCGGAGCCCTTGGCGCAGAAGCTGAGGTAAGAGAGGTAGCAGAGCTTTTGGGCGCAGGAGTGGCCAAGGCACTTTTGGGAAAAATGGTTTTGCCCGACCAGCTTCCTTATGTCACGGGTTCGATCGGTATGCTGGGTACTAAGCCCAGTTGGGAGCTTATGGAAAACTGCGACTGCCTCCTGATGATCGGGAGTAGTTTTCCCTATGCGGAATACCTTCCCGAACCAGGGAAAGCCCGCGGAGTTCAGATCGAGATAATGCCTTCAAAACTGGGAATCCGGTATCCCATGGATATCAATCTGCTGGGCGACAGCAAGGCTACGTTACAGGCCCTGATTCCGCTGCTTCATTACAAGTCAGACAGAGCCTGGCGAAGTAAAATCGAGGAGGATGTAAAAGCCTGGAAGGGAACGGTACGGAATAGGGCACTTCAGCCTGCTGACCCGATCAACCCTCAGCGGGTTATCATGGAACTCTCCGATCAATTACCGGCAAAAAGTATCGTCACCGCAGACTCCGGAACAAGCGCGTTCTGGTACGCCCGTAACCTTGGGTGTCAGGAAGGTATGAAAGGTTCGTTATCGGGGAATCTGGCTTCGATGTGTCCGGCCGTTCCCTACGCCATCGCGGCAAAATTCGCTTATCCCGACCGGCTGGCTGTAGCTATTGCAGGCGATGGAGCCATGCAGATGCTGTGTATGAATGAACT
>Ga0182793_1000741_pt1 | contig 22695 bp, 23 predicted proteins | sample Passage237A_FD_130498 | JGI IMG/M metagenome (GOLD analysis project Ga0182793, IMG submission 130498) | Cellulose adapted compost microbial communities from Newby Island Compost Facility, Milpitas, CA, USA - Passage2 37A (version 2) (version 2) ... | reverse complement strand
TGGTACGGCTCCAGCCACTGGTGGGGCGCCGACGGCGAGTCCGCCTCTCCCCTGACCCCCGGCTTCGAGCCGACGCTCGAGCCCGCCGAGGGCTGGGGCGCCTCGCCGCAGCCCCCGGACCCCTCGTACGCCGAGGGCCGCACCTGGGAGGCGGTCGTCTCCACCAACCAGGGCGACATCACCCTCGAGCTCGACGGCGCCGCCGCGCCGCAGGCCGTCGCGTCGTTCGTCGCGCTCGCCCAGGACGGGTTCTTCGACCGCACGGAGTGCCACCGCCTGACGACCGCAGGCATCTACGTGCTCCAGTGCGGCGATCCGCTCGGGTCTGGCACCGGCGGGCCGAGCTACCGCTTCGGACCCATCGAGAACGCCCCGGCCGACGACGTCTACCCCGCCGGCACGCTCGCGATGGCGCGCGTGGGCGGCAACGGCAGCTCCATGGGCAGCCAGTTCTTCATCGTCTACGACGACTCCACGATCCGCTCCGACAACGCCGGCGGGTACACCGTGTTTGGCAAGGTCACGGGCGGGCTGGATATCGTGGAGGCCGTGGCCGCCGGCGGAACCATCACGGGAACCGCCGACGGGCGCCCCGCCCTGTCCGTCATCATCTCCGAGGTCACCGTCTCATGACTCCCGCCAAGGCTCGTCCGATCCCCCGCGTGCCGAGCCCCGCTCAGCTTGCCGCGCACTCCAAGCCGACCGTGCGCGTGCCCGTCGTGGACGAGATCACGCCCGCGCAGATCGCCGGCGCCGCCGAGTTCGGCGCGGTCGAGGGCGACCAGGTCGTCCTCGTCGACGGCGACGCGCGCATCCCCGTGGGCCCCGCCCAGGGCGACGCTCCCATCGACGCGTATGCCCGAGGGTTCATCGAGCTCGCGGCGGCCGTGGAGCGCTTCCACGCGCGGCTCACGGGCGCAGAGCTGACCCCCAAGGACATCGACTCCGCCCTCTCGGGGCTGCGCGAGCAGATCGACACGCCCGCGACCGTGGGCAACTTCGCCGCGCTGCGCGCCCGCTTCGCCGTGGTCGAGGCCGAGGCCAATGAGGTCGCCGAGCGTCTGCGAGCCGAGCGCGAGGCCGCCCGCGCGCAGGCCCTCGCCGCCCGTGAGGAGATCGTCGCCACGGCTGAGGCCATCGCGGCCAAGCCGGTCGAGAAGGTCCACTGGAAGAACGACACGCAGCAGATGCGCGACCTCCTCGAGACCTGGAAGGAGGCGCAGCGCTCCGGCGCCCGCATCCCCAAGGACGTCGAGAAGGAGCTGTGGAAGCGCTTCACGCATGCCCGCTCCGCCTTCGAGAAGGCGCGCAAGCATCACTTCGCGCAGCTCGACAAGGACAACTCCGCCGTGGCGAAGGCCAAGGAGGAGCTCGTCGCCAAGGCCGAGGCGCTGTCGACCTCGACGGACTGGGACGCGACCGCCCGCGAGTTCAAGCGCCTCATGGACGCCTGGCGCGCCGCGGGCCGCGGTCGCAAGTCGACAGACGACGCCCTGTGGCGCCGCTTCCACGCCGCCCAGGACGCGTTCTTCGAGGCCCGCAAGGCCGCGGCCGATGCCGAGGAGGCCGAGCTCGCCGAGAACGTGCCCGCCAAGGAGGCGATCGTCGCCGAGGCCGAGGCGCTCCTGCCCATCGCGGACGTGACGGCCGCCAAACAGGCTCTGCGCTCGCTGCAGGACCGCTTCGAGGCCGCAGGCCGCGTGCCGCGCGCGGACGCCGCTCGCCTCACCAAGCGCATGTCCGCCGTCGAGCGCGCCGTGCGCGAGGCGGACCAGGCAGCCTGGAACCAGCGCAACCCGGAGATCGAGCGTCGCGCGAGCGGCATGGCCGCTCAGCTCCACGCCTCGATCGCGGAGCTCGAGGGCCAGCTCGCGGAGGCCAAGGCGGCCAAGGACGATCGCAAGGCGACGGAGATCTCCGAGGCGCTCGAAGCCCGCAAGGCGTGGCTCAAGCAGATCGAGTCCGTCGTCCGCTGACCCTCTCCCGGCGCGTTCTCCCCAGGACGGACCGTCGCGACGTGCGCTCATGGAGCGCATGCGCAAGGCTCCGCCCATGCTCGTGCTCTCCCCTGACGACGTGGGCGCTGCCGCGTACCGGCGCCTCGCCCTGGATCGCCTGATCGCTCCCCTCGCGCCCGGACGGGCCCTTCCGTGCGACCTCACGGTCTCGGCGCCGCTCCGCGCGGCCGCCGTCTCGCGCCTCGTCCCTGCGCGGGCGGCGCTGACGGGCCTGTCGGCGCTGTGGCTGCATGGCTTCGTCGACGGGCTCTGTCCCCTTCCGCTTCGCGTCGCCGTGCCGCGCGGCGCTCACCCCGATCCCCCGCCGGGCGTCTCGTCCCTGGCGTGGGCGTGGCACACGGACGGCCAGGGCTGGGACAGCGCCTCCGATGCCTCCGGCGTGGCGGCCGTGTCGTTCGCGCACGCGGCGGCGACCGCGCTCAGGCTCGACGACCTCGCCGTGGCGCTTCCCGCGGTGGCACGAGCGGTGCGTGAGGGCGGATGCGGCGTGGCAGAGATCGACGATGCCGTGAGGGCCGGGACGGGCACCCTGGAGGGCCGGCAGCGGCAGCTCAGCGCATGGAGGGCCCTCCGGCGGGTCCTCGTGTCAGCGGCGACCTCGACGGCGCTCAGCGCGACGCGTGGCGGCGCGAGCCCGTGATGCGCCGCGCGTCGTACACACCGTCGATGCGGCGCACGGCGTTGAGGACGGCGCCCAGGTGCGACGGGTCCGCCATCTCGAACGTGAACGTGTTGAGCGCGACGCGGTCCTGCGACGTGGAGACATGCGCCCCGAGGATGTTGAGGTGGTGGTCGGAGAGCACCTGCACCACATCGGACAGGAGGCGGTTGCGGTCGAGCGCCTCGACTTCGATCTGCACCAGGAACGACGATGCCGACCCGCCCGTCCACTCGACGTCGACGACCCTCTCCTTCTGCTCCTGGAGCACGCGGAAGTTGTCGCAGTCGGAGCGGTGGACGGAGACCCCCTGGCCGCGCGTGATGAAGCCGGAGATCGGGTCCCCCGGAACGGGAGTGCAGCAGCGAGCGAGCTTGACCACCACATCGGACATGCCCGCGACAGAGATGCCGGGGTCTCCCCTGCGCCGCTCCCGGCGCGAGGTGCCGGGACGCGTGATCTCGGTGAGGTCCTCGTCGGCGCCCTCCGTGCCGCCGACCGCCTCGACCATGCGGGCCACCACATCGGCGGCCTGCTCCTTGTGCTCGCCGATGGCGGCGTAGAGGGAGTCGATGTCCTCGTAGTCCATCTCCCGCGCCAGCGCGAGGAGCGTGGACTTGGACATGAGGCGCTGCATGGGCAGGTGCTGGCGCCGGATCGCCCGCGCGAGCATGTCGCGGCCGGTCTCGATCGACTCCTCCCGGCGCTCGCGGGTGAACCACTGGCGGATCTTGTTGCGCGCGCGCGTGGACTGGACGAAGTCGAGCCAGTCGCGCTTGGGGTGGGCGTTCTCGTCGGATGTCGTGATGATCTCGACCGTGTCGCCGTTGTCGAGCGTCGAGTCGAGCGGCACCAGGCGGCCGTTGACCTTCGCTCCCACGGTCTTGTGGCCCACCTCGGTGTGGACGGCGTACGCGAAGTCCACGGGCGTGGCACCCTGCGGGAGCGCGAGGAGCTTGCCGCGAGGCGTGAAGACGTAGACCTCGACGCGGCCGATCTCGCCGCGCAGCGCGTCGAGGAACTCGCTCGGGTCCGCGGTCTCCTGCTGCCAGTCCGCGATCTGGCGCAGCCAGCCCATGTCGGCCTGCGCCTGCGACTCCGACGAGCGTCCGGACTCCTTGTAGCGCCAGTGGGCCGCGAGGCCGTACTCGGCGCGGCGGTGCATCTCCCAGGTGCGGATCTGGAACTCGACGGGCTTGCCCTGGGGTCCGATGACCGTCGTGTGCAGCGACTGGTACAGGTTGAACTTGGGCATCGCGATGTAGTCCTTGAACCGGCCGGGGATCGGCTGGTACTTGGCGTGCATCGCACCCAGCACGGCATAGCAGTCGCGCACGGACTCCACGAGGATGCGCAGGCCCACGAGATCGTAGATGTCGTTGAGGTCGCGGCCGCGCACGATCATCTTCTGGTAGACCGAGTAGTAGTGCTTGGGCCGGCCCGTGACCTCGGCCTTGATCTTCATGGCCTTGAGCTCGCGCTGCACCTCCGAGCGCACCTGGTCGAGCATCTTCTCCCGCTCGGGCGCGCGCTCGGTGACGACGTCGACGATCTCCTGGTAGATGCGCGGATAGAGGGTCTTGAACGACAGGTCCTCTAGCTCCCACTTGATCGCGTTGAGACCCATGCGGTGCGCGAGCGGCGCGTAGATCTCGAGAGTCTCCTGCGCCTTGCGTCGGGCCGAATCGGGATGGACGTGCTCCCACGTGCGGGCGTTGTGCAGGCGGTCCGCCAGCTTGAGGATGAGGACGCGGATGTCCTTCGCCATCGCGATGACCATCTTGCGCACGGTCTCCGCCTGCGCCGCCTCACCGTACGCGAGCTTGTCGAGCTTGGTGACGCCGTCGACGAAGCCCGCGACCTCCTCGCCGAACTCTGCCCGGATGTCCTCCAGGCTGACGCCCGTGTCCTCCACGACATCGTGCAGGAAGGCCGCGGCGATGACCGTGTCGGGCAGGCCCAGGCCGGCGATGATCTCCGCCACCGCGATGGGATGCGTGATGTACGGCTCGCCGCTCTTGCGGAACTGGCCCTCGTGCGCCTGCTCCGCCACCGCATAGGCGCGCTCGATGAGGCTCGTCTTGGCGCGCGGATGCATCGCGCGGAACGTCTCGAGCACGGGATCGATCGCGCGCGGCTCGTGCGCGCGCTGGCGCAAGAACGGGAGCGTCCTGCCGCTCGGCGCGGAATGGCGGGTCTCCGTCACGTGCGCCTCCTCACGGTGGGGGTGAGGACGATTCTACTTGCGGCGCTTGCGCTTGGGCTGCGCCGCACTGCCCTTGTGCTCGCCGGGCACCAGGGCTCCCACCCGCACGATGCCCTTCTCGTCCACCGTGGTCGGGACCTCGCCGGACTCGCGCAGGGCCTTGACCTTCGCCGTGTGCTTCACGATGCGCTCGTCGTCGCGCCGCAGCAGCACGTCGAGCGGCGTGGCGACGAACACCGACGAGAAGGTGCCGACCGCCATGCCGACGAACAGCGCCAGGGCGATGTCCTTGAGCGTGCCCGCGCCGAGCAGGTACGAGCCGATGAAGAGGATCGACGCAACCGGTAGCAGAGCCACCACAGAGGTGTTGATCGAGCGCACGAGGGTCTGGTTGACCGCGAGGTTGGCGAGCTCCTCGTACGTGTACCGGTGCTGCGTCTCGAGGTGCTCGGTGTTCTCGCGCACCTTGTCGAACACCACGACGGTGTCGTACAGCGAGTAGCCGAGGATCGTGAGGAAGCCGATGACCGACGCCGGCGAGACCTCGAAGCCCACGAGGGCGTAGATGCCCACGGTGAAGATCAGGTCGTGCAGCAGAGCCACGATGGCGGCGACGGCCATGCGCCAGGCGCGGAAGTACGCGGCGATCACGAGCGAGACGAGCACGAGGAAGATCACGAGGCCCTGGATCGCCTTGATGGACACGTCCTTGCCCCACGTCGGGCCGATGAACGTCGAGGTCACGTCGGCCGGTGTCACTCCGTACGCCTGAGCGAGCCGCTCCGCGAGCGGGAGCACCTCGGCCTGCGGGATCTCTCCCAGCTGGATCCGCACGCTGTTGGAGCCCAAGGTGGTCACGCGCGGCTCCTCGCCAGGGCGCTCCTGCGCGACCACGTCGACGGCGATGGACGTCTGCGGGCTCGTCAGGCCGGACACGGTGTACTCCGTGCCGCCGCGGAAGTCGATGCTCGGGTTGATGCCCTTGACGCCGAGGATCACGAAGGACACGGCGATGAGGGCCAAGGAGATCGTCAGCCACAGCTTGCGGCGCTGGACGATCGGGTAGACCTTGTCACCTGTGTAGAGGGCGTTGCCCCACTGCGCGAGCTTGCTTGCCACGGCCTACTCCTTCTCGTCCTGCTGGGCGGCCGCCGCGCGCGCACGAGCCTTGCGCTCGGCGAGCGTCAGCCCCTCGACCTCGTCCTCGCCCGCCGCTGAGCCCTTCGCCTTGGCACCCTTGGGCTCGCGCACGCGGCCTGCGCCCTTGTAGAGCGACTCGCGGCCGAGGTTGCGCGGGTCGAGGCCCGACAGCGGGTGTCCCTGCCCGAAGAACCGGGTGCGGGCCAGCAGGACCATGATCGGGTGCGTGAAGATGAGCACGACGAGCAGGTCGACGAGCGTGGTCAGACCCAGCGTGAACGCGAAGCCTCGCACGTTGCCCACCGCCAGGATGTAGAGCACCACCGCAGCGAGGAAGCTCACCGCATCGGACACGAGGATCGTGCGACGCGCACGGCTCCATCCGTGGTCGACGGCGGAGATGAGCGAGCGCCCGTCGCGGATCTCGTCCTTGATGCGCTCGAAGTACACGATGAACGAGTCCGCCGTGATGCCGATTGCGATGATCATGCCCGCGATGCCCGCGAGCGACAGGCGCAGGCCCATGCCCCAGGACAGCAGCGAGAACGTCAGGATGGTCAGCACTCCCGCGATGACGAGCGACCCGACCGTCACGAAGCCGAGCGCGCGGTATTGGATGAGCGAGTAGACGACCACGAGAAGCAGGCCGATGAGGCCCGCGATGAGCGCGGTCTGGAGCTCGTCGGCGCCCTTGGTCGCGGCGATCTGCTGCTCGGACTGGACCTCGAGCGTCAGCGGGAGCGCGCCGAACTTGAGCTGGTTGGCGAGCTGCTCGGCGCTGAGCTGGGTGAAGTTGCCCGTGATCGAGGCGGATCCGCCCGGGATGCGCTGGGACACCTGCGGATTGGACAGGACCACGCCGTCGAGGATGATCGCGAACTGCGTGCGCACGTCCTGCGAGGTGGAGGGCAGGCCCTGCTTGTAGTAGCTCGCCAGGCGCGCCGTCGTCGCCTCGAACCTCTTGGCGCCCTCGCCGGTCAGCTCCAGCTGGATCATGTACCGGCCGGTCAGCGTGCCGGTGCCCTGCGCGAGCTCGGGACCCGCGGTCGCCGTGGCCACGTCGGCGCCGGACAGCTCCACGGGGCCGAGCGCGAACTTCGCCGTGCCGTCCTCGGCACACGCGACGTGCGCCTTGGTCGGGTCGCCAGGGTCCGCGCCGGCGCGGTTGTTCGGGTCGAAGCAGTCGAGCTTGGCGAACCGGTCGAGGAGCTCGTCGGTCAACCACGCCATGTCCGACGGATCGGTCGGCGTGGGCGCGGCCGCGTCGTCGGTCTCCTCCTGGGCCGGGGCAGGGGTCGCCGACGGCTCGGGAGCAGGCTGCGCGGACGGCACCGGCTCGATCGACGCCTGGGGCGCAGGGCTCGCCGAGGGCTCCGGGGTCGGCTCGACACTCACGGAGGGCTCGGGCGACGGCGTGGGATCGGTGTCGATCACCTGCGGACCCGGGTCGCCGATGTAGAGCACGGGACGGAACTGGAGCTGGGCCGAGCGCCGCACGAGGTCGAGCGTCGCCTCGTCAGGGTTGCCCGGCAGCGACACGATGATGTTGCTCGTGCCGGCGGTCGCTATCTCCGCCTCCGCGACGCCCGAGGCGTCGACGCGCTTGCGGATGATCTGGACGGCCTGGTCGAGGTCGCTCTGGTCGATGGTCGAGCCGTCGGTCGCCACGGCCTGGAGGATGATCTGACGGCCGCCCGCCAGGTCGAGCGCGAGGGCGGGCGTCCAGGTCGCCTGGCCGGTGGCCACGCCGGCGCCAAGGCCGCCCGTGAGCACGACAAGGATGATCCCTAGCCAGATCAGCGCCTTCCTGGCGCTGCGCGTCGCTGCAGACACAGAATTCCTTCTTGACGTCGATTGCTCTCCAGGCGCGGCACGCGCCAGAGCCCTGCCGATTCTAGGGGAGCAACGCGCTGGAGGCGAATAAGGCGCTCACGGCTCGTCGACGAAGAGCCGTCCCTGCACGATGCCGGGCGCGCTCGACGCGGGAGGCGTCAGGCCCAGGTGACGCCAGCCGTCGGCGGTCGCGACGCGCCCGCGCGGCGTGCGCACCACAAGCCCCTCTCGCACGAGGAACGGCTCGGCGACGGTCTCCACCGTCTCGGGCTCCTCTCCCACGGCTACGGCGAGAGTGGACAGCCCCACCGGTCCCCCGGCGAAGCGCGAGCACAGGGCGCTGAGCACGGCGCGGTCGAGGCGGTCCAGGCCGCGCTCGTCGACCTCGTACACGGCGAGCGCCGCGCGGGCGGCCTCGAGGTCGCCCTCTCCCGTGCCGTGCACCTGGGACCAGTCGCGCACGCGCCGCAGCAGGCGGTTCGCGATGCGTGGCGTCCCACGCGAGCGCAGCGAGATCTCGGCCGCCGCGTCGTCATCCAGGGTGAAGCCGAGCATCGCCGCCGAGCGCTCGAGGATGCGGCGCAGCTCGGCAGGCTCGTAGAAGTCCAGGTGCGCCGTGAAGCCGAAGCGGTCGCGCAGGGGCGCCGGAAGCAGGCCGGCCCGGGTCGTGGCGCCGACGACGGTGAACGGAGGCAGGCTCAGCGGGATGGACTGCGCTCCAGGCCCCTTGCCCACCACGACGTCGACCCGGAAGTCCTCCCTGGCGAGGTAGAGCATCTCCTCGACAGGTCGCGCGAGGCGATGGATCTCGTCGATGAACAGCACATCCCGCTCCTCGAGCGAGCTCAGGATCGCCGCGAGGTCCCCCGCATGCTGGATCGCGGGGCCGGACGTGACGCGCAGCGTCGCGCCCAGCTCCCCCGCGACGATCATCGCGAGCGTGGTCTTGCCCAGTCCGGGCGGCCCTGCGAGCAGCACGTGGTCCGCGGCGGCGCCGCGAGCCGACGCCGCCGTCAGCACGAGCCCGAGCTGCGCCTTGACGGTCTCCTGGCCCACGAAGTCCGCGAGCGAGCGCGGACGCAACGCCGCCTCGGCGGAGCGCTCCACGGCGTCGGCGTCGGCGTCCACGAGGCGGTGGAGCTCGGCGTCGAGGTCGGCGTCATCCACGGGCGGCTCCCAGCGTCTGGAGGGCGGCGCGCAGCACCTCCGGCACCTGCTCCGCGCCGATGGGCTGATCGGCGACCTCCGTCACCGCGCTCTGGGCGGCCTTGGCGTTCCAGCCCAGTCCGACGAGGGCATCGACGACCTGCTCGCGGGCGTCGGCTGCCGCCGCGGCCCCGCCCTGCGCCGGCAACACGAGCTTGCCGCCCAGCTCGAGCAGCAGGCGCGCGGCCACCTTGGCTCCCACTCCTGGCACCTTCTCGAGCGCTGCCCTGTCCCCGCTCGCGACTGCGGCGGCGAGGGCATCGGGCGTGTGGACAGACAACATCGCCTGGGCGAGCCGTGGGCCCACGCCCTGCACGGACTGGAGCGCGACGAACGTGTCCCGCTCCCCCGCCGTCGCGAAGCCGTAGAGCATCAGCGCGTCCTCGCGCACCACCAGATGCGTGAAGAGGCGGCACTCCTGACCGGCGCGCAGCGCGGCGAGCGTGGACGGGATGGACTGGACCTCGTAGCCGATGCCGGCGACGTCCACGACGCACGCGGCCGCGCCCACGTGGGCGACGGTGCCTGTCACCTGCGCGATCACGGCGCCTCCCGGTTCGATCTCGACGTCCGTTCGAACGTATGTACGAACCCTATGGGCTGGCGCCGACGACGCGGTGCACGCGCGCCGGGCGTGTCGCACCGACGCCCGCGCCCATGTTTTCGGCTCACGCCCGTCGGCGTGCAGCCTTCTCCGCCTCGAGCCAGCGTCGCTGCGCCGCCGTCCCCCCGCCTCCGGTCGAGGCCGGGACGGCCTGGGCGTGCCTGCGCGCGTGGGTGATGGCGATCGCGAGCGAGTCCGCGGCATCGGCCGGGGTGGGCGGGGCGTCGAGCCCGAGCGCCTTGGCGACCATGAACGCGACCTGCTTCTTGTCCGCTCGCCCCGAGCCCGTGACGGCCGCCTTGACCTCGGAGGGCGTGTACGTGACGACGGGGACCCCTCGGTTGCGCGCCATGACCATGATCACGCCGGAGATCTGGGCCGTGCCCATCACCGTGCGCACGTTGTGCTGGGCGAAGACCTGCTCGATCGCGAGGGCGTCGGGCCTGAAGGCGTCGAAGGCCGCGTCCACGGCGTCGGCGACGATCCCGAGCCGATCGGGGCCGGGAAGCGTCGCCGAGGCGCCCGCGACGGACACGTCGACGAGGGCGAGCGACCGCCCCGCTCCGGCGTCGATGACGCCGAGCCCGCAGCGCGTCAGCCCGGGATCGACGCCGAGGATGCGCATGGCTACGCGCTTGCCGCCTCGAGCACCTCGTCCGAGGCGTCGAAGTTCGCGTACACGTTCTGGACGTCGTCGAGGTCCTCGAGCGCGTCGATGAGCTTGAGCATCTTGCGCGCGCCCTCGACGTCGAGCTCGACCTTCATGGAGGGGATCCATGCGGCCTCGGCGCTGTCGTAGTCGATGCCGGCGTCCTGCAGCGCCGTGCGGACCGCCACGAAGTCGCTCGCCTCGGAGATGACCTCCCACACCTCGCCCAGGTCGCCGATCTCCTCGACGCCGGCGTCGAGCGCGGCCTCCATGATCGCGTCCTCGTCCGCGGCCTCCTTGGGCACGATGACCTGGCCCTTGCGCGAGAAGAGGTACGCCACCGAGCCCGGGTCGGCGAGGGTGCCGTTGTTGCGCGTCAGCGCGGTGCGCACCTCCATGGCCGCACGGTTGCGGTTGTCGGTCAGACACTCGATGAGCATCGCGACGCCGTTGGGGCCGTAGGCCTCGTACATGATGGTCTCGTAGTCGGCGCCGCCGGCCTCGAGGCCCGAGCCGCGCTTGACGGCGCGCTCGATGTTGTCGTTGGGGACCGAAGACTTCTTGGCCTTCTGGATCGCGTCGAAGAGCGTGGGGTTGCCAGCGGGGTCACCGCCGCCCACGCGCGCCGCGACCTCGATGTTCTTGATGAGCTTGGCGAAGAGCTTGCCTCGCTTCGCGTCGATGACGGCCTTCTTGTGCTTGGTCGTCGCCCACTTGGAATGCCCTGCCACGTGTCTCCCTCGAGGTCGAAATCTGCTCGCCCATTCTAGGGTGCATGCACTCGTGCCCTCGCGGATGGGTCACGCGGCAGGCGTGACGCGGTCGGGGATCCGCACGCCGGCCTGAGAGAGCGTGAGCGAGGCGAGGGCGTCGATCGCGGCCTCGTCCCCGGCGCGCCAGGCGGCGGCGACGTCGGGCCGCAGGCGCTGAAGGTCCTGGATCGGGGCCGATGCGAGGGCGCGCAGTGCGAGCAGGTCGCGGCCCGCAGGGGACAGCGCGACGGCGCGCACGCGGCCGGCGGGGGGGGGGGGGGGCGGGCGGGGGCGGGGAAGCGCAGCCGCGGCACGAGCCACACGACGAGGACGGCGAGGATGGGAAGGGCGGCCGTGAGCACGCCCGCGGTCGTCGCGAAGGAGCTCACCCGCTCCTGGATGTCGTCGCCGAGGGCCGCGAGCTCGTCCGCCGCGCCCACCGCTCCCGTGAAGGGATCGCCGATGATCGTGCCGACGAGGGGGATCTGGCTCAGGGTCGCGCCGATGCTCGTGAGGGAGGAGGCGAGGCTCTCCCCCGCGCTCTCGACGCGCTCGCCCCACACGGAGTACGCGGCGATGGCGTCGTGCACGGCCCTGCCCACGCGCACCGCGACGACGATCGCGGTCACGGCGAGGACATCGGCGAGGATCTGCAGGGCGCGGCGGCCGGGGACGTCTGCGTACGGTCTCATGCCCCCATCGTGGACCCAGGCACGATGCGGCGCCAGCACAGCGGGCCCCGCGCGTCAGCGCAGCAGTGACAGCCCCCACACGGCCAGGCCGCCCGCGATCGCCGCCCACAGGTAGCTCGCGAGGGTGCCCACGATGAAGCGCTCGGTCGCAGCGCTGCGGTCCTCGGCGTCCTCCGTGCGCAGCTCCGGGTATCGTCCAAGTCCCTTCACGGCGAGGACCACCGCCACGGCCTCGGGGTGGCCGGCGAGGATCGAGAGGGCGATGGCGAGGCGCTCGAGGCGGCCGATCCAGGTGCCGCCGCGCAGCAGGCCGTCGTTCTCGAACCCCGGCTGGATGCGGTGGAGGAGCGCCGCGACGACCGGCCCGCCCGCCAGCGAGGCCACGGCGAGCGCGGCGAGCCCTACGCCGACGGCGATGGCGATCGCGGCGAGGTCGTTCATGGGCGGATGCCTCCCGATGCCCGCTCGAGGAGCATCGCTGCGACGGGTCGTGCGCGGCGCTCCTCGTCGATCATGGCAGAAGCGATCCGCTGGCTCACGGCCTGCTCGGAGATTCCCAGCGCCTGCGCGATGTCCTTCTGCGTGCGCTCGCCGTCGAGCAGGTCGGCGACCTCCCACCCGGCGTCGGAGCGACGGCGCACGACCGACGCCAGCAGCTGGGTGAGCGCCGTCGCGGCCTCGGCACCACCGGCGTCGGGCCCGGAGACGACGATGGGAGCGGGCTCGCCCTTGCCCTTGGCGCGCTCGACGGCGCGCCGCGCGTGCACGAACGCCTCGCCGGAGCTCGCGCGGGCGCTGTCGCCCAGCGGGAGGTCCACCTCCCCCATGCCGATGCCCACCGACCACTCGCGGGCGCGCATGAGCATCAAGCCGAGGTCGACGGCGGAGCCGGCAGACGCGAGCACGAGCTGCACCTCGTCCCCCACCGTGCGCTCCACATCGAGCACGATGTCGCTCCTGTGCGCGTCACTCCAGTCGCGGATGGCCGCGAGGATCTGCTCCACGCGATCTCCGTGCTCCGTGGAACGGCGCTGATCTGCCGTGATGACGAACATGAATCAAGGCTAACACCTTGATATGCGACTATCAAGGCATACGGCTTGATTACTGTGTCGTGCGCGCGAGCTCCACGAGCATGCGGTGCACCCGATCGTCGCCCGAGATCTCCGGATGGAACGCCGTGGCGATGACGCTGGCGTGGCGCACCGCGACCACCCGCTCGACGCCCTGGGCATCGAGCGTGGTGGCGAGCACCTCCACCTCGGGATCGTGCGCCTCGACCCACGGCGCGCGGATGAACGTCGCGTGCATCTGCGAGCCGTCCGGAAGCCAGTCGACGATGACCTCCGAGGAGTCCACCTGGCGTCCGAACGCATTGCGGCGCACCGTCATCGGCAGGACGCCCAGGCTGCGCTGGCCCTCGATGCCGCCCACGAGGTCGCGCGCGAGCATGATCATCCCCGCACAGGAGCCCAGCGCAGGCATCCCATCCTCCAGCCGCTGGCGCAGCGGCTCGAACAGGCCGAAGGCGCGCAACAGCTTGTCGATCGTCGTGGACTCGCCGCCGGGGAGCACGATGCCGGCGACCGCCTCGAGCTCGCTCACGCGTCGCACCGGCACCGGCTCCACGCCCACCCGCGCGAGCGCGGCCGCGTGCTCGCGGACGTCACCCTGGACCGCCAGGACGCCGATCCTCATTCGCTCACACTCCCCAGGTCTCGCGTCACGCCATCCCACTCGAGGAACTCGGCCCACGACTCTCGCAGCACGTCAGGGAACACCTCGCGCTCGTCGTTCGCGAGCTCCTCATGCGTCAGCCATGCGACCTCGTCGATCGCCTCGATCTCCGTCTGCGTGAGCTCGGCCTCGCCGCGCCCGCGGCGCTCGGCATCGGCCACCCGGCCCACGAAGAACTCCTCGTACTGCACATACGGCCTGCTCGCGAAGTCGAAGACGGCCGTGCGCCGCCACACCGGGCCCACGATCTCGTGCGGCTCCAGGACGTAGCCGGTCTCCTCCGCGAGCTCGCGCACGGCGGCGGCGCGGGAGTCCTCGCCGTCCTCGATGCCGCCTCCGGGGGTGAACCAGAAGGTGCGCTCGGGCTGGTGCGGGTCATGGCCGCGCACCATGAGGATGCGGCCCGCGTCGTCGATGAGGAGCACGCGCGCGCCGCGGCGCTCGATCCGCGGCTCGGCGCTCACCAGCCGCGTTCGGCCAGACGGTGCGGCTCAGGGACCTCGTCGACGTTGATGCCCACCATCGCCTCGCCCAGGCCGCGCGACACCTCCGCGATGACCGAGGGGTCGTCGTAGAAGGTCACGGCCTTGACGATCGCGGCCGCTCGCTTGGCCGGGTCGCCCGACTTGAAGATGCCGGAGCCGACGAACACGCCCTCGGCGCCCAGCTGCATCATCATGGCCGCGTCGGCCGGGGTCGCGATGCCGCCCGCGGTGAACAGCACGACGGGGAGCTTGCCGGTCTCGGCGACCTCCTGCACGAGCGGCAGCGGAGCCTGGAGCTCCTTGGCCGCGACGTACAGCTCGTCCTTGGGAAGCGACGTCAGGCGTGCGATCTCGGCGCGGATCCTGCGCATGTGCGTGGTCGCGTTGGAGACGTCGCCGGTGCCCGCCTCGCCCTTGGAGCGGATCATCGCGGCGCCCTCGGAGATACGGCGCAGGGCCTCTCCCAGGTTGGTCGCGCCGCACACGAAGGGCACGGTGAACTGCCACTTGTCGATGTGGTGCTCGTAGTCAGCAGGCGTGAGGACCTCGGACTCGTCGATGTAGTCGACGCCGAGGCTCTGCAGCACCTGTGCCTCCACGAAGTGGCCGATGCGCGCCTTGGCCATCACGGGGATGGAGACGGCGTCGATGATCCCCTGGATGAGGTCGGGGTCGCTCATGCGCGCCACGCCGCCCTGGGCACGGATGTCCGCAGGGACGCGCTCGAGCGCCATGACGGCGACCGCGCCGGCGTCCTCGGCGATCTTGGCCTGCTCAGGAGTGACGACGTCCATGATGACGCCGCCCTTGAGCATCTCGGCCATGCCGCGCTTGACGAGGTCCGTTCCGACCTTGGGCGTGCTCATGCTGAGTCCTTTACTCGTTGGGGTGAGAACCTGGAGTCAAGTCTAATCGCGTCGAGGTACGTGTCCTCGATGCGAGGGGCGACCTGGTGCCAGTCGAAGGTGCCTGCTCGCTCGCGGCCCAGCGCGGCCAGACGCGCTCGCCCCTCGGGATCGTCCAGCAGCGCGAGAATCTGCCGGGCGAGGCTCTCCCCGTCCTCCACCGCGTGGAACGCGACGCACTCGCGCCCGGCGTCGTCCGTCGCGACGTCCTGGAAGGCGGTGAGGTCGCTCGCGACCACGGCCGTGCCTGCCGCCATCGCCTCCACGAGCACGATGCCGAAGCTCTCGCCTCCCGTGTTGGGCGCGCAGTAGACGTCGACCGAGGCCATGAAGCGCGCCTTCTCCGCCTCGTCGAGCTCCCCCACGACCTCCGCGCCGGCACGGGCCGCGCGCGCCGCGACGCGATCCGAGAAGCGGCCCGCGATGAGGAAGCGGGCGCGCGGGTAGCGGGCCCGGACGATCGGGAGCGCCTCGAGGTAGGTGTCGAGGCCCTTGCGCGGCTCGTCGAGGCGTCCCAGGATCCCGATGGTCGGCGCCTCCGGCGTCCCCTGCCAGATGGCGCGCGGCTCCGCGATCGTGTACGCGCTCGTGTCCACGCCGTTGGGGATGATGTGGGTGGCGTCAAGGCGCAGGTGGTCCTTGACCGTGCGTGCGGCCGCGGGAGACACGGCGATGCGCGCGTCGAGCACCTCGTAGCCGGGCTTGATCCACGGCTTGGCCACGCGCATGATCCGCGAGTGGTCGTTGGACGTGTGGAACGTCGCGACGGTGGGGCACACGCGCGCCCACATCGCGATGACGCTCAGCGACGGGGTGCCCGGCTCGTGCAGGTGGACCACGTCGAACTCGCCGTCCGCGAGCCACGAGCGCACCCGCGCGGCGGCCTTGAGGCCGAACGTCACGCGTGCCGTCGAGCCGTTGTAGCGCAGCGGAATGGACCGCCCCGCCGTGCGGACATACTCCGGGACGGGGGTCTTGGGAGCGGCGGGAGCCAGCACGGACACGTCGTGGCCGCGGGCGATGAGCACCTCGGCGAGGTCGCTCACGTGCATCTGGACGCCGCCGGGACGGTCCAGCGAATACGGGCAGACGATGCCGATGCGCATCAGGCGTCCACCCATCCGAAGCGTTGGAGCATGTGCCAGTCCTCCGGGTGCTCGCGCACCTTCTCCCCGAGCCATGCCGCCCAGTCCGCGCTCATGGCCTCGACCTTCTCACGGTTCGAGCCCTCGTAGGGAGCCTCGATGAACGGGCCGAAGTCCATGACGACGCCCCAGCGCGACTTCGCCCGGCGTCGGCGCTCGCCCCGCAAGCGCTCGTAGTGCACGCTCAGCGGCACGAGGCGGCACCCGAGCGCGAGGGACAGCGCGGCAGGGCCGGGCGCGACGCGCGCCCGGTGTCCGGCGAAGTCGACCACGACGCCGTCGCCGGACAGGTCGCGGTCTGCGAGCAGGGCGAGGATGCCTCCCTGGCGCTGGCCGACGGCGATGAGCTGGCGAAACGTCGAGGAGCCCTCGTGGCCCAGGATCGTCATGCCCAGGTCCTCGCGCAGCCTCACGAACGCATCGAACACCTCGCGCGGCTTGAGCACCTCGGCCACGGATATCACCGAGGCGATGTTGCGGGAGGTGAAGCCGCCCACGAGGTCCCAGTTGCCGCTGTGGCCGAGCACGACGACGAGCCTGCCGTCGGACTCGAGGGCCTCCCGGATGCGGTCGGGGATCTCGCAGCGCACGCGGGCGTCGATCTGCTCGCCGCTGAGCTTGGCCACCTCGAAGGTCTCCGCGTAGTAGCGCGCGGCCGAGGCCATGCCCGCGCGGCTGAGGCGTCGCAGCGCGCGGCCCTCGAGGCCGGTCACGCGGCGATAGTTGTCCTCCATGCGGCGCACGCCCTTGCCGTGGCGCAGCCACGCGATCCACGCTCCGGCGGCGGCGATGCCGCGGATGACCGAACCGGGAAGGAATCGGGACGCCTTCCAGGCGAGAAGGAGGGCGTTCATGCCGCGGGCACGTCCTCACGCGTCGCCTTCACCACGGCGGCGATGCGCTGTCCCACGGTGATGATCCCCGCGACAGACAGGAGCCACAGGGTCCAGGTGAGGATCCACAGCGGGGCGCCCAGGCCCACAGCCGCAGCCGCGATCGCGCCGAACGCGAGGCGGTCGGAGCGCTCCGCGATGCCGACCTTGGCGTCCACGCCGATGCCCTCCGCACGGGCGCGGGCGTACGGCACGAACGTCCCGACGAGCATGCACACGAGCGCGGCGAGCGCGGTGTGCGGGTCCTCCTCGTGGAAGCCGACCACCACGCCGCCGAAGATCGCCGCATCGGCGAAGCGGTCGAGGAGCGAGTCGAGGAAGGCCCCCAGGCGCGAGGTCTTGCCCGACAGGCGCGCCATGGTCCCGTCGAGCATGTCCGTCATGGAGAAGATCGCGCAGGCGAGGACCCCCCAGAAGAGCATCCTCTCGCCCTGGGGGAAGAACCACAGGGCGCTCGCCACGACGCCCACGGTGCCGAAGATCGTCACCGCGTTGGGATGGATCCCCCACTTCAGCAGGAGCGACGCCGGAGCGCGCAGCACGGTGGCGAGCAGGGGACGCAGTCGTCCGAGCATCTAGCGGGCCCTCTCGTAGTCGGCCCATGCCTCGCTCACACGACGCCACGTGTCGTCGAGCAGCTCCGGCATGGCCTTGGTCTGGCCGATGATCGGCAGGAAGTTGGAGTCGCCCACCCAGCGCGGCACGACGTGCTGGTGCAGGTGCTCGGAGATGCCGGCGCCGCCGGTCACCCCCTGGTTCATGCCGATGTTGAAGCCCTTGGTGCCCGTCACGGCCTCCAGCACGCGCATCGCGTCCTGGGTGAGGACGGCCATCTCGTCGCGCTCCTCGTCGGACGCCTCCGTGTACCAGCCCACATGGCGGTAGGGGCAGATCATGAGGTGACCGGGGTTGTACGGGTACAGGTTGAGCACGGCGTAGCAGTGGGTGCCGCGGTGCACCACGAGGTGCCCACGGTCGTCGTCCTCGGAGGACTTGCACAGCGGGCACTCCCGCTCCGAGGCGATGGGAGCGCGTTCCGAGGCGTTGCGGACATACGCCATGCGGTGCGGCGTCCACAGCCGCTGGAAGCCGTCCGGCTCCCCTGCGAACGAGTCAGCGTCGACCCACTCCGTGTCCACGGCTAGACCTGCACCTTGTCCCTGATCGCGGCGACGATGCGCTCGATCGCCTCGTCCACGGGCACCTGGTTCTCCTGGCTGCCGTCACGGAAGCGGAAGGAGACGGCGCCCGCGGCCTCGTCGTCGCCGCCGGCGATGAGCACGAACGGCACCTTGGACTTGGAGGCGTTGCGGATCTTCTTGGGGAAGCGCTCGTCGGACAGGTCGAGCTCGACGCGCACGCCCCGCTCGCGCAGCCGCGCCGCGATGCCGCCCAGGTAGCCGTCGAATGCCTCCGCCACGGGGATGCCGAGCACCTGGACGGGCGCGAGCCAGACGGGGAAGGCGCCTGCGTAGTGCTCGGTGAGGATCGCGAAGAAGCGCTCGATCGAGCCGAAGAGCGCACGGTGGATCATCACGGGGCGCTGGCGCGAGCCGTCGGCGGCCATGTACTCGAGCTCGAAGCGCTCGGGCAGGTTGAAGTCGAGCTGGATGGTCGACATCTGCCACGTGCGGCCGAGCGCGTCGCGCGCCTGCACGGAGATCTTGGGGCCGTAGAACGCGGCACCGCCCGGGTCGGGAACGAGCTCCAGGCCCGATGCGAGGGCGACCTCGCGCAGCGTCTCGGTCGCCTCCTCCCACACCTCGTCGGAGCCCACGGACTTCTCCGGGTTGCGGGTCGACAGCTCGAGGAAGAAGTCGTCGAGGCCGTAGTCCTTGAGCAGGTCCAGGACGAAGCTCAGCAGTGAGGTGAGCTCATCGCGCATCTGCTCGCGGGTGCAGTAGATGTGCGCGTCGTCCTGGGTGAAGCCGCGCGCCCGGGTGAGGCCGTGGACCACGCCGGACTTCTCGTAGCGATACACGGTGCCGAACTCGAACAGGCGCAGCGGCAGCTCACGGTAGGAGCGGCCGCGGGCGTCGAAGATCAGGTTGTGCATGGGGCAGTTCATGGGCTTGAGGTAGTAGTCCACGCCCTGCCGGGTGATGTTGCCCTGCGCGTCGCGCTCCTCGTCGAGCTGCATGGGCGGGTACATGCCCTCCGCGTACCAGTCGAGGTGGCCGGAGATCTCGAACAGGCGGCCCTTGGTCGCGTGCGGCGTGTACACGAACTCGTAGCCCGCCTCGACGTGACGCTCGCGCGAGTACTTCTCCATCTCCATGCGGACGATGCCGCCCTTGGGGTGGAACACGGCCAGGCCCGAGCCGATCTCCTCCGGGAAGGAGAACAGGTCGAGTTCGGCGCCCAGCTTGCGGTGGTCGCGGCGCTCGGCCTCGGCAAGGCGCTCCTTGTACGCGACGAGCTCGTCCTTGGTGGGCCACGCGGTGCCGTAGATGCGCTGCAGCTGCGGGTTCTTCTCCGAGCCGCGCCAGTACGCCGCCGCCGAGCGCATGAGCGACCAGCCGTTGGCCAGCAGCTTGGTGGTGGGGATGTGCGGGCCGCGGCACAGGTCCTTCCACGCGACGGTGCCGTCCTTGCGGACGTTGTCGTAGATGGTGAGCTCGCCGGCGCCGACCTCGACCGACGCCCCATCCGCCGCTTCGGCCGCGCCGGACTTGAGGCCGATGAGCTCGCACTTGTACGGCTCATGAGCGAGCTCGGCGAGCGCCTCCGCGTCGGTGACGACGCGCCTGCGGAAGGTCTGGCCCTCGTTGACGATGCGCTGCATCACCTTCTCGAGCTCCTTGAGAGCCTCGGGGGTGAAGGGCTCGGCGACGTCGAAGTCGTAGTAGAAGCCGTTCTCGATGGGTGGGCCGATGCCGAGCTTGGCATCGGGATTGACCTGTTGCACCGCCTGGGCGAGCACGTGCGCGCACGAATGGCGCAGCACGGACAGCCCGTCGGGCTCGCTGATGAGCACGCCCTCGACCGCCTGACCCGGCTCGAGCTCGCGCGACAGGTCGAGCAGCCGGCCCGCGGAGCGCATCACCACCACATCGCGACGGTCGGCGAACACGTCGGCGCCCGTCGTCCCCTGCTCGACCTGACGCTCGACGCCGTCGACGGTCACGGTGAACTGGGACACGATCTCTCCTTCGGCTGATGGTGGAGCGCGGTGCGCACCTAGATGCTACCCACACGCATCGGCGCCGCCCCCATCGATGGAGACGGCGCCGCACGTGCTGTCAGTCGTTGAGCTTCTTGGCCTGCTCGGCGACGGTCTTCACGACGCCGTCGAACGTGTCGTCGACCTTGTCCGCGATGATCTTGGCGGCCTGGTCGATCTGCTCGTCCGAGACGTTCTTCGCGAGCTCCTTGGCCTTGTCGAGGACATTGTCGAGATCCATGTGGGGTTCCTTTCACGCTGCGCGCCGGGGTGGTGCGCACCCCACAACGGTACCTCTCGCGCGACGGGCCTGAGCGAGGCCTAATGCCCTCCCGCGGCGATGAAGACGACGCCGGTGAGGACGACGGCGACGCACACGCCGAAGCACAGGACGGCCACGGCCTTGCGCCACAGCGGAAGGCGGCCGGCGTCGTCGCGCGGGCCCACGTTCTTGACGGCCCGCACGCCGAGCGCGTACACGGCGGGGACTCCGGCGCCCACGAGCAGTCCGAAGACGACGATGTTGAGCAGGGATCCCCACTCGACGAACTCGTTCACGAGCGTCCGCCCTTCTTCTTGCCGGACGTGGACTTCTTGCCGTCCTTGCGCTTCTTCTCCTTGCGCTTGAGCTCCTTGCGGCCCTTGGACTTCGCGTTGGCCTTGTCCTTGCTCTTCTTCGAGCTGGACTTGTGCTTCTTCTTGCGCTTGCGCTTGCGCACGCGCAGCAAGTGCGGGTTGTGGGAGCGGATGGCGTCGGCGACGATCGACTCCTCGTTGCCCTCGGGCTCCCAGTCGTCGTTCATGTCGTCGGCGTGGACCGGGCGCCGGCGCGACAGCCACCAGATGAGGGCCGATGCGGCCACGAGCAGCCCGAAGACGACGAACGCGCCCGTGATGGGGCCGAAGAGCGAGTCGACGCCATAGAACAGGGCGCCCACGAGGGCCGCCGCCGGCACCGTGACGAGCCAGGCCACGAGCATCTTGCCGGCGACGCTCCACTGCACCTTCGCGCCGCGGCGGCCGATGCCGGTGCCGAGGATCGAGCCCGAGGCGACGTGCGTCGTCGACAGCGAGTAGCCGAAGTGGCTCGACAGCAGGATGACCGACGCCGAGGACGCGTCGGCCGCCATGCCCTGCCGGGTGTCGAGCCGCACGAGGCCCTTGCCCAGGGTCTTGATGACGCGCCAGCCGCCCGTGTAGGTGCCGAGCGCCATGGCGACGGCGCACGAGACGATGACCCAGAACGGGACGCTCGCGTCGCTCGGCACCGCGCCTGCGGCGATGAGCGCGAGCAGGATGATGCCCATCGTCTTCTGCGCGTCGTTCGTGCCGTGCGCGAGCGCCATGAGCGACGCGGAGCCGATCTGGCCCCAGCGGAACGAGCGGTCGGACTCCTTGCGCACGAAGCTGCGCGTGATGCGCGTGATGACCGCTGTGCCCGTCGCCGCCACGGCGATCGCGACCACGGGCGCCACGAGCGCGGGGACCATGACCTTGGCGGCGAGCCCGTCCCAGTGGACGCCGCTGAGGCCGAAGCCAGCGATGACCGAGCCGACCACGCCTCCCACCAGGGCGTGCGAGGAGCTCGAGGGAAGGCCGAAGAGCCACGTCAGCAGGTTCCACACGATGCCGCCGGCCAGGCCGCACAGCACGACGGGAAGCGTGACGATCTCTGCGTCGACGATGCCCTTGGCGATGGTCGCGGCGACGCTCAGCGACAGGAACGCGCCGACGAGGTTGAGGATCGCGGCGAGGAGCACCGCCTGCTTGGGCTTGAGCGCCCGCGTGGCGATGGTGGGGGCCATCGCGTTGCCGGTGTCGTGGAATCCGTTCGTGAAGTCGAAGGCGAGAGCCGTGAGGACGACGATTCCCAGCACCAGAGCTTCGGCCACGATGCCGATTCTGCCCTATCGCGAGCCGCGGCGGGGACGACGAAGGCCCCAGCAGACGAATCTTCTGGGGCCTTCTCCCGTGGGCGATACTGGGATCGAACCAGTGACCTCTTCCGTGTGAAGGAAGCGCGCTACCCCTGCGCCAATCGCCCTCGAGCGTGACTATCGTACCGGGTCCCGACGGGTCACCGCGCCGCGCGGGGGCGCCGGGTCCGGATCGGCGGACGCGTATTGGTCGAACAGGGGGGCCAGACGCGTCAGGACCGGGCCGGGCTTGACGTCCGCGCCGTCGAGCCGCGCGATGGGCTGCACTCCGCGCGTGGTGCTCGTCACGGATGCGTGGGCCTCGCCCCGGACGACCTCGTCGAGAACGGACATCGGCAGCTCGCCCGGAGCCGCGACGCGCACGGGCAGGCCTGCGCGCGCGCCCCACTCGAGCACGAGCCCGCGCGTGATGCCCGGCAGGCAGCCGGAGGCGAGCGACGGGGTGAGCACCTCGCCGTTGCGCTCGATGAAGATGTTCGTGCTCGTCCCCTCGCACAGGTGGCCGTGGGTGTTGGACACGATCGCCTCGTCGGCGCCCTTCTCGCGCGCGAACTGGGCCATGACGACATTCTCTGCCGTCGAGGTGGTCTTGACGCCGGCCAGCGGCGAGCGCTCGTTGCGCTTCCACGGTGCGCGCACCGCGACGCACTGGCGCGGGCGCACGGAGGGGCC
>Ga0182793_1000740_pt1 | contig 22705 bp, 24 predicted proteins | sample Passage237A_FD_130498 | JGI IMG/M metagenome (GOLD analysis project Ga0182793, IMG submission 130498) | Cellulose adapted compost microbial communities from Newby Island Compost Facility, Milpitas, CA, USA - Passage2 37A (version 2) (version 2) ... | reverse complement strand
TCACGCGGTCGCCCTCGTGCAGCTCGGTGAGCCCACGCGACAGCGAGCGCACGTGCACGAAGACGTCGTCGCCACCCGCGACCGGCGTGATGAAGCCGAAGCCGCGGTCGGCGTCGTAGCGGGTCACGACGCCCTGGCCGCGCTCGCCGGCGCGCGGAGCGTTGCCGCGGTCGGCCCGGTCGAAGCGGTCGCCACGCTCGAAGCGGTCGCCACGCCCGAAGCGGTCACCGCGGTCGCGGTCGCCGCGCTCGAAGCGGTCACCGCGAGCGCCCCCGCGCTGGGCGAAGTCTCGCCCGCCACCGCGCTGCCCGCCGTCCCGGCCGCCCCCACGCGGCGAGGAACCCCGAGCCAGCCGCACCTCGCGCGCCTGCGGCCCGCGGTCACCCGGCACGACCTCGTAGTTCACGCGGTCGCCCTCGTGCAGCTCGGTGAGCCCACGCGACAGCGAGCGCACGTGCACGAAGACGTCGTCGCCACCCGCGACCGGCGTGATGAAGCCGAAGCCCTTCTCGGTGTCGAACCAGGACACCGTTCCGTCCGCACCGTCCGCGGCAGCCGCACCCGCGCCCGCCCCTCCGGCGTCGGACCGCAGCGCGATGAGGTGGTCCGCCTGCGGGCCCTTCTCGCCGTCGACGATCAGGAAGGCGACGCGCTGGCCCTCGCTGAGCACCGCACCACCGACGATCGCCGAGGAGTGCACGAAGATCTCCGGCCCCCCACCCTCGGGCGAGGCGAAGCCGTAGCCCTTGGTGGGCTCGTACCAGGAGACCGTGCCGAGCACGCCGAGCGAGCCGCTGGGGCCGTTCGCGCCGGTCACGCGCACGCGCGTGGCGACCGGGCCGCGGTCACCCTCGCCCAGCTCGAACTCGACCTCCTGGCCCTCGCGCAGCACCTTGGGCTCGGCGCCGCCCTGGATCTCGGAGGCGTGGACGAAGAGGTCCTCGGAGTCCTCGCCCAGGGCGAGGAAGCCGAACCCCTTGTCGGGGTCGAACCAGCGGACGGTGGCCTTGGGCACGATGACTCCTCGTCGAGGAAAGGAAGTGGCTCTCCATTCTCGCCCCTCAGTCGCCCGGCGGCTGCCCGAGCGAGCGCTGGAGCAGCGTGGTGCCGAGCCAGCGGTCGAACTTGAAGCCCACGCGCTCGAGACGTCCGGCGCGCTCGAAGCCCGCGCGCTCGTGCAGAGCGAGCGAGGCGGCGGCGTCACCATCGGCGACGACGGCGATCACCTCGCGCGCGCCCGCCCGTTCGGCGCGGTCGAGGAGGGCCTCGAGGAGGCGAGCGCCGACACCGCGCCCGACGGCCTCCGGGGCGAGGTAGATCGAGTCCTCGACGGTGCGCGCGTAGGCGGGACGGGTGCGCCAAGGGGCGACGTAGGCGAAGCCGACGACGGCGCCCTCGAGGCTCGCGACCAGGAAGGGCCAGCCGGCTCCGGTGATGGCCTCGAGCTTCTCGGCCCACGCGAGCGGGGCGGGCGGCTCGAGCTCGAAGGTGGCCGTCGTCGTCGTCACGTAGTGCGCGTAGATGCGCGCGAGGGCCTCGGCATCGGCTGGGCTCGCGTCGCGCACCTCGAGGTCCATCGGGCCACGCTAGGAGCCCGCCGTCGAGCACGGCAATCCTTCCGCGACGTCAGGAATCTCCTTGCCGGGGCCCGGCGCCGGTGCTCGGATGGCCTGGTGCGCGACTACGAACCCGCGATGTCCTTCGACGAGGCGAACGCCGAGTGGTACGAGACCGCCTCGCGCGGCGACGAGGAAGCCGCCACGGCCTTCCTCTCCTCCCTCGCGGGCGAGGGCCCGGTGCTCGAGCTCGGCATCGGCACGGGCCGCCTCGCCCTGCCCCTCGCGGCGCGCGGCCTGCACGTGGACGGCATCGACGTCGCCGCGCCCATGCTCGGGCGCCTGCGCGCCCATCCCGGCGCGAGCGGCATGAACCTCGTGCTCGGCGACATGGCGGACGTGCCCGTCGAGGGCCGCTACCGGCTCGTCTTCGTCGCGTGGAACTCCTTCTTCAACCTGCTCAGTCAGGACGAGCAGGTCCGCTGCATGCAGAACGTGGCGAAGCATCTCGCCGACGACGGCGTCTTCGTGCTCGAGTGCATGGTGCCGCGGGACATCCCCGTGGGCGGCTACGTCGAACCTGACGCCGTGGAGCTGGGCGGCGCGCAGATCGGCGTCTGGAAGCACGACCCGGTGACCCAGGTGATCGAGGGGCAGCACATCTGGATGGGCGAGGGCGGCATCACGGTCAACCCCATCGTGCAGCGCTACGCGTGGCCGGCGGAGATGGACCTCATGGCGCGGCTCGCGGGCCTGCGGCTCGTCGAGCGCTGGGAGGACTGGGAGCGGCGGACGTTCACAGGGCGCTCGAGCGCGCACGTGAGCATCTACGCCCCCGCGTGAGCCCGGCCTGCAAGGATCGGTTCGACGCACGTCGATCCCGAGGGGGCTGGAAGTGAGCGAGCGACTGAGCGACGAGCAGCTCCGCGCGATGATGCGCGCCGAGCGGGCGATGCTTGCCGAGCACCTTGCGACCCTCAGCGAGGAGCAGTGGCACGCGCCGAGCCTGTGCGGCGAGTGGGACGTCGAGCACGTCGTCGCGCACCTCGCGGCCGGGGCGAGCACGGGCCAGTGGGCGTGGATCCGCTCGATCGTGCTCGCGGGCTTCCGACCCTCGGTGCACAACGCCCGGCGCCTGCGCGAGCACCTGGGCGCGAGCCCCGCGCAGACGCTCGAGAACTTCCGGAGGATCATCGACTCGACGACGACGCCGTCCAAGCACTCGATCGCCTACCTCGGCGAGGTCGTGGTGCACGGTCAGGACATCTACCGGGCGCTCGGCATCGGCTACCGGCCCGCTCTCGAGGGGGTCACCCCGGTCGCGGGCTTCTACGCGAGCCGTGACTTCGCGGTGAACAGCGCCTCGGTCGCGAAGGGCGTCTCCTTGCGCGCGACCGACGGACCCTTCGCCGCGGGCGAGGGTCCGGAGGCGAGCGGCCCCACGCTCGCGCTCGTCATGGTGCTCGCGGGGCGTCCCGCCTTCCTCGACGAGCTCTCAGGCCCGGGCGTCGAGGTCCTCGCGAGCCGGATCGGCTGAACCGCGGCCCTTGCGGCGCGCAGAGAGCACCACGGCCACCGCCGCGACGAGCACGAGCGGCCCGAGCGCTGCACCCAGCGCGGGCCGCGCCTCCACGCCGGCGAGGTGCGCGGCGGAAGATCCCGCCCGCGACGAGCGCGGCCCACGCCATGCCCGCCGTCTCCGCGAAGGCCGAGGCTGCGCCGATCGTCGAGGCGCGTGGCGAGTCGGGGACGTCGAAGAGCGAGGAGCTCAGCACCGGGTAAGCCAGGCCCATGCCCACTCCCGCAATGGTCCCGCCGGCGACGACGGACACCGGGGCCGCCGTCCCCTCGAGCGCGAGCACCGCGGACGTGATCACCGCGAGACCCGCGAGGATCAGCACGCTGCCCACCACCACGACGTCGGGCCGGGCGTGCGGGCGGGGCTTGAGCCCCACGAGCGCCCAGGCGAACAAGGACCCCGTCACGGCGGCCGAGGACCACACCAAGGTGCGCCCGAGCCCTTCGAGCATGATCACGCTGAGCACCTCGTAGAGACCGAAGAAGGCCGCGCACACCAGCGTGAAGGGCGCGAAGAGTCGCAGCAGCGGGCGGTGCGCGAGGGTGCGCTCGAGGAACACGACGGTGCCGACGGCGGAGGCCAGGATCCCGCCGCCGAGGAGGACCGGGCCCCACGGCGCTGGTGCGGCGGAGCCCGCCGCCCCCGCCGCGAGCCCTAGCGCCGTGAGCAGCCCGGGGCCTGGGTGCGCGAGCTCGCGCGAGCGGTCCCAGGGGACGAGGTCCACGTAGCGCCCCATCGCGATGCGCGCGCTGACCACCAGCACCGCGGGCCAGGCGAGCGCCCAGCGCCAGCCCACCCATTCGGTGATCCCCGCGTTGAGCAAGGGCCCCACGAGGGAGGGCACGAGCCAGATCATCGCGTAGAGCCCGAAAACGCGCGGCCGCTCGCGCTCGTCGAAGAGCGCCCCGATGACGCCGACCCCGAAGCCTGCGATGAGCCCGCCCGCGACCCCGCGCACCACGGTGCCCGCAAGCACCCAGATCATCGCCGAGGCAAGCGCGGTCATGAGCGCGCCGACGACGTAGCCGACAGTCGCGATCGCGAGCACCTGCACGGGCCGCACCCGCGCGAGGACAGCGCTCGTGACCGAGAGCATGAGGACCGAGGCGATGGGCCCGCTCGCGAGGGTCGCCCCGAAGAGGCCGAAACCGTCGAGCTCACGCGCGACGACGGGCAGCACGGTCGCGTACGCGAGGCCCTGCATCGCCCCGCCGAACTCTGCGGCGAGCATCGCTGCCAGGAAGAACCCGCGCCGACCGTGGAAGACCTCGCGCAGGCTCACCGTCGTCACGCGCAGCACGCTAGCGAGGGGCTCCGACGGCGGCACATCTGCTCACCCCCGGGCCGTCGGCCCCCGGCTGGGCCCCGGACCTGCCGCACTCCCTGTGAAGATCGGGCGAGCACGATGTCGGCGTCGGCTGACAGGATCGTCCCAGGAGGTGGTCCCTGTGGCGATCGAGCTGCCCGAGCTCCTCGTGCCCGACGCCGAGGCGTGGCGCGAGTGGCTTGCCGAGAACCACTCGAGCGCGCCCGGAGCGTGGCTCGTGCTCACGAAGAAGGGCGGCACCACGACGGAACTCACCTATGAGCAGGCGGTGCTCGAGGCCCTCTGCTTCGGGTGGATCGACGGGCAGGCGCGCTCGCGCGACGCCGAGACCTCATTCCAGCGCATGACCCCGCGCCGTCCGCGGAGCCCCTGGTCCAAGGTCAACGTCGAGCGGGTCGAGCGCCTCGAGCGGGAGGGCCGCATGACCGAGGCCGGCCGCGCGCAGGTCGAGGCCGCCAAGGCCGACGGCCGCTGGGAGGCCGCCTACGCCGGGCCGGCCAGCACCGTCGTGCCCGAGGACCTGCTCGCCGCGATCGCCGAGGTCCCCGCAGCCCAGGCCTGGTTCGAGGTGCTCACCTCGCAGAACCGCTTCACGATCGTCTACCGCATCAACAGCGCCAAGCGCCCCGAGACCCGGGCGCGCAACATCGCCAAGTTCGTCGACCAGCTCTCGCGCGGCGAGCTCCCCTACCCCCAGAAGCGCCGCCCGGAGGGCCTTCCCGAGTAGCGCCTCGGCGGGGCGTCCCGTGCGGCCGTGGTCCACGGGGTGCCCGCCTCGAGTCGCCCGCCGGGCCCTGTCGACCTGAGTTCCACAGGGATCCCGCTCCCAGAGTCGCCCGACGTCGCTCCCGCGGCACATTCGCCCCATGCCCCGCCGCCCCGGCCCGCCGTCTCCGGCGCAGCTGAGCCTGTCCGAGCCGCCGGAGGTCTTCCTCTGGCGCGAGACGCTGCCCCACGAGATCGCGATCGGGCTCCGAGAACGCAGCTGGGAGCGGATCCGCCCCGGGGCCTACGTCAGGACGATCGAAGCCTCGAACCCCTACGAGCACGCCCGGCTCAGCGGGCTGGCCCACATCGCCGCCGTCCACCGCCAGGCGAGGAGCCCGCACGTGATCAGCCACGTCTCGGCAGCGCTGCTGCACGGACTTCCCGTCACGACGCCCACCTCACAGGTGCATCTGATCCAGTCCTTCCACGCTGGGGCAGGCGACGCGAAGGACGTGCGGCGACACCGGGACGCCCTCTCACCCCTCCAGGTCACAGCACGTCACGGCATACCGGTCACCTCTCTCGAGCGCACCGCGATGGACTGTGCTCGCACGCTTCCTCGACGCCAGGCGCTCGTCGTCGTGGACGCCGCTCTCCACGTCGGCGCAGAGCTCGGACGATGCGAGGAGATCCTCGACCAGATGCGCGGGCGGCGGGGCGTCAGGGCCGCCCGCTGGGTTCTCGAGGCCGCGGATGCGGGTGCCGAGTCCGCCGGCGAGAGCCTTGCCCGCGCCGAGGTGCTCCTCGCCGGCCTGCCGCGCCCGGTCACTCAGGTGCGCATCGAGGCAGAGTCCTACGTGTACTGGGGCGACCTCGGGTGGCCCGAGCTGCGGGTGCTCGTCGAGTACGACGGCGTCGCCAAGTACGAGGCACGCGGGAGTGCGTCCGCGGCAGTCCTGGCGGAGAAGCGCAGGCAGGAACGCCTCGAGTCCGCCGGATGGGCAGTCGTCCGCCTCTCGGCGTCGGACCTCCGCACCCCCACCCCCTGGCTCACCCGCCTGACCTCCCTCCTCCACGCCCGCAGCCCCGCGAGTACGTGAAGACCTTGCGAGGGAGTGATCCATACGTCACTCCCTCGCGAGATTCTCACTCCCTCGGCGGGATGGGGGGTGGGGGTGGGGGGTTAGGGGGTGGTGTAGAAGGAGTGGAGGGCGGCCGTGAGGGACACCAGGTCGGCGGTGTGGCAGAGCTCGCGGGCGGAGTGCATGGACAGGATGGGGATGCCGACGTCCACCGTGCGGATGCCGAGGCGAGCGGAGGCCATAGGGCCGATGGTCGATCCGCAGGGCATCGCGTTGTTGGAGACGAACACCTGCTCAGAGACCCCAGCCGCCCGGCACGCGCGCGACCACATCGCCGAGCCGTGGGCGTCGGTCGTGTAGCGCTGGTTGGCGTTGACCTTGAGGATCGGGCCGCCGCCCGCGACGGGCTGCTGCGTGGGGTCGTGGCGCTCGGCGTAGTTGGGGTGCACGGAGTGGCCGACGTCGGAGGAGACGAGCCAGGAGCCGGCGAAGGCCCGGGCGCGCGCTGCGGGGTCGAAGCCCGTGAGTCGCGCGAGCACGTCCTCGAGGAAGGAGCCGTCCGCGCCCGAGCGGGACACCGAGCCGATCTCCTCGTGGTCGAAGGCCGCGAGCACGCGCACCGCACCGGCCCCCCCCGCCCGATCCCCGCCGTCGTCGGCGAGGAAGGCGACGAGGGCCGAGTGCACCGAGGCGAGGTTGTCGAGGCGCGGGGAGGCGAGGAGCTCGCCGTCGAGACCGAAGGTCGCGGGAGCGGCGGAGTCCACGGTCACCAGGTCGTGCCCGGCGATCTCCTCGATGCCGACGCCGGCCAGCCCGGCCAGGTGCGCGAGGAGCGGGTCGGGGCCGCTCGCGGAGGCGATGACCCCCGTGGTGGTCGCGAGCACGGGCGCGGTGTGGCGCTGCTTGTCGAGCTGGAGGCCCTCGTTGACCGAGCGGTCGAGGTGGATCGCGAGGTGGGGGATGCGCAGCAGCGGGCCGGTGCGCACGAGGCGCTCGGAGCCGTCGCGCAGCACGAGGCGGCCGGCAAGCTCGAGCTCGCGGTCGAGCCACGAGGCGAGGATCGGGCCGCCATAGACCTCGACGGCGGCCTGCAGCCAGCCGTGGCTCGAGAAGGAGGCACGCGGCTTGAGCTTGAAGCCCGGGGAGTCGGTGTGGGCGCCGACCATGCGGAAGGGGGTGTCCGAGGGCGCACCCTCGGGCCGGAGCCAGGCGACGATCGCGGCGTCGCGCACGGCGAATCCCCGGTCCGGCGTCAGACCTTCGGAGCCCTCGTCGAGCCGGACGAAGCCGGCGGACTCGAGGCGGCGGGCCACCTCGGCCACGGCGTGGAAGGCGGACGGGGAGGCGTGCACGAACTGGCGGAAGTCCTCGACGTGGCGGGCGCGGTCAGTCATGCGCACCATCCAACCACCCTCTCGAGAGCACTCGAGCGCGCGGGCTTAGCGCCAGGGGCCCCGGGTGCGGGTCAGACCGCCGGGGTCCCCGCAGGCTGGCCGTTCGAGGACTCCTCGGGCCAGGGCTTCTCCTGGTGGGAGATCTCGTTGGCCATGTCGCGGATGAAGCGGATCACCACCTGCCGCTCCTCGGAGCTGAGGCGCGCGGCGGCGTAGAAGCGCCGAGCCTGCTGCTTGCCCACGGTCTCCATCGCGGAGGCCCGCGTGTGCTCGGTGATCCTCACCGCGACGGCGCGCCGGTCGGAGGGGTGCTGCTCGCGGACCACGTGGCCGTCGCGCTCGAGGCGGTCGAGCAGCTTGGTGGTCGCTGCGCTCGTGATCCGCAGGTGGGCCGCGAGGGCGCCCGGCGTGGCGATCTCGCCACGGTTGCCGGCCACGATGAGGTAGTGCAGCGCCTTCATGTCGGTGTCGTTGAGCTTCATGTACTTGCGCGAGGCCTCGGCGAGCTTCTCCTCGGCGCGGCGCAGCTCCCCGAGCGCGTTCATGAGCTCGCCGATCTCCTCGATCTCCTCGCGGGTCATCGACCCGCGATCGATCATCTCGCCGCGAGGGTCTCCCGAATCGAGGTCGAACATCCCTCGAGGCTTCGTCATGGCACCCATGATACTCCCTGTGTTACCTTCACACCCAGCGAAATACTCACCCGGTTAAATATGAGCTCCAAGAGAGAAGCCCATGGAACACGTCGTCCTCCTCGACCCCACAGGGTCGGCGATCGGCAGCGCCGACAAGGCTGCGGTCCACACGACCGCCACCCCGCTGCACCTCGCGTTCTCGTGCTACCTGCTCGACGCAGCGGGTCGACTCCTCGTCACCCGCCGCGCGCTCAGCAAGCTCACGTGGCCGGGCGTGTGGACGAACAGCTTCTGCGGCCATCCCACTCCGGGCGAGCTCCCCGAGGAGGCCGTGTCGCGCCGCGCGATGGAGGAGCTCGGAGCCGACATCACGGCGCTCGAGTGCGTGCTCCCTGACTTCCGCTACCGCGCGGTCGACGACAGCGGCGTGGTCGAGAACGAGGTCTGCCCCGTCTTCGTCGCGCGCCTCGCCGAGGACTCCGGCCTCGCTCCCCACCCCTACGAGGTCGGCGCGACCGCCTGGGTCGATCCCGAGGCGCTCGCCGAGGCCGTCGCCTCGGCCCCCTTTGCCTTCTCCCCGTGGATGCGCCTGCAGCTCCCGCAGATCCTCGAGGTGCTGACCGGCGCCGCTGCCCCTACGCTCGAGACGCAGAGCACCTCGACCCGCGAAGCCGGAGGCCTGCTGGCATGAGCGCACCGACCCTGCCAAGACCCCCACAGGAGTCGAGCGCGCGCTCGAGGCACGAGCTCCTCGCCCAGCGCGTCCAGCTCGAGATCGCCGAACGCTTCGCCGAGCGCGAGGCCGCGGTGGCGGTGCACGGCGAGGACTTCGCCCACTTGTGGCGCCTCACCGGCGAGCTCGCGCAGGGCGGCAAGCTCTTGCGCCCCATGCTCTTCGTCCTCGCCTACCGAGCGATGCAGGAACAGACCGGCCGCAGGCTCGTGCCCGACGACGAGATCCTGGCCCTCGCCTCCTCCCTCGAGCTGCTCCACTTCTCCTTCCTCCTGCACGACGACGTGATCGACGGCGACATGTACCGCCGCGGCCACCTCAACCTCGTGGGCACGCTCAGCGCCGAGCGCGAGACGGGCCGCACCGAGCGCGACGACGCAAAGCCCACCCCTGAGGGCCTGCACTGGGGCCAGACGGGAGCGATCCTCGCGGGCAACCTGCTGCTGTCCCAGGTGCACCAGATCTTCGCTCGCCTCGACGCGCCCGCAGCGGTGCGGACCCGCGCCCTCGAGCTGCTCGACGACGCGATCACGCGCACCGTCGCGGGCGAGCACGCGGACGTCGCGCTGAGCGACGGCGTGAGCAGCCCGGACCTCGACTCAATCCTCTCCGCCGCCGAGCGCAAGACGGCCGTCTACACCTTCGAGCTGCCGCTGCGCCTCGCGGCCGTGCTCGCCGACGCGCCCGAGGGCTGGCACGACACACTCTCCGCCGCGGCGCGCCACCTGGGCCTGGCCTTCCAGCTGCAGGACGACTACCTGTCGACCTTCGGCGACGCGAGCCGGCACGGCAAGGACCCGCACTCGGACCTGCGCGAGGGCAAGGAGACGGCGATCATCGCCTTCGCACGCCTCACGAGCGCCTGGAACGCGGTCAAGTGCTCCTTCGGCGATCGCTCCCTCACCGAGGAGGCCGCCGAGCGCGCCGTCGCCGCCCTGCGCGCGAGCGGGGCCGACCGCTTCGTCCTCGGACTCATCGCCGAGCACCGCGAGGCCCTCGCGACGGTCCTGGACGAGTGCGCCGCCAGGGCCACCGACGACGCTCCCGCCCTGCCCGCCGCCCTGTGCTCCCTGATCGGCGAGCTCGACGCCCGGCTCGTGGGGCGGGCCTGGTGAGACGGCGCAAGCCCGACGAGGGCGCCGCCCTCGAGAAGCTCGACGCCGCGGCCGACGCCGCCGCGAACGAGGTCATCGAGGTGTACTCGAGCTCCTTCGGGCTCGCGACCCGCTTGCTCGGCCGTCGACACCGTCAGCACGTGCGCAACATCTATGCGATGGTGCGCGTGGCCGACGAGATCGTCGACGGCGCAGGCTCGGAGGCCGGGCTCGACGCGGCCGAGCTGTCCTGTCGCCTCGACGCCTACGAGCAGGCCACCCACACCGCGATGCGCGAGGGCTTCTCCACGGACCTCGTGCTGCACGCCTTCGCCCGCACCGCGCGCGCTGCGGGCATCACCGAGGAGCTCACGGCTCCCTTCTTTGCCTCGATGCGCACCGACCTGCGCGCCGACGGCACGAACGCCCTGAGCTTCGACGCCGCCGCGCACGCCGAGTACGTCTACGGCTCCGCCGAGGTGATCGGCCTCATGTGCCTGCGCGTCTTCCTCCGCGAGGAGCAGCCGAGTGCCGAGCGCCTCGCGCTGCTCGAACGCGGCGCGCGCGCCCTGGGCGCCGCCTTCCAGAACATCAACTTCCTTCGCGACCTCGCCGACGACACCGCGCGCCTGGGCCGCTCCTACCTCGCCCCGCACGGTCGCCTCACCCCCGAGGACCACCGCCGGTGGACGACGACGATCCGCGCGCAGCTCGACGCCGCGGCCGAGTCGATCCCCCTGCTCCCCCGCGACGCGCGCACGGCCGTGCGCACCGCGCACGCCCTCTTCCGCTCGCTCGCCGAGCGCCTCGAGCACACGGACGTCGAGGAGCTCTACCGCCGCCGCGTGCGCGTCCCCCAGCCCCAGAAGCTCGCCCTCACCGCAGGGGCTGCCCTGCGCACGGCCACGGAGCTGGCCCGATGAGCCGCGTCGTCGTCATCGGCGCTGGCGTCGCCGGCCTCGCCTCGGCAGGACTGCTCGCGCGCGAGGGCCACGAGGTCCTCGTGCTCGAGAAGAACGAGCGCGTGGGCGGTCGCGCCGGCGTCATCGAGGACCGCGGCTTCCGCTTCGACACGGGCCCCTCCTGGTACCTCATGCCCGAGGTCTTCGACCACTTCTTCGAGCTCATGGGCACGAGCACCGCCGAGCAGCTCTCGCTGCAGACCCTCGACCCGGGCTACGCCGTCTTCGCCGAGCCGCAGGGGCGCAAGCCCGCGGAGCGCGTCGTCGTCCCCCACGGTCGCGGGGCAGCGAGCGCGCTCTTCGAGTCCCTCGAGCCGGGCGCCGGGCGCGCGCTGAACCGCTACCTCGACGAGGCCCAGCGCGCGTCCGAGCTCGCGAACAAGTACTTCCTCTACAACTCCTTCGAGGACTTCCGCTCGCTGCTCACCCGCGAGGTGCTGGGCGCCGCCCCGAGCCTCGCGCGGCTGCTGGGCACGAGCCTCGCCAAGCACGTCGAGCGCCGCTTCGAGCACCCCGTGCTGCGGCAGATCCTCGGCTACCCCGCCGTCTTCCTGGCCACGCGCCCCGAGGCCGCCCCCGCGATCTACCACCTCATGTCGAGCCTCGACCTCGAGCAGGGCGTGCAGTACCCGAGGGGCGGCTTCTGGCGGCTCGTCGAGCGCATCGCGGCTCTCGCGGAGGATGCCGGCGCCCAGGTGGTCACGGGCGCGAAGGTCATCAGCATCGACACCGAAGGCTCCGGCTCGGAGGGCCGCTCACGGGTGCGCGCGGTGCGCTGGACCGACGCCGAAGGTCTCGCGCACGAGTGCCGCGCGGACGTCGTCGTCTCCGCCGCAGACCTGCACCACACCGAGACCCGCCTGCTCCAGGCCAAGGACCGCACCTACCCCGAGGCCTGGTGGCGGCGCCGCACGAGCGGCCCGGGCGCGGTGCTCGCGATGCTCGGCGTCGAGGGCGAGATCCCTCAGCTGGGTCACCACTCGCTGTTCTTCACGCGCGACTGGGAGAAGAACTTCGACGCGATCTTCTCGCGCAACCCGCACGTGCCCCACCCGGCCTCGGCCTACGTGTGCAAGCCGAGCGCGACCGACCCGGAGGTCGCGCCCGAGGGCCACGAGAACCTCTTCGTGCTCGTCCCCGTCCCGGCCGACGTCGGCCTCGGCGCGGGAGGCAAGGACGGCTCCGGCTCGCCCGACGTCGAGCTCGTGACGGACCGAGCGATCGAGCAGATCGCCGCGTGGGCGCAGGTCCCCGAGCTCGCGAAGCGCGTGGTGGTCCGCCACACGATCGGCCCGGCGGACTTCGCGCGCGACTACAACTCCTGGCGCGGCGGCGTGCTCGGCCCGGCGCACGTGCTCTCGCAGAGCGCGATGTTTCGCGCGGGCAACGAGTCCAAGAAGGTCGAGGGCCTGTTCTACGCGGGAGCCACGACCTCCCCGGGCGTGGGCGTGCCCATGTGCCTCATCAGCGCGGAGATCGTGCTCAAGCGCCTGCGCGGGGACACCTCGGCCGGGCCGCTGCCTCACGACGCCCTCGCCGCCGCGGGCCCCGCGAGCACCTTCCCCGCAGAGCTGCTCCGGGCCGAGCAGGCGGTGTCGTGACGGGACTCGTGTACCTCGCGGTGCTCCTCGCACTCATCGGCTGCATGCTCCTCATCGACCGCCGCTTCGCCCTGTTCTTCTGGCACGACGCGCGGTCCGCGGCGATCGTCACGGCGGTGGGCACGCTGTTCCTGCTGGCCTGGGACTTCGCGGGGATCGCGACCGGGATCTTCCTGCGCGGGCCCGGCGAGATCGCCACGGGCATCGAGCTCGCCCCCGAGATGCCGCTCGAGGAGCCCTTCTTCCTCGTGTTCCTCGTGCTGTGCACGATGGTCCTCTATACCGGCGCAGCGAAGCTGCTCGCGCATCGTCGGGGGGTTCGCCCATGACCTACCCCGAGCTCGCCCTCGTCTTCCTCCTCGCGGCGCTCGTCCTTGCGATCGCCTTCCCGCTGCTCCAGCGGCGCCGCCCGCGCGAGTGGCCGCGGTGGTCCGCCGTCGCCCTGGCCGTGCTCGCCCTCTCGGTGCTGACCGTCGTCTTCGACTCGCTCATGATCGCCGCGGGACTCTTCGAGTACCAGGACGGCACCCTCGCGGGGATCCACCTGTGGCTCGCTCCGGTCGAGGACCTCGCCTACCCCCTCGCGGTGGCGCTCGTGGCGCCCGCACTGTGGGTCACCCTCGCGCGGCGACCGGTCCGGAGCGAGCGCGCCGGGGCGCGTAGCGTCGCCCTCGAAAGCTCCGCTCCCGAGGAGACACGATGACGACGACGGCGAGCCTCTCGCTCGCGAGCGACCTGCGCACCCTCCTCGCGGCCTCGAGGCCCGTGAGCTGGATCAACACGGCCTTCCCCTTCGGCGCGGCGTACCTCTTCGCTCGGGGCGAGCTCGACGCGGTGCTCGTCGTCGGCGTGCTGTTCTTCCTGATCCCCTACAACCTCGCGATGTACGGGATCAACGACGTCTTCGACTACGAGTCCGACCTCGCCAACCCGCGCAAGGACTCGATCGAGGGCGCGCTGCTGCCCCCGCGCCTGCACCGGGCGACCCTGTGGGCCTCGGCGGTCACCACGGTGCCCTTCCTGATCTACCTCGCGTGGGTGGGCGGGCCGCCCTCGTGGCCGTGGCTCGCGATCAGCTCCTTCGCCGTGGTGGCCTACTCGGCCCAGGGGCTGCGCTTCAAGGAGAAGCCCTTCCTCGACTCGATCACCTCGAGCACGCACTTCGTGAGCCCCGCCGTGGTGGGCTTCGCGGTCGCGGCCGGCGTGAACGCTCGCGAGGCGGGGGTCGCGCCGGGCCTCGGTCTCGGCATCGATTCCGGGACCGTGCTGCTCCTGGTGGCCTTCTTCTTCTGGGGCACCGCGGCGCACGCCTTCGGGGCCGTGCAGGACGTCGGCCCGGACCGCGCAGCGGGCATCGGCTCGGTGGCCACCGTGATCGGCGCCCGGGCGACCGTGCGGCTGTCCATCGTGCTTTGGCTCGCCGCCGGAGTGCTCATGCTCTTCGTCCCGTGGCCCGGCCCGCTGGCCGCCGTCGTCGTCGTGCCCTACGTCCTCAACGCGGCGCCCTGGTGGAACGTCACGGACGAGCGCGCAGGCGAGACCAACCCCGCGTGGCGGCGCTTCATCTGGTTCAACTACGCGAGCGGCTTCCTCGTGACGATGCTGCTCATCTGGGCCTGGAACGCCTGAGGGCCTTCTCCTCTGAAGGCTCAGGCTTCCGGGTAGCTGCGCGGCGGCTCGTCCCGGTCGACCACCCTGCGCGTGGGCTCGCCCTGGAACCACGGGAGCTGCTCGAGCTGCGGGACGAGGCCGCGCAAGCCCTGAAGGGTGCGCGAGTCGACCCAACGCGGGGCCGCGTCGCGGTACTCCTCCCACCGGGGACCGAAGCGCTCGGCGAGCACGGCCTCCTCGGCGGGGACCTGGCGCGAGTCGAGCAGATAGGCGACGGCGGCGGCCGGCGCGAGGGCGGCGAGCGAGCGGCGCGAGACGGCGCGCGCCACGAGAAGGCCGACCAGTCCGGTGTACATGGGGTTGCGCGTGAGCGCGTTGGCGCCGTCGGTCACGAGTACCTTGGCGTCGGGGACCACGGGGTTGAGCGTCGTGCCGTGCTTGGCCAGTCCGGCAGCACCGGCTCCTGCGAGAGCCACGGAGCCCGCTCCGAGCACGAGCCCTGCGGCGCGAGAGAAGAAGCCCGAGCCCTTCCTCGACAGCAGGGACTGGGCGAGCAGCCCTCCCGCGAGGAGCAGCGGCGGCGGCACGCGCCCTTCGGTGCGCCACGAGTCGCCAAGGATCTTGCGAACGTCCATGAGGCCTCCTCTCTCCGGCTCCCCACGCTAGGCGGCCGACCGCCCCGCCGCGAGTGCTCGCGGGAACGACGAAGCCCCGGCGGGGAGGGTCCGCCGGGGCTTCGTCGTCGTGCAGATGGGGACTAGAAGTCCCAGTCGTCGTCCTCGGTGTTCACGGCCTTGCCGATCACGTACGAGGAGCCCGAGCCCGAGAAGAAGTCGTGGTTCTCGTCGGCGTTCGGCGAGAGCGCGGAGAGGATCGCCGGGTTGACGTCCGTCTCGTCGCGCGGGAACAGCGCCTCGTAGCCCAGGTTCATGAGGGCCTTGTTGGCGTTGTAGCGCAGGAACTTCTTGACGTCCTCGGTGAGGCCGAGCTCGTCGTAGAGGTCCTGCGTGTAGACCACCTCGTTGTCGTACAGCTCGAAGAGGAGCTCGTAGGTGTAGTCCTTGAGCTCCTGACGGCGCTGCTCGGACTCCTTCTCGAGGCCCTTCTGGAACTTGTAGCCGATGTAGTACCCGTGGACCGCCTCGTCACGGATGATCAGGCGGATCAGGTCGGCCGTGTTGGTGAGCTTGGCGCGCGAGGACCAGTACATGGGCGCGTAGAAGCCCGAGTAGAAGAGGAAGGACTCGAGCATCGTCGAGGCGACCTTCCGCTTGAGCGGGTCGTCGCCGCGGTAGTAGCTCATGATGATCTCGGCCTTGCGCTGGAGGTTCGGGTTCTCCTCCGACCAGCGGAAGGCGTCGTCGATCTCGCGCGTCGAGCACAGCGTCGAGAAGATCGAGGAGTACGACTTCGCGTGCACCGACTCCATGAACGCGATGTTCGTGTAGACGGCCTCCTCGTGCGGGGTGATCGCGTCCGGGATGAGCGAGACCGCACCGACCGTGCCCTGGATGGTGTCCAGGAGCGTGAGGCCCGTGAACACTCGCGTGGTCATGAGCTTCTCGGCGTCGGTGAGCGTCGCCCAGGACTGGATGTCGTTGGACAGCGGCACCTTCTCCGGCAGCCAGAAGTTGCCGACGAGGCGGTCCCAGACCTCGAGGTCCTTCTCGTCCTCGAGGCGGTTCCAGTTGATCGCCGAGACTCGGCTGATGAGCTTGAGCTTGCCCGTGGGGGTCATCGCAGGTTCTCCGTCGTTCTAGTCAGTGTCGAGGTGCTGGTCACAACATGCAGGAGACGCAACCCTCGACCTCCGTGCCCTCGAGCGCGAGCTGACGCAGGCGGATGTAGTAGATCGTCTTGATCCCCTTGCGCCAGGCGTAGATCTGCGCCTTGTTGAGGTCACGCGTGGTCGCGGTGTCCTTGAAGAAGAGCGTGAGCGACAGACCCTGGTCCACGTGCTGCGTGGCCTCGGCGTAGGTGTCGATGATCTTCTCGTAGCCGATCTCGTACGCGTCCTGGTAGTACTCCAGGTTGTCGTTCGTCATGAAGGGCGCCGGGTAGTAGACGCGCCCGATCTTGCCCTCCTTGCGGATCTCGATCTTCGACGCGATCGGGTGGATCGAGGACGTCGAGTGGTTGATGTACGAGATCGAGCCCGTGGGCGGGACGGCCTGCAGGTTCTGGTTGTAGATGCCGTGCTGCTTGACGGACTCGGCGAGCTCGCGCCAGTCGTCCTGCGTGGGCAGCTCGATGCCGGCGTCCGCGAAGAGGCGAGCGACGCGCTCGGTGCGCGGGGCCCACTCCTGCTCGATGTACTTCTCGAAGTACTCGCCCGTGGCGTACTTCGAGTCCTCGAAGCCGTAGAAGGCCTGGCCCCGCTCGATCGCGAGCTTGTTCGAGGCACGGATCGCGTGGAAGGCGATCGCGTAGAAGTACATGTTGGTGAAGTCGAGGCCCTCCTCAGAGCCGTAGAAGATCCGCTCGCGGGCGAGGTACCCGTGCAGGTTCATCTGGCCCAGGCCGATCGCGTGGCCGCCGGCGTTCGCGCGCTTGATGGAGGGCACGGACTCGATGCTCGTCTGGTCCGAGACGGCCGTGAGGGCGCGGATCGCGACCTCGACCGAGCGACCGAGGTCGCCGCCGTCCATCGCGAGGGCGATGTTCATCGAGCCGAGGTTGCAAGAGATGTCGCGGCCGACGTGCTTGTAGGAGAGGTCCTCGTTGAAGGTCGAGGGCGTCGAGACCTGGAGGATCTCCGAGCACAGGTTCGAGTGCGTGATCTTGCCCTTGACGGGGTTCGCACGGTTGACCGTGTCCTCGAACATCACGTACGGGTAGCCGGACTCGAACTGGATCTCGGCGAGGGTCTGGAAGAACTCGCGCGCGCTGATCTTCGTCTTGCGGATGCGCGAGTCGTCGACCATCTCGTAGTACTTCTCGGTCACGTCGATGTCCGCGAAGGGCACGCCGTAGACGCGCTCGACGTCGTAGGGCGAGAAGAGGTACATCGGCTCGTTCTTCTTGGCGAGCTCGAAGGTGATGTCCGGGATCACGACGCCCAGCGAGAGGGTCTTGATGCGGATCTTCTCGTCGGCGTTCTCGCGCTTGGTGTCGAGGAAGCGGTAGATGTCCGGGTGGTGCGCGTGCAGGTACACCGCGCCGGCGCCCTGTCGCGCGCCGAGCTGGTTGGCGTAGGAGAAGGAGTCCTCGAGGAGCTTCATCACGGGGATGACGCCCGAGGACTGGTTCTCGATCTTCTTGATCGGGGCACCGTACTCGCGCACGTTGCTCAGCAGCAGGGCGACGCCGCCGCCGCGCTTGGAGAGCTGGAGGGCGGAGTTGATGCCGCGCGCGATCGACTCCATGTTGTCCTCGATGCGCAGCAGGAAGCAGGACACGGGTTCGCCGCGCTGCGCCTTGCCGACGTTGAGGAAGGTCGGGGTCGCGGGCTGGAAGCGACCCGAGATGATCTCCTCGACGAGCTGCATCGCCATGGTCTCGTCGCCGTCGGCCAGTCCGAGCGCGACCATGCACACGCGGTCCTCGAAGCGCTCGAGGTAGCGCTTGCCGTCGAAGGTCTTGAGCGTGTAGCTCGTGTAGTACTTGAAGGCGCCCAGGAAGGTCTGGAAGCGGAACTTCTTCGAGTACGCGAGGTCGTGCAGCTTCTTGACGAACTCGCGGCTGTACTTGTCCAGCACCGCGGGGTCGTAGTACTGGTGCTCGACGAGGTAGTCGAGCCGCTCGTCGAGCGAGTGGAAGAACACCGTGTTCTGGTTGACGTGCTGCAGGAAGTACTCGCGGGCGGCTTCCCGGTCCTTGTCGAACTGGATCTTGCCGTCCGCGTCGTAGAGGTTGAGCATCGCGTTGAGGGCGTGGTAGTCCATGCCGTCCATGGAGACCCTCGGCGGCGTCATCGTCGTTGTTGCCAAAACTTCCCCAACCCTTCGCGGACGCGCTGGACGTCCTCTGCTGTTCCCATGAGCTCGAAGCCGTACAGGTACGGCACAGCGCACTTCTGCGCGATGATCGGTCCGGCGATGCAGTACGCCTGACCGAAGTTCGTGTTGCCTGCGGCGATGACGCCGCGCAGCAGGCCCCGGTTGTCCTCGTCGTTGAGGAACTTGATGACCTGCTTGGGTACCGCCCCACCCTCGTTGCCTCCCCCGTAGGTGGGGACGACGAGCACGTAGGGCTCGGTGACCTTCAGGAAGGGGTCACGCGAGGTGAGCGGAAGGCGCTTCGCCGGGATCTCGAGCTTCTGCACGAACCGGTGCGTGTTGCCCGAGACCGAGGAGAAGTAGACGAGCCCACCCACGGTGTTCCTTCGACGTGCTTCGGCGCGCTGAGCGAGGCTCAGGCGACCGAGGTGGCCGCGCGCTGCGTGAGCGCAGCGATGCGGTCGGGGCGGAAGCCCGACCAGTGCTCGTCGCCGGCGATGACGACGGGGGCCTGCAGGTAACCCATGGCCATGACCTCGTCACGGGCACCCTCGTCGAGCGAGATGTCGACGATCGTGTAGTCGAGACCGGCCTTGTCGAGGGCACGGTAGGTGGCGTTGCACTGCACACATGCCGGCTTGCTGTAGACCGTGATCGTCATCGTCCACTCCCGCTTCGTCCCGATTTTCGCGGTTCCCTCTACCGCACGGTGTAGACACTACACCTAGGGGTGCAAGAGTCAAGCAGCCACTAGAACTTGTGTGACACAGATGTGATTTTCACCCTCACGCCTCTTGACTACATGCTAGTTCGGGCCACTGACACGAAGATCGCGAGACCTCCGAGCACGATGTTCGGCAGGATCATGGGGATCTCGCGGCGACGCACGTGGACGACAGCCGCGGCGACCATCACGAGGGCGAGCGCGGCTGCCGCGACCGGGGTGAGCACGGGGAGCACGTCGAGGGCCCTCGGGAGCACGAGGCCGAGGGCCCCGAGGATCTCCGCGACGCCGATGAGACGAACGACACGTGGCGCGAAGTCATCCACCCAGCCCATCTTCTCCGCGAGCTTCTCGAGCGGGCCGAAGGCCTTCGTGGCCCCCGAGACCAGAAAGGCCAGGGAGAGGACGATCTGGACCGTCCACAGCACTGCGTTCATACGGCACCTCCGACGACAGGCCCGGCCGAGGCCAGGCAGATTTGGTTTCCGCGGAAACTAAACCTCGCCGAAGGTTTCCGTGTCAACTAATCTGGCCGCATGACTGAGCCCCGCTGGCTGAGCCCGCAGGAGCGCAGCGCGTGGATCGCCCTCCTCGCGAGCACCACGTGGCTCCCCCAGGCCCTCGACGCCCAGCTGCGCCGCGATGCCGGGCTCACGCTCGTCGAGTACCAGGTGCTCTCGTGGATCTCGATGCAGCCGGACCGCGCGGCCCGGCTCAGCGAGATCGCCCCCGTCGCCAACATGACCTTGTCCCACCTCTCGCGCGTGGCGACGCGCCTCGAGACACGAGGCTGGATCCGCCGCGAACCCGACCCCGAGGACGGCCGCGCGACCCTCGCGATCCTCACCGAGCCCGGCTGGGAGAAGGTCGAGGCGAGCGCGCCCGGGCACGTCGAGGAGGTCCGCCGGATCGTCTTCGACCAGCTCGACGCCGAGCAGACCGCGACCCTCGCCGAGATCGGTCGCCGCATCGCGAGCGCCGCTCGGCCCGGTCTCGAGCTGCCGGACCTCGCTGCGGACGACTAGGCCTTCCGCAGACGGACGACGAGACCTTCCGCCGACGACGGCCTGCGGGAACCCTTGCTCGCCCCGCCCGAGCCAGAGCCCGCCCGCTGGAGTCCACCCCCGGGAAGCGTCCCGCGAGGGACCCCGCGCGCGCCGGGCATATTGCGGTGCGACCCGTTTCCCGGAGTCGTAGCGTGGCGCGCATGACGAGGCGATGGCGCATCGCGCAGGTCACGGTGGCCCCCGAGGGGGACGCGCCGTGGACCGTCGTCGGCGCGCAGCAGGCTCTCGCCGCCGAGTCGCAGCACGGCTGGGGGCACACCGACTGGGCCTGGGGCACCGCGGAGCTCATGTCCTTCTTGCGCCGGGCCCGGTACGAGCGCTGCGAGCTGCTGATCGCCGTCGACCTCGAGCTTCCCGAGGGTGACCCTGCGGCCGTCCTCGGCGCAGCGATCATCGAGCTCCCCCTCGAGGACAACACGAGCTTCGCCTCGGTCTCCGTGTGGGCGCGCCCCACGGTGCAGGACTGCCGCGCGCCCCTTCTCGACGCCTCCCTCGAGCTCTCGAGGCGCGAGGGCCGCAGCACCCTCCTGCTCGAGACCGACCACCACACCGCCCAGCCGGGCCAGGAGACCATCGAGCCGCGCTCCGGCGTCGGACGCCTGCCTCTCGACCCCCTCGCCGAGCTCGCCGTCTCCCGCGGCCTGGCTCTCGAGCAGGTCGAGCGCATCTCGACCTTCCGCTTCCCCGCCGACGTCGAGACCCTGAGGAGCCTCCGCGAGGACGCCGCCGCCCACGCGGGCCCTGACTACGTGGTGCACTCCTGGCAGGGCGACACCCCCGAGCACTGGCTCGACGGGCTCGCCGGGCTCATCGGCCGCATGAGCACCGACGCCCCGCTCGCGGGCATCGACTACGAGGCCGAGGCCTGGGACGCCGAGCGGGTCCGCGAGCGCGACGCCGTGCGCCCCGAGAAGAACCGCGGCTCGCTCACCGTGGTGGTCGAGCACGCACCGAGCGGGGAGCTTGCAGCCTTCACCGAGGTCGAGTGGCCGCTCTCGGAGCCCGAGGTCGCCTACCAGTTCGACACCCTCGTGGCCGGGTCGCACCGCGGTCACCGGCTCGGGATGCTCGTCAAGACGAGCCAGCTGCTCGAGCTCGGCCGCATCAAGCCCGAGCTGCGCCGCCTGCACACCTGGAACGCGAGCGAGAACCGGCACATGCTCGCGATCAACGAGGCCCTGGGCTTCGAGGCCGTGGGCAGCTCGGGCGAGTGGCAGATCACCCTCGAGCTCGACTGAGCCCTACCGCTCGTCACCCCTGTCCCGCGCGAGGGGCCCGGGCCTACACTCCCCACGGACGGCGACGCGGCTGAGCAGGGGGACGAGGATGACGACGACGGCGGACGCCGCGCCCCCCACGCCGGCGATGCCCTCCGACCGGCTGTCCCGCCGCATGGGCTGGACCGCACGCCGGGTGATCGGCGTCGACCTGGCGCGCGGGCTCGCGATGATCGGGATGTTCGGCGCACACCTGCACGTCGCGCGAGAGCTGACCGTCGCGGACCCGAGCACCTGGCTCGCCCTCGTCCACGGCCGCTCGGCGATCTTGTTCGCCCTGCTCGCGGGAGTCTCCGTCGCGCTCGTCACGGGTGGGCCGCGCCCGATCTCCGGGCCCGCCGTCGTGGACTTCCGCCTGCGCACCTTTGTGCGGGCCGCGATGCTCTTCGCGGTCGCCGGCGTGCTCACGAGCCTCGGGACCCCGGTCGCGATCATCCTCGAGTCCTACGCGATGCTCTTCGTGCTGCTGCTCCTCGCCCTGGGGTGGTCGGCCATGCGGCTGTGGACGGCGGTCGCAGTGCTCTCGGTCCTCGGCCCTGTCCTGACCTTCGCGGCGCGGGGCGTCCTCATGGCGCTCGACCTCTACCCCGAGGGCTCGGTGGGGCTCTTGTTCGGGCAGTTCTACCCCGTGGCCACGTGGATCGTGTTCCCCCTCGCGGGGCTCGCGATCGGGCGGACGGACCTGCGCTCGCTCGCGGTCCAGCTCCGGCTCCTCGGTGCCGGGTCGCTCGCGGCGCTCCTGGGCTACGGGGCGGGACACCTCTCGAGCGAGCTCGCGGCCCGAGCTCCGTGGCTCGGCTCCCAGCCTGGGGTCGGCGAGGCAGAGGGCTCGGGGTCCTTCGTGGTCGTCGAGGGCCCTAGGTCGGTCGTGGGCTCGTCGTGGATCGACCGCCTGGCCGAGGTCCCGGCCTCGGTGCTCAGCAGCAGCGTGGGCGCCGAGCCGCACTCGGGCACACCCTTCGAGGTGCTCGGCTCGGGAGGCTTCGTGATCGCCGTGCTCGGGCTGTGCCTGCTCGCGACGCGCTCGTGGGGCCGCTTCCCGCTCGCGCCCGTGGCCGCCCTCGGCTCCCTCTCGCTCACCGTCTACTCGGTGCACGTGGTGGCGATCTGGGCCATGCGCGAGGCGTACTGGGCGGACCAGTCGCTGCGTCACTTCGCCATCTTCACCGTGCTCGCGCTCCTCGCGGCCACCGCGTGGCGCCTCGCGCTCGGCAAGGGACCGCTCGAGCGGCTCATCACCTGGGTCGCGCTGCGCACGGCGCGGTTCACGGGCCTCGAGCACGAGGAGCCTGCGGCCGCGCTCAGCAGCTCGCGCTGAGCGCGCTCCGGGCGGCTGCGCGCGAGAAGGTCCTCAGGAGCGCGCGAGCCGCACCGGCGTCCCAGGCTCGCGCACGAGCGGGCCCCGCCCCGGGGCGGG
>Ga0182793_1000737_pt1 | contig 22751 bp, 23 predicted proteins | sample Passage237A_FD_130498 | JGI IMG/M metagenome (GOLD analysis project Ga0182793, IMG submission 130498) | Cellulose adapted compost microbial communities from Newby Island Compost Facility, Milpitas, CA, USA - Passage2 37A (version 2) (version 2) ... | reverse complement strand
GGCCGATCAAGAAGAACGGCGGGCGCAACAACAAGGGCCGGATGACCGTCCGCAACCACGGCGGCGGCAACAAGCGGATGTACCGCATCATCGACTTCAAGCGCCGCAAGGACGGGGTGAACGCCACCGTCGCGGCGATCGAGTACGACCCGAACCGCTCGGCGCGCATCGCGCTGCTGCAGTACGAGGATGGCGTCAAGAGCTACATCCTCGCCCCGGTCGGACTGAACGTCGGTGACGTGGTGTCCAGCGGTGAGGGAGCGGATATCAAACCGGGTTGTGCCCTGGAGATCCAGAACATCCCGGTCGGTACCCTGGTGCACAATGTGGAGCTCTACCCGGGGCGCGGCGGCCAGATGGCGCGCGCGGCCGGTAACTCCGCGCAGCTCATGGCCAAGGAGGGCAAGTACGCCCTTCTGCGCCTCCCCTCCGGGGAGATGCGGCGCGTCCTGCTGACCTGCCGCGCCACGGTGGGCCAGGTGGGTAACCTGGAGCATGAGAACGAGTCGTGGGGCAAGGCGGGTAAGTCTCGCTGGCTGGGCAAGCGCCCGCACGTCCGCGGCGTTGTTATGAACCCGCGCGACCATCCGCACGGTGGTGGTGAGGGCAAGTCGCCCGTCGGCCGCAAGAAGGGCCCTGTGTCCAAGACCGGCGTTCCGTCGCTCGGCTACAAGACCCGACGCAACAAGAAGACCGACAAGTTCATCGTCAAGCGGCGCAAGTAGTCAAGGCTTGCGTCCACGCTGGCAGGCTCCGTTCGCGGAGCCTGACCACGCTCCCGCCGGGGCGACCCGGAAACGGGGCAGGAGAAGTAGTACATGGGACGATCTCTGAAGAAGGGGCCGTACGCGGACCCCGGACTCTTGCAGAAAATCGAAGACATGAACGCGCGGAACGAGAAGCGGATTATCAAGACCTGGTCCCGCCGCTCGACCATCTTCCCGCAGTTCATCGGGCATACGCTGGCGGTTCACGACGGCCGCAAGCACGTGCCGGTCTTCATCACCGAGAACATGGTCGGGCACAAGCTGGGCGAGTTCGCGCTGACGCGCGCCTTCAAGGGGCACGCGGGCGGGACCGGCCAGGCGAGCCGGATGCGCAAGTAGTAAGGCCGTAAGGAAATAAGAATGGAAGCAACGGAAGCAAAAGCAACGGCCCGCTTCGTGCGCATGTCGCCGCGCAAGGTCCGCTTCGTACTGGACACCATCCGCGGTAAATACGCTCACGATGCCCTCGACCAGCTGAAGTTCACGCCGAACTACGCAGCGGACGAGATCGCCAACGTCCTCAAGTCCGCCGTGGCGAACGCCGTGAACAACCACGGCATGAGCGACGACTGGCTCAAGGTGGTGCGCTGCTACGTCGACCCGGGCCCGACCCTCAAGCGCGTACAGCCCCGCGCCCAGGGCCGCGCCTACCGCATCCTGAAGCGCACCAGCCACATCACTGTGGTGGTCGCCGAGGGCGAGCCGGCTCCGACCACCCGCCCGCGCGAGCAGGAGCTGAAGCGGCGCGGCAAGAAGCCGCCGCTCCTGGCGGTGGCGAAGCTCCCGGAAGCGCCGGCCCCGGCCGCCGCTGAGGAAACGGCTCCCGCCGCTGCCGCCGAGGAGACGGCGCCGGCCGCGGAACAGACCGCGGCGGAGACGACGGCGGAAGAGAAGGGCGCGGAGTAAGACACATGGGACAGAAGATTCACCCGATTGGGTTCCGCATCGGCGTTATCCGCGACCCGGACAGCAAGTGGTACGCCGACAAGAAGCAGTACGCCAACTTCGTTCTCGAAGACTTCAACATCCGCAAGATGGTGAAGAAGCGGCGCGGCTGGGACAACGCGGCGATCTCCAAGATCGATATCGAGCGCCAGGCGAACACCGTCAAGGTGACGCTCCACACGGCCAAGCCCGGCATCATCATCGGGCGCGGTGGCGCGGGCGTGGACATGCTTCGCCAGGATCTGGAGAAGCTGACCGGTAAGAGCGTGCACGTGAACGTCCAGGAGATTCGTCACCTGGAGACTAACGCGCAGCTCGTGGCCGAGTCCATCGCGCAGCAGATCGAGAAGCGCATCGGCTACAAGCGCGCCATGCGCCAGGCCGTTACCCGCGCCATGAAGCTCGGCGTGCGTGGTATCCGCTGCCAGGTCTCCGGCCGCCTCGGCGGCTCCGAGATGGCGCGCCGCGAGCAGGACCGGCAGGGCAAGATCCCGCTGCACACCCTGCGCGCGGACATCGACTACGGCTTCGACGAGGCGCTGACGCAGTACGGCCACATCGGGGTCAAGGTCTGGATCTACAAGGGCGACATCCTGCCCGGCGCGCGGCGGCCCGTGGAAACGCCCGCTGCACCTGCCCGCCAGGACCGGGGCGAGCGCGGTGATCGCGGCGGTCGTGGCGGTCGCGGTGGCCGTGGTGGCTACGGCGGCGGCGGTGACCGCGGCGGCCGTGGTGGCTACGGCGGCGGTGGTGACCGCGGCGGTCGGGGCGGCTACGGCGGCGGCGGCCGTGGCGGCTACGGCGGCGGCGGCGGCGGTCGTGACCGCAGCAGCGACGGCGGCAGCGGCGGTGGCGGTGGCGATCAGGCCACCAACGCCGGCGGCGGCGCGACTACGGGAGGGGAGGGTTAATCCATGCCTCTGCTATCACCTAAGCGTGTAAAGCACCGGCGCATGCACCGCGGCCATCGCCGCGGCAAGGCGTCCGGCGGAACGAATATCGACTTTGGCGACTTCGCGCTGCAGGCGCTGGAGTCGTGCTGGATGACGGCGAACCAGATCGAAGCGGCTCGTATCGCGATCAACCGCAAGATCCGCCGCGGCGGTAAGATCTGGATCCGCATCTTCCCGGACAAGAGCTACACCAAGAAGCCCGCGGAAACGCGCATGGGCTCGGGTAAGGGCGCGCCGGAAGGCTGGGTCGCGGTGGTCAAGCCGGGGCGCATCCTGTTCGAGATGGCGGGCGTCTCCGAGGAGCTGGCGAAGGAGGCCATGCGGCTGGCGTCGCACAAGCTGCCCATCGCCACCAAGTTCATCACCCGGCGTGAGCAGGAGGCGGCAGCGGCCCGTTCCGCGACCATGCTCGCGGCCCTGAACCCGGAGGACGAGGGGGCGGCTGAGACCACCCCGGCGGCCACCGCGGGTGAGAAAGAGTAACGAGGAACAGCAGCCATGGCTGATGGCGATAAGAAATACACGGCGGTGGTAAAGGCCCAGCGCGAGGAGTTCGCGGGCCTTGACCGCGACGGCCTGCTGGCGCGCCTGGATGCCGAGAAGAAGGCGCTCTGGACCCTGCGCTTCACGCAGGGCAAGCGCCAGTTGCAGGACACGGCGGCGCTCGCCAAGTCGCGCAAGACGATCGCGCGCATTCACACCTACCTGCGCAAGCTGGAACTGCAGGAGACCAAGTAACATGGCCGAAGAGACCCTTACCGGAGCCGCCGCGGAAGAGACGGCGGAGCCGCGCGGCCGGCGGCGCGTGGTGCGCGGACTGGTGACCTCCGACAAGATGGATAAGACCATCGTGGTCACCGTGGTGACGCTCAAGCAGCACCCGCTGTACGGTCGTACCATGAAGCGCAGCAAGGCGTTCAAGGCGCACGACGAGAACAACGAGTGCGGTATCGGCGACACCGTGGAGATCATGGAGTGCCGCCCGCTCTCGCGCGAAAAGCGCTGGCGCCTCGTGCGCGTGGTTGAGAAGGCGAAGTAGTCGCCACACGGCGAAGTAGTCGCCACACGGCGAAGTAGTCGCCACACGGCGAAGTCATCGCCCGCAGAAGAAGGGGAGCCTCACCCCCCGGCCCCTCCCCGCGATACCCGCGCGGGGAGGGGCGCAAGTGTGCGTCGCCCGTGCCGGCGGATAGTCGGCGGCGATAAGCGTCGGGCGCCCGGCCAACCGGCGGGCGCTGCGTCGTTAGGAGAAGGAAATGATTCAGCAGTACACCCGCCTCAAGGCGGCCGACAACTCCGGGGCGCGGACCCTGCTCTGCATCCGCATCCTCAAGGGGAGCACCACGCGCGTCGGGCACGTGGGCGACGTGATCGTCGCCGCGGTGAAGTCCGCGACGCCGGGCGCCAACGTCAAGAAGGGCGACGTGGTCAAGGCGGTCATCGTCCGCACCAAGCAGCCCATCAAGCGGGCGGATGGCTCGACCCTGCGCTTCGACGAGAACGCCGCCGTGGTCCTGAACAACAACCGCGAGCCGCGCGGGACGCGCGTCTTCGGCCCCGTCGCCCGCGAACTGCGGGAGTCCAACGTTTCGGGCGGCATGAAGATCATCTCGCTCGCCCCGGAGGTGTTGTAAGATGCGTAAAACGCCCATCCCCTACGCGGGGAAGATCCGTATCAAGACGGGCGACCGTGTGATGATCATCAGCGGGAAGGACAAGGGCCAGATCGGCACCGTCACCCGCGTCCTGCCCACCGAGGGCAAGGTGGTGGTCATGGACGACACGCCGCGCAAGGACAAGGACGGCAACGACCTGGGTCCGCGCCCGCTGAACCGGGCCATCAAGCACATCAAGGGCACCCCGACCCCGATGAACCCGAACCCCCAGGGCGGGCGCATCGAAGTGGCGCTGCCGATTGCCGTCTCCAAGGTGGCTCTGGTGAATGCGGACGGTCAGCCGACCCGCGTGCGCATCCAGATCAACGAGGACGGCACGAAGACCCGGATCGCGGTGAAGGGCGGCCAGCCCATCCCCGAGCCCGAGAAGAAGTAGAACCGAGGAATACCCTCACCGCCGGGCGGGCTTTCCCCGCCCGGAACGAGCCTTCGGTCGGAAACCGAAGGGAAGGAAATAAACCGTGGCAAACGAGAACGGAAGCGGCCCCGCCGCCTATACCCCGCGCCTGAAGGAATACTACCAGAAGACCGTCATTCCGGCGCAGATGAAGCAGTTCAACTACACCAACCCCATGCAGGTGCCGAAGATCGAGAAGGTCGTCGTCAACATGGGAGTGGGGCAGGCGGGGCAGACCGGCGGCGACCCCAAGCTGCTGGACAATGCCATCCGCGACCTGCAGACCATCACCGGCCAGAAGCCGGTCGTCACCGTGGCGAAGAAGTCCATCGCGAACTTCCGTCTGCGTGCCGGCGCGCGCATCGGCGCCAAGGTGACCCTGCGCGGCGCGAAGATGTACGAGTTCTTGGACCGCCTGTTCAACATCACGCTCCCCCGCGTGCGTGACTTCCAGGGCATCAACCCGAACTCGTTCGACGGGCGCGGCAACTTCGCCATGGGCATGAAGGAGCAGCTCGTCTTCCCCGAGATCGACTACGACAAGATCGACAAGATCCGGGGTATGGACATCATCATCGTCACCACCGCGAACAACGACGAGGAGGCCCGCTACCTGCTGCAGCAGATGGGCCTGCCGTTCCGCCAGTCGGCCCAGGCGGGCCCCGGCGGTGCGACGCGCATGATGTAGTCTCCCTTTCACGGTAGAAGCGGGCGGGGCGGGCACTTCTATAGTGCCCGCCCCGCTTTTTGCTTTCGGGTAGGGCCCCGGTCTCGTGACAGGCGGCGCGGAAACGGGCATACTTAAGCAGTAGAGGCTATGGTATGTTCCTGCGCTCCGCCAGAAAAACAGAACAGAAAGAGCACGCCGTCTTCGGCTCCGGTCGAAACAAGATCGTCTACACCGTCGAAGGGGAGGGCGAACCTCTGTTGCTCGTGCACGGTCTGTCCGGCTCGGGCCGCTGGTGGCGGCACAATCTGCCCGTGCTGGCCCAGTCGTACGCCTGCCACATCATCGAACTGGTAGGGTACGGCGTCAACCGGGCGCTGCGGCCGACGCGACTGGAGACGGCCGCGGAGGCGCTGGCGCAGTTCATCAGCACTCTGCCCACCGGCCGGGCAAACGTTCTGGGGCACTCCATGGGCGGCCAGATCTGCACCTACCTCGCCGCGCAGCACCCGGAGCGGGTGGAGAAATTGGTCCTGGCAGCGGCGAGCGGTCTGGTGCGCTCGGACGTGGTACGGATGGCGATGCGCCTGCCGGTAGCCGGCCACTACGCCCCACTGGACTTCCTCCCGACCCTGGCGATGGACGCCCTGCGCGCCGGGCCGCTGAATCTGTTCCTCTCCACCCTGGATATTCTGAGCAAGGACACCACCGAACTCGCGCAGAAGATCACCGCGCCGACCCTGCTTATCTGGGGAGAGCGGGACAATCTGGTGCCGGTAGCGGCGGGGAAGGCGATGGAGGAGTTGATTCCGAACGCCCGCTTCGAGCTGATTGAGGGGGCGGGGCATGTGCTGATGTGGGACCATCCCCGCACCTTCAACCGCCTTGTGCTGGAGTTCCTGAAGGAGGACACGCCGCCTCCGGCGGGGTAGCTGAGGCGCGAACTTTCCCTTCGCCAGATCCAGCACGGCCACGCTGCCCGCGGCGATAGCAGCGACGTACGGGGCTGCCTGGCGCGGCCTACCGTGCGGTGGGGCCGTTGTAGTTCTCGACCTTGACCGCGCGGCGCTCGAAGCCAAAGCGCTCCATGAGCAGATCGCGCACGGGCTTCGTGAACTCTCGCACGCCGCAGGCCATTGCGGTAAACGGGAGCCACGCCTCCGCCCTTTCGGTCAGCAGGGCGATTTCGTCCTGCCCGGCGTCCAGCAGAAGGGGGTGATACTCCAGCCAGTCCTCGGAGCGGGCGGCCAGTTCCGAAAGTTCGTCGTGGTAGACCTGCTCCTCCGCGGAGGGGGCGCCGTAGACCAGATGCACCCGGCGCTTTGGCGCGAGTCCCCGGTCTATAGCCTGGAGCATGGCACGGAAGGGAACGATGCCGGTGTAGCGGGCCAGGAGGACCAGCAGCGCGCCGTCCCCAGGCGGCAGTACGAAGTTGCCGAGCGGCCCGGTGAAGGGCAGAGACGCCCCCGGTTCGGCGTTCCACAGCCATCCGGAGCCGAGCCCACCCTCCACACGGTCGAAGCAGAGGGTGAGGGTGCGGCCCTCTTCCGACGGGGGCGACGCCAGCGAGTAGGCCCGCACCAGCGGCGGCCGGTCGCCGACCGGCAGGTGCAGCGAGAGCCACTGGCCGGGCGCGAAGTCCACCGGGGCGTTGGCCACAAGGGTCAGCTCCCGCACATGACGGCTCAACAGCCGCGCGTCAGTGACCGTGGCGGTCATCGGCGCTACCCCCCCCCTCCCGGTGCTCCGGGGGAGGGAGGGCTCTGCGGGCACGGAAGGAACGGTCAATGCGGCGTTTCCTTCACGGCGTTGCGGTTCCAACTCGGAATCTCCACCACCACGTTCTGCGTGCCGTTCGGGACGCACTGGCAGCCCAGGCGAGACTTGATCGTAAGACCCGGCGCCTCCTCCAACTGGTCCAGTTCGTCATCCGTCGCCTCGTTGCACGAGTCCAGGCCCTCTTTGACGATCACGTGGCAGGTCGAGCAGGCGCAGACGCCGCCGCAGGTGTGCTCCAGCGGGATCTCGTGTCCCTCGCAGATGTCGAGAATGGAACCCGGCAGACCGCTGCGCTCATAGGGGATGCGCTCGGGGTCTACCGTGATGACGTGTGGCTCCCCTTCATAGAGGATAGTTATCTGATATTTCGTCTTCGGCTTTTCGTAGGTGGGTGTATCGATATACGGGTTTGTCCCGGCCATTGTCTTTTGCCTCCATGGGCGGCGCAAACAGGCATCCGTCCAATGAATGCTACCCGACAAGCGGACCGGAGTGCAAGACGCCCCACCCGGCGCGCGCCTGCCCGCTTGCCGCGCCGGGCGGTTCAGGAACTGGCCGAGGTGTAGGAGCGGGTGGCGTATCGCCAGAAGAGGGAGGTCACAAACAGGAAGAGGGCAGCCATACCCGTAGCAATGCACAGCGTTGCCGCATGAACGCCCTCTTTCAGCGCGCCCGTAGGGATGGCAGCCACAAACGCCAGCGGGAGCAGGTAGGTGACCGCAAACGCCAGGTAGCGCGGGAAGATATCCGGGGGATAGCGGGCGACGAATACAATGGTGTCGGTGAGGGCGCTCAGGTTGTCGATGCGCACCAGCCAGAAGGCCAGCGTCATGAGCAGCATGTTGATGGCGTAGAGGATCGCCAGCCCGCAGGCAACCAGGAAGAGCCACGCGCCGACCTGCGCCGCGGTCAGCGGCAGGCGCAGCAGCGACCACGCATAGCCCAGGACCAGCCACGCCGCCAGGAACGTCCCGGCCTCGTCCAGGGAGAGGTAGCGCGCGGAAACGTAGAACTGCGACGAGACGGGCTTGGTCAGCACGAAGTCCATCGTTCCCATGCGCACCAGCTCCGGAATCTTCCCGAGACTCTGGGTGAACAGCATATCCATGAGCGAGCGCACGAGCAGGAAGGTGCCAAACAGCAGGAACAGCTCCCCTTCGGTCCAGCCCGCGACCGCGGTCGTGTTGGCGAAGATGAGCTTGACGATGGCCGCGAAGGCCGCGACCCAGCCGACGCTCGTCAGCAGCTTGGCCCAGAAGTTGCCCCGGAACTCCATCTCGCGCACCACGTTGTTGCGCGCGAAGACCCGGTAAAGGCGCAGGTAGCGCCGCGGATGCGTCACAAGCCGACCCCCGTGAACCGCTTGAGGCCGCGGCGCCAGAGCGCCACGCCCGCCGCGTATCCCAGAACGATCCACAAGACCTGCATGCCGAGTCCGCGCCACACCTGATCCGGCGGAAGGCGCCCCATCAGTACCTCGGCCGGAAACGCGATGGTGTAGCGGAACGGCACCCACTCGGCCACTGCGCGCAGGGCCGGCGGGAACAGAGTGAGGGGGGCGATCTGGCCGTTGAAGATCATGACCGGGATGTACCAGAAGTTAAAGAGCGAGCGGGTCTCTACGAAGTACAGCGCCAGCAGCCCGAACGGGTAGGTGATGAAGAACGAGACCAGATGTCCGCCAAAGAGCGCAAGCAGGAACGGCCACCCGAGTTGGACATCCTCCCAGCGGAGCGTCCCGCGGTACAGAAAGGCGACCACGAGGAAGATGGGCACAAACAGCAGGGTGCGCATTATCCGCCAGGCCAGGAACCCCAGGTAACTCATCGCGATGTACGAAAAGGGGCGCATCAGGTACGCCGAAAAGCGCCCTTCCTTGATGTCCGTCGCGATCTCCCACATCACGTGGCACTGCACCATGTTGGTGATGCCGAGGACAAGGAGATAGTAGGCGGTCATATCACCGGGGGTGAAGCCCCCAATGGTCGCGCGGCCATTGTACGATGCCTGCCAGATCAGCGGCATGACGAGCGTGGGGATGGTGTCCGTGAGGATCCAGATGACGGCGACAGCGCGGTAGGCGAGGGCGTCCTGTGCGAAGACGGTGAAGATGCGCGCCCACTTGCGCGCGGCGTGCCACATGCTCTGATTGTACCGAAACGGGAGCACAGGCATCGCCGTGTAGGGTGACCTGTGTCATAATTATCCACGGGAGCCGCCCTGCCGATGAGTGACTTCGCATCGCCCCTCTCTGCATCGCCGCCGCGGCCCCGCGCCGCGCGGATAAAGTCCCTCGCGGTGGCCTACGGCGTGGCGCTGGCCGTAACGCTGGTGGCCTGCATGCTGCGCACGCTCCTGAACCCGATCTTCGGCGAGGAGGTGCCGTTTATCACCTTCTTCCCGGCCGTCGCCCTGGCCGCCTGGTATGGAGGGCGGGGGGCAGCCGCCGTCTCCGCGCTCCTCGTCGGTCTTTACTTCCTCTGGCAGGTCTCCGAGCCGCCGGGCTCCTGGCGGCTGCAAGACCCCCGCAAGGTTCTTCAACTGCTCCTCTTTCTGGGCAGCGCTCTAATCATCACCTTCGCGGCGCACGAGCACCGCTGGGCCCGCGAAACGGCCCGGGAGCGGGAGGAGCAGTTTCGCGCCCTGGTAGAGCACTCGCCCGCCCCCGTAGCGCGCTTCGACCGGAGCCTGCGCCTGCTGTACGTCAACCCGGCGGTTGAGGCGTTGCTGGGGAGGGAGGCCGAGAAACTGGTGGGCAGGACACTGACTGCGGTGCTGCGGGACCCGAGCGGGGGGGAGTCGGAGGCGCTGCGGCAACTGCGAGGTGCCCTGGAGCGCGTCTTTGCGAGCGGAGCCGAAGCCCAGGAAGAACTGGTGATAGAGTTCGAACCGGGCCGGAAGCGCCGGTACCAGGTCCGCTTTACCCCCGAGCACGCTCCGGAGAGCGGCGCCGTGGATTCGGTGTTGACGGTGGCGCACGATATCACGGGGCGGGTGGAGGCGGAGGCGGCCGTGCGACGGAGTGAGGAACGGCTCCGCGCCTTCGCGGAGTCCGACCTGATCGGTATCCTGCACGGCGATGCCGATGGGCGCATCCAGGCCGCGAACGACGAGTACCTGCGCATCGTGGGGCGGGCGCGAAAGGAACTGGAGTCGGGGCGGTTGCGGTGGGATGACGCGACCGCCCCGGAGTACGCGGCCCTCGACAGGGAGCGCGTTGCACAGGCGCTCCGGGAGGGGGCCTGCTCTTCCTACGAGAAGGAGTGCCTGCGCCCGGACGGCAGCCGGGTGCCGGTGCTCGCGGGCTTCGTGGCGGTGGGGGAGGAGCGGAGCCGGGAAGTGGTAGCGTTCGTGATGGACATAACCCGGCAGAAGGCCACCGAGGCGCGCCTGGCGGAAGCGCTGGAGTACGAACACCGGATCGCCGAGGCGCTGCAACGCGCCCTCCTGATCCGGCCCCGGCCCCGCCAGTTCGCTGGCCTCGCTGTCGCGACGGTCTATCAGTCTGCCCTGGACGAGGCGCGCATCGGCGGCGACTTCTACGACTTCTTCGCAGTGGGAGACGGCCGCGTTGCTCTGGTCGTGGGCGATGTGGCGGGCAAGGGACTCGCCGCGGCCATGCGGACGGCGGAGGCGCGCTTTGCCCTCCGCTCGGTTGTGCGCGATACCGCCGCCGCGGCCACCGCGACAGCCCCCCCGGGCGACCCCGCCCGGGTTGCCGTGGTTCAAGCGGCGATAGAGCGCCTCAACGACCTGATGTGCGCGGCGCGGCGGCTGGACGAGGCCGAGGAGCGGGGGGCGGGCTTTATCGTCCTCACCCTGATGGTAATCGACCCCGCCACCGGCGAGGCCGTGTTCGCCTGCGCCGGCTCCGAGCCGCCCATGATCCTGCGCGGAGACGGCACAGGCGGCGCTGCGGAGGTCGTTCTAGAGGGCGGTCCCCCGCTCTGCGTGGAGCCCGGCATCGAGTATCCCGTGGCGCGGTACACGGTGCAGCCGGGCGATACGGTGCTGCTGCTGACGGACGGTCTGACCGAGGCGCGCCGGAACGGTGAGTTCTTCGGCTTGGAGGGTGTCACGGCGGCGGCGCGGGAGGCCCTCGCACGCCGGCACACGGACGAAATGAGCCCGGGGGGGACAGAGGCGGCGTTGCGGGCGGCAGGGGAGGAGATAGTCGCGGCGGCTCGGGCGCACACCCCGGGCGAAAGGCTACAGGACGACGCCTGCCTTCTGCTGGTGCGGCGCCTTCCCGCCGGGGTGTCGGGCGAACCCGTCACCGCCGCGCGCGTCGTTCCCGAAGCGGACTAGCTCTGCAGGTAGTCGCGCAGGCGCCGCTTGCGGGCGGCCGAGCGCAGCTTGCGGAGCGCCTGGGCCTCGATCTGGCGGACGCGCTCGCGTGAGATATTCAGCTCCTCCCCGATCTGCTGCAGGACATAGGTGTCCTCGCCGTCAAAGCCGAAGCGCTTACGCATGATAAGCCGCTCGCGCTCGTCCAGCGTCGCCAGAATCGAGTCGATCTCGTCGCGCATCTCCGTATCGACCAGCTCTTCTTGCGGGTCGGGCGAGGTGCGGTCGTAGAGCAGGGAGCCGAGATTCGTGTTCTCCTCGTCGCCCACGGGCATATCCAGCGAGATCGGCTCCTGGGTGGTGTTGAGCAGGGCCGTCACCTTGCGCGGCGAGATGCCTGTCTTCTGGGAGAGTTGGTCGGTGGTGGGCTCCTCGCCCAGTTCGCGGCGCATCTCGGAGCGGGCTTTGTCCAGCTTGCGCAGGGACTCGGAGACGTGGGCAGGGAGGCGGATGGACTTCGCCTTGTTGTCAACGGCGCGCCCGATGGCCTGCCGTATCCACTGGGTGGCGTACGTAGAAAAGCGGTAGCCGCGCTTGGGGTCAAACCGCTCTGCGGCGGTCATAAGGCCGATCGCCCCCTCCTGAATCAGATCTTCGAAGGGGATGCCGGAGGAGCGGTACGCCTTGGCGATAGACACCACCAGGCGCATGTTCGACTCTACCAGGCGCGTCTTTGCCTTCGCGCCCTCCGACCCGCCCTCTGCAATCTTATAGGCGAGGCGGATCTCCTGATCCGGGGTGAGCAGGCTGCAGCGAGTCAGCCGGTTGATGTAGGATTGCAGGTCATCCGTCCGGAGTTCGGCCAGAGGGGGCGGACCCTCTCCGGCCCAGTCGTCGGAAGATGCTTTCCGCACCGACTTCTGCTCGCCATTTGCTGCCGTTACTGCCATGGACGCTCCTTCCACGCATGGAACCCCGCAGTCTAAGCTGTCTGGCTTACGGTGTCAAGCGCTCCGCGTATAGGGAAAACGGAGGGCATGACGACCGGGCGTAACCAGTATTCCACGACTGCGTGCAACCTCAAACCCTAGAACCGCTGGGAGCACAACGCCGGGGCACGTAGGTGCCGTTGCAGGCGCATGTGCGCTGTGTGAATGTGCATCGACGCCCGGATTGCCGCCGTCGGGGTAGGCGAGCCGTCAACGCCGGGCCGTTCGCAAGAATCGTCCTGAGCAGGTGATCTCCGCTAGGTCTTGTAATCCTGTTAAAAAGTGGTATGCAATTCTCATGCCGACGCTGGCGGGAAGAGGGAAGGTGCCATAGGTTTCGCGGCTCCGCCACGAATTCCTTCTTCCTTCGTCAGCTTTTCTGCGCAAGAAAAGGAGCGGATAGTATCATTGTATCGTGCCGGATTTCTTTTCCGCACGCTCATGTTTTTTTGCGCCCAGAGCCGCCTTCTTTTCCCGTGCCCGTTCGGCGAAGGAAGTTCCCACCAACCACTCCTCCACCACGGTGTAGACCTGGGCGGCGGCCGCCGGGTCGCCGGCCAGCACATACAGGTCGCCGTAGTTCATCAGCATCGAGGCATACTGGTCGAGCAGGGCGGTGCCGTCCATCTCCTGGTCCAGGCGAATCCGCTCCAGGTCGGGTAGGTCCGTGTTCGCCCATATTTCGCGGTTTCGGGCGAGCGTGACCGACAGCGGGTCCGGCGCCTCGCGCGGGGATAGCTTCACCACAAGCCCCTGTCCCAGGGGGTAGTGCGTCTCGTGCATCCAGCGCATCACGTTCGCCCGATCCAGGCCGCGCTGCACATCCGCCTCCTTGGCCACCGTGAACCGCGTGAACAGGGGACGGCCCTGGCGCTTTAACTCCTGAAGGAGGTCAATCAGGAGTGCATCGTGTGCGTACCGGTCGGCGTCCTGTTCGGTCTTCACCTCCGGGATCGTGAGGGGCGCGCCGCGCTTCTTGAGGTCGTGCAGGTACCAGAGGCTGTCGTCGCCCTTGCCGAAGTAGTTGAACATGGCGTTGACCATGCCCCGGTCGATCACCAGTACATCCGGCCGGATACCCAGCACCTGCTGGGCGTATAGCACGGGGAAGACGTCCTGGTCGCCCTGCACCATGAGGGCGGCGTTGGTGTCACAGTGCTCCAGCTTCTGGCGGGCGAACTCCCGGATATAGACGTAGTTGCGCAGGTTGCACGCAGGGAGGTTGCGGACGATCTGCGCCATCGGCAGAACGACGAGCAGGACGGATGCCAGGATAAGGCCCTGTCCGTGCCGCCGCGCCGCTGCGTGTGCGGCGTCCAGCGCCGTGCCGAGCAGGAGCGCCGCCAGCAGCCAGGCCGGGATCAGGTAGGGGGCGATGTCGTCGATCCGGTAAGAGGCGGCGTAAACGAATACGAGCGCCATCCCCAGCAGCGACGCGGCCACCAGCACCCGCGTCCGGCGCCAGAGCGCAATCGCCCCGGCCGCTACCAGGAGGACGATGCCAAAGGGGAAGGCATCCAGGATCAGCTTCGCCGTGGCGACAACAGACGCAACTGACGGCCCGACGAGGAGGCCCCGGTAGACGCGCGCCGTGGCGTGGGCGAGGAGCCAGGGGAGGGTTGTGGGCCGCGACCAGTTCTGTAGCGGCTCTGCGCTCGCCCACAGCGCAAGCAGGCTATACCAGGCCGGGCCGAGCAGCACGGGGAGTGCCAGCAGCGGCAGGCGCGCCCCCAAGCCCGGGTCGCGCCAGAGCCGGGGACCGCAGAGCAGCAGGGCGGTCGGAACCAGCAGGACGATGGTCAGGTGGTGCCCGATCCCGCACGCGAGGGCAAGCGACGCGACGAGCAGGTCGCGCCGGCGGCCGGTACGCCGATAGGTCAGCGCGCCCAGCAGCATCAGTGCGGTAAACAGGGCGTGCAGGCTGTAGACCTCTACCCGAACCGCCTGACTCCAGAATGTGTACCCGAACGCAAAGACTAGCGCAGCCGAAAGGGACGGCCCACGGCTCACCCCGGCTTCACGCAGGAGCAGGTACAGCGTCGCAACCGTGCCCGCCGCCGCGGTCGCCACAAGGCAGCCGAGGCGGAACGCCACCTCGCCGACGGGGACCAGCGCCAGGAACATCCGGCCCAGCAGTCCGAAAAGGGGATAGCCCGGCGGGTGGATGATTCCGTTCACCGCAATGGCGGTAGATATCTCGCCCGAGTCGCCCAGGTAAACGGTCGGGCAGAGACACAGAAGGTAGACAAGCAGGACCCCGCCGCCCAGCAGGAGGGCGTTGCGGGTGTCCTGTCGATCACGGGGGGTATCGGTGGGTGGAAGCATAGAGGGCGGTAACTCCACCGTATATGTCGGCAGAACCACCCGCCCGCGCCACCCCTCAAGAAGCGCGTTGCAGCCGCCAGGTGTACCGTCGCCCCTGGCGGTCCTGGCCCGTCCCGGACATGACATCGGCCCCGTTCAGGTATCCCGTATTGCTCCCCAAATCCCACGCACGGTCGGCGGTGGTTTCGAGGATACGCTTTTCCTCCAGCAGGATGCGCGGCTCGTCCCCTGCGTCGTCCAGACGACCCCGGACCTCCACACGGACCGTGGCTTCTGGGGTCCGCACAGTCAGGATACCGGTGAACCGGTCCCCTTCGGCGTTCTCTTCCCGCACTTCGAGGAGGGCGGGGTTGCCACTGTGAGTGCCCCGCCACACGCCCTTGAAGCCGACTGCTTCTGCAGGGGCGGCGGAGAAGTCCTCCGTCTCTACCTCGTCCGTGTCCCGCGGAGCGGAGGCCGAGGAGCGGGGCGGCCGTTTTTCGGCGTCCGGCCGGGCTGCGGGGGCGTCTCCGCTGCCGTGGATACGGATGACGATCGGGGTGGGGCGCGGCGCCGGGCGGCGGCGGACCGGCTTCGCGGGTGCCGCCGCCGCGACGCGCTTGCTCGCCGGTGGTCGTGGCGAAGCGGTGACCGCAGCCGGCGAGGAGGGGACGCGGGCTTGCGGCTGTTTCTCCGTCACCTCCATCCGCGAGACCACAGCGGACGACGGGCGCGGGGTGGGCACGGCCGAAACTCCCTGCGTGGCCGAGGCTTCCGCATCGGCTTCCGGGACAGTCTCTTCCCCGGGGCCAGGGGGCGGCGTCGGCGGTGTCGTGACGCCGACAGCGGCCGGCGCCGGTGGGAGGGCGACGTCGGTATTCGCCGGACCCTCTCGCCGCAGCGCCGCGTCCGTGAGAACGACCCCCAGGAACAGAAGCCCGGCGCTGGCAATCGTGACAAGGGGGAGGGTCAGGACAAAGCCCTTCCTGCCGCCGCGGCGGGCAGGATGAGGCTCCGAAGTGGGCGCCGCCGGTGGGGGGGCGCTCGCAACGTCGCCTGGGCGGCTTTGCTCCGCGCCCTGCAGGCTGTCGGCAGAGCGAGCGACCTGGCCGCCCGACCACCCGGACACCGGGAACACGCGTATCCGCAGGCCCTCCTCCACGGCGTCTTCCACGGCATCGGCGAGCGCCGAGGCGGAGAGGAAGCGGCGGGCGGGATTGGCATCGAACGCGCGCTCCAGCACCTCTAGGAGCCGTTCTGGGGCATCGTGTGGCGTTCCCCCGAGCATTCCGTGGAAGAGCGCGGCGAGCGACTGGATGTCCGAAAGCGAAGTTTGCGGGGGAACAGGCAGCAGAGGAAGGAAGCCGAAGTCGGTGAGCAGCGCCTTTCCGGTGCGTGGCAGCAGGACGCTCTCCGGACGCACGTTCCCGTGGACGATCTGTGCGCCGTGCAGGGCGTCCAGCGCATTCGCCAGCGAGCGGAGGATAGCGGACGCCTCCGGCAGGGACAGCGGGCCGTCCCGCTCCAGCCGTGCTGCCAGCGTCTCTCCGTCCAGCGCATCGGTAACCACGAAGCCTTGCGGCCCGGCCACTCCCGGCGCCACGCCCGCGTCGCGAATACGAACCAGGGACGTATCCCCCAGCAGCGTGAGACGCTGCCGATCCCGATTCAGCCCCGCAAGCCACTGTTCGAGCTGAGGTTTGGAGAGGTGCGTCCCTGCCACGGTCGCGAGCCGCACCACGCGCCCGCTGCGGCCGTCCACCGCTTCAAAAACGGCAGGCGGGGCGTCCGCCGCGCCGTTGAGAGGGCAGATGAGGCCGTAGGGGCCGATACTGACGCCGCCGCTGCCGCTATGCAGCCTCCGGGCCGCAGTCGTGGGTGTCTGCTGCATTCGGGGTACTCCTCGACCTGTACTTACCCGAATGGAACGTCCCGTGTCTCCTTCTCTGTGACCTTTATGGCACTCAGTAACGCCGAAAGGCCGGAAACAGGTAACCTGTCTCCGGCCTTTCGCGATCCTACTGTATGGAGCTAAGGGGGCTCGAACCCCTGACCTCTACAATGCGAATGTAGCGCTCTCCCAACTGAGCTATAGCCCCGCGCAGGAATGAGTATATCACGCTCCCCTGCAATCAGCAAGCTAGTTGGGGCGTTGATTACATAGAATGTCACGGCTTCTGCGCTCCCCAGGACCGCAGAAGCCGGGCAGACTTTTCAGAGGGGAAACACGCATGGGAGCGTGCTCCCTGGTTGCTTACATCGGAAGCGTATCCAGGAGTGGAAGGAGGGCCGTTGCCGCCGTGGCCGTTGCCGCGCCGACCGCGGCGCTTCGGCGGCCCGTGTCGGTCGCGACATCGCTGGCGCGGGACTTGGTGGCCTGCGCCAGCAGGATCGTGCCGTACTCGTTGAAGCCCGGGAGGCCGACGGTCGCCCGCGCCATGAACTCTTTGAATTTGAAACTGGGCATCCGGAGGACCAGGGGGAGCTCCACCACGGCCGGGCAGAAGGTGACCTGGGAGAACGCCGTCAACTCCTGGGCCAGCGTCTTGCGGGTGAAGTTGATGTAATAGATGCCTCCCTCGGTGTACCGGCCGGAGACCGGGTACTTCCGCAGCCGCTTGCGCATGTCCTGGTGGTGGGTGCTGACCAGATACAGGCCGCCCGGCTTGAGCCCCTCGTGGACGGCGCTGTTGCAGGCGAGGCGGATCTCCTTGGTGGGGAGGTTCGAGTAGAGCGTGGTGAGCGCGACATCGAAGGCGCGCGGGCACAGCTTGATGGTGCTGACATCGGCGCGGACATAGCCGACGCGGCCCGGGGGAATCGAGGAGGGCAGGTTCGCCTTGTTGCGGCGCAGCGCCTTCCACGAGAAGTCCAGGGCGATCATCGCGCTGACCTTCTGGGCAAGCTGGTGGGTGTACAGGCCCGGTCCGCAGCCCAACTCCAGCAGCGTCTTGCCGGAGATGTCCCCCAGGCGAGCAAGCGTCGTGTGGAACTCGGCGGTGTCGCGCCAATCGGGCTTCCATCCCGGCACTCCGCGCTCCATCGGCATCGTGGTGTCACGGAGTTGCCGCTCGTGATCGCTGAGCTCGTCCTCCGGGGCGGAATCGGCCAGCAGATCCAGCACTCCGTCAACGATCGGGAACGTGGCGCCGCAACTGAGGCAGCGGGTCACGCCATCGTGGATGATACCGTTCGGGCCATACCCATCAGGCGGAGCGAGTTCGCCGCCGTCCCCGGTACATCGGAGTAATGAGAGCAGGGAAACCGGGAAACCGACAGACTCAGACATCAGCACCTCCTCGGGAGAAACAGAGAGAACGGGACGCTCTCGCAATCGATTTACGCACCACTATACCCCAGGAGTATACTTTTAGACAAGAAATTTAGTAATTATTTAGTGGTTCTTAGATAAAGAAAAACCGCCGCTGCTCGCCTGTGCGGGCAGCGGCGGTTTTTTGGGGGGGCCGGACCTACGTGGTGAAGGCGTCGCACTCCCGGTAGGCTTTGATAAGGGCGATCTCGCCCTCCTTGCCCGGCCGGGCGTTTCCGTGCTCCATACCCAGGATGCCGGTGAACTTCTTGTTGTGGATATGCCGGAAGATGTTCCGGTAGTTCATCTCGCCCGTGGTCGGCTCTTTGCGGCCCGGGTTATCACCTTGCTGGAAGTACGCGATCTCGTCCCACGCCTGGTCGATGTTGGGGATGATATTCCCCTCGGTGATCTGCTGGTGATACATGTCAAAGAGTATCTTGCAGGAGGGGCTGCCGACCGCCTTGCAGATGAGATATGCCTGCGGGACGCGGGTCAGGAACATGTTGGGGTGGTCCCGGAAGTTCAGCGGCTCCAGCACCATGACCAGGCCGGCGGGCTCGCAGATCTCGGCGCCCCGCTTGAGCAGGTCCACCACATTCGCGGTCTGGAAGTCGAAGTCCAGGCGGTGGAAGCGCTCACCGGGCACCACCGTGACCCAGCGGGCGTTTACCCGCTTCGCTACCTCCACGGAGTCGCGTATCTCCTGCAGGAAGCGCTCCCGGGTCGCCTGCTCACCCGATGCGTACCCGGTGTTTCCGAAGCCCGCGCTGGCCACGAAGACGCCCATCTCCATGCCCAGACGCGCCATCTCCTTGCCGATACGCTCCTGCTCTTCGGGAGAGCGGCCCTTCATCCCGTTGTCCTCGATGGCGCGGAAGCCCATGTCGTGCATGAACTTCAGCTCCTCGATCGGCCCACCGGGCGCGTGGGCGCGGAACATGCCGAAGTGCGGGGCGTACTTCAGCTTGAACGGCGGATTGCCCCCCTGCATCGAGACAGTGGGGGCCGACTCGCCCGCCGAGCGGCGGGCGAGCGGGGCGAGGGCAGCAAGCGCCGCCCCCGCCGTCAGGACGCGGCGTCGTGGTAACTTTGGCTTCACTCAGGCCACCCGGGTAAAGTCTTCGAGGCGGGTGCGACCCGGCACTGCCACCGGCGGCACCGGCAGTTCGCCCATTTGCAGCTTCTCCGGCATGAGGTCGATGGGCAGGGCCAGCGCCTGGTCCCACGTGATCTCCTGGCCGGTGTAGGCGGAGAGGCGGCCCATGATCGCCGTGAGCGTCGATTCCGCCACCTGCTTGCCCTCGTTCAGCGGCTTGCCGGCGCGGATGCCCGCGATCAGGTCGACATGCTCCTGAACATACGGGTTCGGGTTCTGCCCCTCGAACCGGTAGTTCTGCGCGCCACGGATGCTGCTGGCGCAGTTCGACGAACCCTTCGTTCCTACCACATGCTCCGCGACGCGCGAGGCGGTGCCGTCGATCTGGCGGCACATGCTGAGCAGGCGGGCGCCGTTCGGGTACTCGTACTCCACCGTAAAGTGGTCGAAGATATGGCCGTATGCCGGGTCGGTGCGCACCTGCCGCCCGCCCATGCCGAGCGCCTTGATCGGGTGGGACTGCATCGCCCAGTTAATGACATCAATGTTGTGGACGTGCTGCTCCACGATGTGGTCGCCGGAGAGCCAGGTGAAGTACAGCCAGTTGCGCACCTGCCACTCCATGTCCGACCACTCCGGGCGCCGCTGGTGCATCCACAGGCCACCCTGGTTCCAGTAGCACTGCGCCGCGGTGATCTCGCCGATGGCGCCGTCGTGGATTCGCTTGATGGTCTCCACGTACTTGTTCTCGTGCCGCCGCTGGGTCCCCGCCACGATCGACAGGTTCTTCTGGGTCGCCTTCTCCGCCGCCGCCAGCACCGCACGGACGCCGGCCGGGTCTACCGCGACGGGCTTCTCCGCGAAGACGTGCTTGCCCGCGTCGATAGCCGCGGTCAGGTGGGCCGGGCGGAAGCCCGGGGGCGTTGCCAGGATAACAATCTGGGCGTCGGTTGCCAGCACCTTCTGGTAAGCGTCGAAGCCCGAGAAGCAACGGTCATTGTTGAGCTTCACCCGGTTCGGGAACTTCTGCTCCAGCATGCTGCGGCAACCCGTAACCCGGTCCTCGAAGAGGTCGCCGAGGGCGACGATCTGGACCGCCGGGTCGGCCTCCAGGATATTCTGTGCCGCGCCGCTACCGCGCCCACCACAGCCGATCACTCCGACGCGCAGCGTCTCCGACCCCTGAGCCGCGAAGGCATAGTTGCCGCCCGCGAGCAGCGCCGCCGTGCCGGTGGCCGTCACAGCGGAGCGCTGGAGAAACGCACGCCGCGACAGCGTGGATTCTACCGTCGTCTTGTCGTCAGCCATTACCGTTGCTTCCTTCCTGGATCACATCTCGCAGACCACCCGAAAGCCCACCTGCGGGCCATCGGAGAGCCACCACTTCGACTTCGGTTCCTGTGCGTCCGACTCCTGCCATGCGGCCTGGTAGGGCAGGCGCGCCTTCGGCGTCAGGTCCGCCGCTTTGCTCTGGTACGATCCGCCCTTGACCACCGGTGGCTTCCCCGGCCCCGTGGTCACCCACTCCTGCACATTGCCGAGCATGTCATGGATGCCCCAGGCGTTCGGCGCCTTGGTCGCCACGCCCATGGTCTTGTCCTCGGTCGTGTCGAAGTACCACGCGGCCTTCTCCAGGTCTGCCTTCGCGAGCGGCTTCGTCGCGTCGGCTCCGGCGGCACAGGCCCACTCCCATTCGGCTTCCGTGGGCAGGCGGTACTTCTTCCCGGTCTTCTTCGACAGCCAGGCGCAGTACGCCTCCGCCGCCTGGAACGTGATGCTGCCCGCGGGGTAACCCTGGTGCCCGAACCCCCGGTCCGGTGCGCCGTAGGGCTTGGACGGGCGCGATTTGGCGTCCACATCCGCCGCCATCTGCTCACGCGGCAGATCCAGGCGGAAGGCGAACACATCGTAGGCGTCCCAGGTCGTCTCAGTCTTGGCGATGTAAAACGGCTTGCCGCCCGGCGGGGCCGGAATCGGGATCATCTCGAACGTTACGAGGGAGCCGGGAATCTTTTCTACGTATGGTGCGGGCTTTGCGGCCTGCTTGGCAGCCTGCTTCGCGGCAGCCGGTGTGGCGGGCTTGGCAGCCTGCTGCGCTCCCGCCTGCGCCCCCGCGGCAAGTGGTACAATCAGGCCGATGGCCGGCACCAGCAGTGCGACCTGCGTCACACGACGTCGAACTCTCAAGGCGCTTCTCGTCACAGCGCTTCTGTTCCCCTCTCTGACCGGGATTTCCTCGTTTGCATCGGCGAGCACGCGTCCCGCCGCTCAAGCACTTGCGCGCTTTCAGTTTACCGAAGTCCACATGGGAGTGCCCGTCCGCCTGACGGTCTACGCGCCGAGCGAGGCGACCGCCCGCACCGCCTGCCGCGCCGCCTTTGATCGGTTCGCCGCTCTGGAAGACGTCATGAGCGACTACCGGCCGACCAGCGAGCTGATGCGCCTGTGCGCGAACGCGGGGCAGGGGCCCCAACCGGTGAGCGACGACCTGTGGCGCGTGCTGGAGCGGGCACAGCGCCTCGCCCGCCTGAGCGATGGGGCGTTCGATGTTACTGTGGGGCCGCTGGTGCGCCTGTGGCGCGTCGCCCGCAAGACCGCCCGCCTGCCCGATGCCCCCGCCCTCGCGGAGGCGAAGGCGCGCGTCGGGTGGCGCAAGGTCCGCCTGGACCCGGAGAAGCGGACGGTCGCGCTGGAAACGCCGGGGATGCAGCTTGACCTCGGCGGCATCGCCAAGGGCTTCGCCTGCGACGAGGCGCAGAAGGCGCTGCGGGCGCACGGCGTGGACCGGGCGCTGGTGGAGGCGGGGGGAGATATCGTGGTCAGCGGCCCGCCACCCGGCGCGGACGGCTGGCGGGTGGACGCCGGGGGCGGGGAGACCCGCGTGCTGGTGAACGGCGCTATCTCCACCTCCGGCGACACCGAGCAGTTTGTGGAGATCGGCGGCGTGCGCTACTCCCACGTCGTGGACCCGCGCACCGGCCTGGGCCTGACGTCTCGCGTTGCGGTCACGGTTATCGCGCCGGACGGTCTGACTTCGGACTCCCTTTCCACCGCCCTGGGCGTTCTCGGCGAACCGCAGGGTCGCTGGGTCGCCTACCTCTACCCCGGCGTCCGCGCCGTCTTCCGCCGCCCCGTTGCGGCCGACTGAGAGCACTCTGCCCGGTTCAGAGCCGCTGTTCGCCGCCGTTCTCGGCGACAGCGTGGCGAAAGGCGGCTTCGTCCAACGACAGCCCGAAGCCTGGAGCGTCGGGCACGACGACATGGCCCTCCTCCACCCGGTAGGCGGAGGCGTCCAGGCCGGGCGTCGCTGTCTCGTCCCACTCCACGAATGTGAAGCCACGCAGGGCAGCGGCGAGGTGTGGGGTGGCGTAGTTGCCGATATGGCCGCCGTAGTGGTGCGGAGCGGAGCGCACGCCCCATTCGTCTAGCTGGCGGCCGGTCCGCAGCCAGCCGGTCAGGCCGTGGCCGAAGATATCGTACTGGATCACGTCCACCAGGCCCTCCCGTGCCCATTGCAGGAGGGGGGGGGGCGCCTGCCCCTCTCCGCCCGCGGTCAGTACCGGCGACTCCCGTGCGGC
>Ga0182793_1000730_pt1 | contig 22854 bp, 23 predicted proteins | sample Passage237A_FD_130498 | JGI IMG/M metagenome (GOLD analysis project Ga0182793, IMG submission 130498) | Cellulose adapted compost microbial communities from Newby Island Compost Facility, Milpitas, CA, USA - Passage2 37A (version 2) (version 2) ... | reverse complement strand
CTGTAGGGGGTAACTCTTAATCGTGCGATAGGATCATAGGATATGATTGACGCTGTCGGCACATGGTCGGTTCAGAGCGCTGCTCTCAGGGGGAACCCTCAGAATGCGGTGTCTTTTGCATCCGCCACGGGCAACAGCGGTGCGGAGCTCTATGCCAATATGCCCAAGCTGGGCACGCGTTTGTATGTGCGGATCGACAGCGCTGCCGAGCGCGCCATTCTGGAAGTCCGCTCCAGCGATACCGGCGAAGTGGTCAATCAATATCCGTCCGAAGCGCAGATCAAGGCCTTCCAGCGTGCGGAAAAACTGGCGGCCGCCCGTGCCGAGCAGGAAGCCGCCCGCGCCGCGCGCGCGGCGACAACGGGGCGGGATATGGCCCGGCCGCAGCAACACGATACGCAGGCGCCGGCGCCTGTGCAATCCGCACCGGCTCACGAAACCAGTGTCATTGCCCCCGTTTCCGATACGCCTTCCGTGCCGGAAACGTCCACTTCCGGCAGCGGGGAAAGCGGCCAATCCATTTTCGCATAAGAGCTGTCAGGGATGCCGCAGCAGGCACCCCGTCGGGGTGCTTTTTTTATGGTCTGTGGGTCTGCCCGGACATGACGCGGGCGAGGGGCGCATGCACACAAACTCCCCGTCGCTTCGGCGGGGCTCTCAGGGCTTTTTAAAGGGCTTTCGAAAAATCAGATCAGGTTGTCGGTCGGATCGGTGGCGGCGGGCGGCGTTTCCGGTGTTTTGCTTTCCGCCGCTTTGGGTTGCCGCATCAGGCCTGCCGCGATATTGCGGTTGATTTCGATCAGGGCGCTGATTTTTTCCGGCGTCGTATCGACCAGAATATCCGTGGAGCGTTTGAACACGAAAACGCCGAGGGAGGCGATGTTGTTCTTGATCTCCTGCGGCAGGGGATGGGCGTCGTTCATCGTTTCGTTGACGAAAACCATCCAGAGCTTGCGGTTGTATTCCACCGCATGGCCGATATCCTCCAGCGGCACGTTATCGCCGCTGGCAAGGCGCTTGGAAAGCTCTTCCAGCTGGCGGGCGGATTTCAGCAGCACTTTGCCTTCCAGCGCGCGCTGGTCGGTCACGCCGGCGGTATTGCCGTATGCGTCTGCAGCCTGCGTATAGGGGTTCTTATTTGACATTGCCGATCAACTCCGCTTCATGTTCGATGAGAAGGCGCGCTTCCTTCAGCGCTTTGTAATAATGGCCATTCATGATGTGGTCGTTGATGACCATGAAAAACGTGCTGGTGCTGGGCGCCGCGTTCTGGATGTCGCGGATCTGGGCGAAATAGGCATCGTGCAGGGCGGCGGGGTCCTGCGACAGGTACATCAGCTGGATGGTGAAATATATCCGCTTGCAGGGCGTATTGGCGTCTTCTTCCCGCATGATGTCTTTTTCGCGCAGGATGGCGGCCGCGCCTTCGATATGCAGGCGCGTGCGATTGTCGTCATTGGTGATAAGCGCCGTGCCGATGATGATGCGTTCAGAGGGTTTGAGATCGATGATCAGTGCCATGAGATTCTCTCCGGTCTATGCGCCGCATGAAATTCTTTCATGCCTACTATACTTTATTATACCGCAATCTGCTTAAGAAAAGGATAAATTTTTTGAAAGGCGCGGGGGCAAGGCCGCAAAAGGAAACGGCGGGGATATCCCCGCCGTTCCTTTTTTTGCGTGTTCCGGATTAGAACAGGCTCAGTACGGACTGCTGTGCCTGGGAAGCCAGGGACAGAGAGGTGATACCCAATTGCTGCTGCGTTTGCAGGGCCAGCAATTTCGCACCTTCCTCGTTGTTATCAGCCAGTACCAGCTTGTCAGAGCCTTCTTTCAGCGTGTTGATCAGGTTCTGCGTGAAGTCTTCACGGGTCTGGATGATGTTCAGGTTCGTACCGAAGGCACGGGCCTGCGCACGGGCGAGATCCAGCGCAGCACTGATTTCATTCAGAGCGGCTTCTGCAGCCGTTGCGGAGGAGAAGTCTGCTGCGGAGATGCCCAGATCGCCACCGCTGGTGAAGTCCACACCGGCAATGGTGAGGCTGGAGGAGCCGTCTTCGTTAAAGGTAACGGACAGTGTCCCTTGAGCCAGAAGGTTGGTACCACGGTAACCGGCATCCGTTGCCACGCTGTCCAGCTGGTCGATCAGCTCGTCATAGCTGTTTTGCAGAGAGGTTATGTCGGCCGGTGCGCCGCCTGCAGCGTTTGCCTGGTCGAGCGCTTCTTGCGCAACGGCCTGCATTTGCTCCAGGAACGCGGTCATGGTTTTAATCCCTTCATCGGCCGCTTTCAGCGTCTGGGCCGCCTGACCGATACCGTCCAGCAGACGGGAAAGGTCGTTCGCGCGGTTTGTCAGGGATTGCGAAGCGAAGAAGGAGTTGGCGTTATCCAGTGCGCCGTTGACCTTTTTACCGGTCGCCAGGCGAAGCTGGGTTTGGTCCAAAAGTTTTTGCGTGCCTTGCAGAGAGAGAAGGTTCGTACGAAGGGCAGCTGTAAGGGTGACTTCTTTAGCCATGATGCATGTTCCTTTCCTAGGTAATGCGTTTCGATGTAGTGGTCTGTGAAGGATACTCCTTCGACCATAAGTTCATTCTCGCACGAGAATCATTAATGATTGGTTACCAAAACCGGTTTTTTTAGAAAATTTTTCGTTTTAAGTGATTGTTTTTTATAAATTTTGGTGAAACGTGCGAGACCGCCGGGGCTTCTGCCCCGACGATCCCTGAAGGTTTTCCCGAACAACCGTTCTGGTTTAACGGGTAAGGTTAGTTATATGTCATTAGCGGATTTGCAGCAGTTCCGCCGTCATCTGGTCTGCGGTGGTGATGACCTTGGTATTGGCGGAGTAGGCGCGCTGCGTGATGATCATTTTGGAGAATTCATCCGCCAGATCCACGTTGGAGCCTTCCAGCGCCCCGCCGTTGACCAGTCCCGCACCGCCCGTGCCGGGTTCCAGCAGGTTCAGCGTGCCGGAGCTGTCGGATTCACGGTACACGTTGCCGTCCAGTTCCGAGAGACCGTTGATATTGGGGAAGGTTGCAATCGCCAGACGATAGACGTTGCGCGACAGGCCGTTGCTGAACTGCGCCGTGACCGTACCGTCGCTGCCGATGGAAACACCCGTCTTGAAGCCCAGCGGCGAACCGTTTTGGTCTTCCGAGATCACGGTGTAGTCGCTGGACTGCTGGCGCAGGCCGGAGAAATCCAGCGCAACGTTCAGCGGATCGGCACCCGGCGGCGTCCAGACGAGGGCGATGTTGACGTCGCCGTCCGCATCGGGCGTCGCGTTGATCGTGCCGTCGGTGTTGAAGTTCACCGCACCGGTCTGGATCGTGCCGGCGTTGGTGGTGAAGGTCACGCGCCACCAGCCGTTCGGATTCGGCGTACCGGCGGCCGTCACGCCGGGCAGGAGTGCCGGATCGGCCGAGGCGTTGTACACATCGGCGGCGATGCCGAGAACGCCATTCGCCAGCGGCGCGCCCGCGCCGTCTGCCAATGTCAGCGTGCCGGCGGTATCCTCTATGTTCAAATGGCCGTTCGCATCCAGATAGGCGTTGATGTTGGCCAGCGCGTTCAGATCGGTCAGCAGTTTGTTGACGTCGCCGTCCAGCGTGACGGTAATGCCGTTGACGGTGAATGTATCGGTGCCGGGGGCGAAGTTGCCCGTTTGCGCGGACAGATCCAGCGTGCCGACGGTGGAGCCGAGCGTGCTTTGCAGTTTTTCAAAGTTCATGGTGACGTTATTGGCGTTGCCAAGGCTGTCATAGAACGTCATGCTGCGGCTGAAGTTGACGCTGCCCGTCACAGGCTGGTTTGCGTTCAGGGCTGCGGCGAAGGAGGCTTCGGTCGTGACCTCGCTGATGCCGCCGCTGAAGGCAACGTCAATGGGGACAAGCGAGCCGATGGCCGTAGAGCCGATGATGTTGCCGTTCTGGTCCAGCGGCCAGCCCTGCAGGATATAGCCTGCGGTGTTTTCAAGGAAGCCGTTCACGTTTTCCGTGAAGGAACCGGCGCGGGTATAGAGCGGTTCCGACGCCGTGGTATTGCCGGCGCGGACGACGAACATGCCGTTGCCGGAAATGGCGAGATCCGTTGCGGAAGAGCTTTGTTGCAGCACGCCCGCCTGGCTGATGCGCGCGTTTTGCGATACCTTCACGCCGCCCGGCGTATAAAGCGTGGACTGGTTTTGCGTCGTGACAAGGCTGGAGAAAGACGCATCCGTGCGCTTGTAACCCACCGTGCTGACGTTGGCGATGTTGTTGGAAATCATGCCGAGCGCCTGGCTTTGCGCATTCAGGCCGGATGATGCGGTAAACATGGAACCGAAAACACTCATGATAAAACTCCCTGTTCTAAACTGTGTTTTGTTGTTTGCGTTGTGCCGGTTTTTGTCTTGCTGGTGTCCGGCGGTTGTTGATGTTCAAACCCGAAAACTCACTTGCAATGCCCGTGCCAGTTACGCGCCTTCTGCAAGAGAAATTTTGCGCACTTCCGTCAGCGGAATTTTCTCGCCGTTGATCACAAGCATCAGATTGCCGTAGTCGTCGGATTCAAGGCCGGTGACATAGCCGGGCACGGATGTCAGGACGTTCAGCGATTGCGCGTCTTCATTCATCGCGGTGATGGTGACGGTATATTTGCCGGCGGCGACGGGCGTGCCGTTTTTATCAAGCCCGTTCCACGTAAAGTCATGGCGGCCGGCGTTTTTATCCGCATCGGCGGAATAAACGACATCGCCGTTTTCATCCTTGATCGTGATCGTTGCCGTGGCGGCATCGGCGGGCATGACATAGGAAAGGGTCGTCGGCGTGCCGGGCGTGACGGCAAAAGTATCGCCGGTGACTTCCACCATCTTGCCGATGAAGCTGACGCCGAGCGCGGTCATGTTCAGCGTTTGCATAGCCAGCAGGTTTTCAAGGTTGCTGTTGGTTTTGATCTGCTGTTCGACGGCGGAGAACTGCACCAGCTGATTGGTGAATTCGTTCGTGTCCATCGGCGACAGCGGATCCTGGTTTTGCAACTGCGTGGTCAGCAACAGCAGGAAGTCGTCGAAATCCTGGTTCAGGCGCGCGCCTGATTGCGCGGCGGCGCTGGCTGAGGTGCTGGTAGAGCTGGAAACTTCCATAGCGGTTACTCCTTGTTCCCTAGACCATGATGTTCACGCCCTGCAGGCCGATATAGCCGGTCTGGCGTGTTTCTGCGGCGGCATTTTGTGCCGCTTCGTGGTTATCCGTGGCGGCAACGGCGCCCGTGCCGCCCGCGCGTTGCGTACCCGTGCCGCCTGCCTGCTGGCCGTCGGCATGCTGGCGCAGGTCAAAGCTCAGCGCGCCGTCACGCGTATCAAAGCCTGCCTGTTGCAGGATGCGCTCCAGATGCGCGGCATCTTTTTGCAGCAGGGCCAGCGTCTCGGGGCGGTCGGCAGCCAGATGCGCCTGTACGCTGCCGTCGCGGTGGAATTTCAACTCCACGTCCAGACGGCCGAGATCGGCGGGTTCCAGTTGCAGGGTAAAGCTGTCGATTTTTGCCGCGGCATTGCGCTGGAGCTGCACGGCAATCATTTGCGTGGTCTGCGCGGGCAGGGATTGAGCGGCGGCCTGCGCATGTACTTGCGCAAAGTTTTGCGTTATTTGTTGCAGGTTGCCCGCATCGGCGGTCATGCCGCCGTCAGCGCCAAAGAAGGTAAAACCGTTCTCCGCAAAAGCATTCTGGTTAAAACCGTTTTGACCAAAGCCGTTCTGGCCGAAGGTGTTTTGGCCGAAGGTGTTTTGCAGGTTGCCGCCGTTCTGGCCCGTGACGGCAGGGGCTTGCGGCAGGGGCTTGCCGTCGGCTTTGCCATCCACGGCGGGCTGTTGCGGCGCGGGCAGCGACGCCTCATCGGCGGCGGTGGGTGCGAGCCCTGCGGTATTATGCTGTTGCGGCTGCGGCTGTGCGTCTTCGTCCTGCAATTGCAGAATGTTTTGCAGCGCAGCCAGGCCTTGCGCTCCCGTCATCACGGGGATGGCGGCGGCCGTGGCGGCAGTCGCGGTCGATGCTTGATCCGCGCCGTGTTGTTGCAGCAGCGCGGCGATTTTTTGCGCAAGGCCGACGGTGTTATCCGTTTGCGGCGCGGCGGGCCGGGGCTGGCGGCGCAGGAGGGAGAGCGCCGCATCCATGTCCATGTCGGCTTCCGCGCCTGCGCCGGGCTCGATGCCGTTCAGCATTTGCGCCATGTCGGCCATATCGGCGGCGGTAGCCTGCATTCCGTCGGCGGGCAGCGGCGCATCCGCATGCTGGATATTTCCGGCCAGCGGGGCGGAGAGCCATTGCAGCATGTTCGACGACAGCGCCGGATTGTTTTCCGTGGTATGACCCTCCAGCATCGCGGCAATTTTTTCCGACAGGGATTTGATGTCGGCCTGCGTCAGCGGCAGGTTTTGCTGGGCGACGGCCGCATCTGCGGGCGACAAAATCATGCCCAAAAAGTCCGACAATGCCGGGCTTTTCTGGGCCAAACCGGTGCCCTGCGCGGCTTTCGGCGCCGCGGCGGGGATCAGGTTCATGATGTTGTCCAATGTTGTCACAATGACGCCTCGTCTATTTATCCGCAGAGAGCTTTGCAGGAAGCGTGCCAGTTTTCGGCAGCGGCCGGATTTTCGCGCGGATTTTTGCGGTCACGCTTTTCGAAAAAGGGAAGGCGCGCTGCGGGAAACAGCGCGCCCCTGGTTGGGAGACCAGTTCGGGAAGGGGATTTTTCAAGGGCCGCCGGATCAAAGGCGTTGATCGAGGTTCAGCGACAGGCCGGCGGAAGCGGTGGATTGCATTTTGCCGTTTGCGGAATATTTATGGTGCGTTTCCTCGGTCACGCTGTCGCGGGCAACGTCAAGAATGCGGTTCACAAGGCGCTGGGTGCTGCGCTTCATGTTTTCCAGTGCGACCATATTATCCTGCAAAATATGGGTAAAGCGCATGCGCGTCATAATCAGGCGCTCGCGCAGGTCGCCGTCGAGGCCGGACATTTCCGCCTGACGCTGGCTCAGGGAGGCGACCATGTCCTGATAGGTTTTCGCGATTTCGCGTTTTTTCGGTTGCAGGTCGTCCATGGTTTTGAAATCCGATTTTTTCAGCGCCAGCGTTTCATCCGTCAGCAGTTTGCTGAAGCTTTCCAAAACGCCGAGAATGTTCAAAACTTCGGTTTTCAGGGGAAGGGTGGCGGTTGCGGTCCGGGTTGTCATGTTATGCGTCTCCCTCTTGCATATGTTGCTGTAATTCGATCATGGCCTTCTGGATATGGTCGGCAAGGCCGATATTGTTCGTGCCGCGGGCCATGATCTTCCCGTATTCCTGTATCATCATGCCTTGCCACATTTTCTCGCCGGAGCCGCCGCCGAACATCGGGTCGGTATCGATCCCCGCGAACATGTGGTTCAGCATTTCCCCGATGAACATGGCTTCGAATTCAATGGCCGCTTCGCGGATCTTGTCCATATCCTTCGGGATTTTCACTTCGGCTTCGGGCGTTTTGCCGTAACGGGCGGTGGCCATGGCCGTGTCGTAGGAACTGGAGGGCATGATGCTCATTACATCACCTCGATTTCGGCTTGCAGCGCGCCTGCGGCCTTGATCGCCTGCAGGATGGTGATGATGTCGCGCGGCGTGACGCCCAGGGCATTCAGGCCTGTGACCAGTTCTTGCAGGGAAACGCCTTCGTGCATGATGGCGACCTTGCGGCCCTCGTCTTCCTCGACCGTAATATCGGTGCGGGGGACGACAACGGTTTCGCCGTTTTGAGAGAAGGCGTTCGGCTGCGATACCTGCGGCGTTTCGGTGACGCGGATGGTCAGGTTGCCCTGCGCCAGCGCAACGGTGGAGATGCGCACATCCTTGCCCATCACGATCACGCCGGAGCGCTCGTCAATCACAACGCGGGCGACATGGTCGGGCGCGATGCGCAGCTGTTCGATATCCGTCAGCAGGTTGACGATGCCCGCGCTATAGCCCGGCGGCAGCTTTACCTCGACGGAGGCGGGGTTCTGCGCCGTGGCGGCGGGGAATTTCAGATGGCTGTTGATGGCGGCGGCAATGCGGCGCGCCGTCGTGAAATCAGGGTTGCGCAAGGCAAGGCGCGTGGTATTGCGCGTTTGCATGTCAAAGGGAAGCTCGCGCTCGATAATCGCGCCGGCGGCAATACGGCCTGCGGTCGGAATGTTTTGCGTGACCGAAGCGGCCTCGCCCGATGCGGCAAAACCGCTGATCGATACGGGGCCTTGCGCGACGGCATAAACCTGCCCGTCGGCACCCAGCAGCGGGGTGACCAGCAGCGTACCGCCCTGAAGGCTTTTGGAATCGCCCATGGCGGAAATGCTGACATCGATCCGCGCGCCCTGGTTGGTAAAGGGCGGCAGGGTTGCCGTCACCATGACGGCGGCGATGTTTTTGGTATTCAGCTTATTGTCGCGCACGTTGACGCCGAGGCGGTCGAGCATCCCGATGATGCTCTGCTCGGTAAAGGGGGAGTTGTTCAAACTGTCGCCCGTGCCGTTCAGGCCAACGACAAGACCGTAGCCGATCAGCATGTTGTCGCGCACGCCTTCGAATTCGACAATGTCCTTGATGCGCGTCAGACCCGCAGCGGCCTGTGCGGGCGCGGCGGCGAACCCCAGCGTGGAAAGCATCGCGGCGGCGGCAAGGCAGAGCGCGGATGATTTCAAGGCTTTGGTGATGTGCAAAACTTTTTTCATGTCTTGTTTTCCCGTTTTTCCCAATGGTCTCCCGCCAAGGCTGTTGCGAAAACCGTGCCAGATGGCAAAAACAGGCGGGGATATGCCTTAAGTCGCTGGAAATCATGGTGATTTTTTGGGACGGCTTGTGGCGGGCAGCAGGCGGGAATCCGTGCCGGCCGTGATAGGGAAAACAACCCGCGCGGCGCATCCTTCTGCGGGCGGCAAATATTGCCGATTGGTTTTGAGGGCTTACCGTTGCTATAGTAGGGATATGAAAGTTGACGGCCCGAATAAATCTTCCGCCACCAAAGGCCCCTCCAAAACCGGCGCAAAGCGCAGTGCAGGGGGCGCATCCTTTGGCAGCCTGATCGAGGAAACGGAGGAAACCGCCGCCAAAACGGGCGTTTCCGGCGCCGCGCCGACCGCGCAGATCGATGCGTTGCTGGCCCTGCAGGAGCTGGAGGACAGTACCTCCGGCGAGGCGGAACGCCGTGCGAAAAAACGCGGGCAATTGCTGCTCGACCAGCTCGACCAGTTGCGCCTCGGCCTTTTGTCGGGCGGTATCGCCCTTGCCACGCTGCACCAGCTGGAGCGCATGGTCTCCAGCGAACGTGAAAAGGTGATGGACCCGAAACTTGCCGCCGTGCTGGATGAAATCGACCTGCGGGTGCAGATCGAACTTGCCAAACACCTCCGTAAATAATTTACATATGCCGCATAACTGCTTTTTTTCTGGCAATCGCGGATGATTTTCACTATGTATCTCGCCAGTTTGACGCGCTTTTTGCGCGCCAATCGTTGTTTCCCGATGGGGGACGGCTTATAATCGTCCCTTATTGCCATGACATTTTATAGATGGAAGGTGAACCGCCATGTCGTCACTGCCAGAGACTTCTTCCACGATCCTGCCGCCGGATTACAAGCCGAGCGAAAAAGAAAAATTCATGAATCCGGTCATGCTCGAGTATTTCCGCCAGAAACTGCTGAAATGGCGCGCCGAGCTGCTCGCGGAATCCAATGAAACGATCAAGGAAATGCAGGAAGACAACTTGCAAAAACCCGACATCGCCGACCGCGCTTCCGCCGAAACGGATCATGCGCTGGAACTGCGCACCCGCGACCGCGAACGCAAGCTGATCTCCAAGATCAACAGCGCGCTGGAAAAAATCGAGGACGGTTCCTACGGCTATTGCGAGGAAACGGGCGAGCCCATTTCCATCGCGCGTCTGGAAGCCCGCCCGATCGCGACCTTGAGCCTTGAAGCGCAGGAACGCCACGAGCGCAAAGAACGCACCCAGCGTGACATGCGCGAATAGGCGCTTGTGCGTTGATTGAAGATCATCACCCCCGCGCTTGGTCTGCAAGGCGGGGGTGATTTTTTGATAAAAGGATTGTTGGATGCAGCTATTTATGAAGAGTGCCGTTATTTTTTCTGTTTTTATGCTGGCGGCTTGTTTTGCAGGCACAGTGAGGGCATCGCAGGAACCGCCGGATGCAGAAGCGGCGGCATATTGGCGCGACAAGCCTGTGCCCGAGAATGCGGAAGTGACATACGGCACGGAAGCAAACGGCAAGCGCTATCGTCTGCTAACAATGCCCGGTGTGACAGTAACGCAGTATGAAGGTGGTGGCAGTCTTGCTGTGGACACAGACGGCAATGGCGGCGTTATGTGCGTTTGGGAGATTCTTTCCATCGTGAAAACCTATCTGGATGCCTGTAAAAAATACAGCCCGCCATATCTTGATGAAGCGATGAAACGCGTTGAGGATTTTATTGTCGAAAACTCTGATACGGTCATATCCGAAAAAATAACAAAGACAATGTTGGAAAAAAAGCTGTTGCAAAAGAAAATGGATGCATTGGAGCAGGAAAATTTTTGCGAAACGAGCGGCGCGGAAGTATTAGCGAGAGGTATGGTGCAAACGCCGGAGGACAAAATGCGTGGAGAAATTGACAAATTACTTTTCGTTCCGCGTATTCCTGTGATGAATCCTTGTTTGTGATCGGGGAGAGAAGATGTTCCAGACCGCCGAAAAACTATATGTTTTGTTGCTGTTTCTGGTTATCCATCTGGTGCTGGGCGCGCTGTTGATGGGGCGGGCGGGGCGCAGGCCGTTGTTGTGGACGGTATTGGCGGAGGCATCCAAAGAAGTCTCCCGCCGCCTTAATCGCGAAACGCGCAGTGAGCAAGACCGTCTGGTGCGCGGGTTTATCGTTGTGGTGCTGCTGGTTTTTTTCGCGCTGCTGTTCGGCTATGTCATGGAAAAACTGTCGGGCCTGCCCTACGGTTTTCTGGCGACCTTGCTGTTGCTGTCCGTGACCGTCACAGGCATGACGCCTGTCGCCGTTTTGCGCCGCGTGCAAAAATCGCTGGCGGCGGGGCAATTACAGCAGGCGAAGGAAGCCGTCTCCGCGCAGCTTGATGAAGACATCAGCGGCGCGGATGACAGCGGCGTGATCCGCAAGGCCGTGGAATCTGCCGCCGTGGCCATGAACGTGCGGCTGGTGGGGCCGTCATTGTTTTATGTTGTTTTCGGCACGACGGGGCTGGTGCTCTATGTCACGGTCATGTCCATGCACGGGGCTTTCGGCCGCACGGACCGCAAAACGTTTTATTTCGGCGGCACGGTGCGTTCCCTTGAAATGCTGGCGAACTGGGTGCCGTCACGTTTGACGGCGCTGTTCTTCGCGCTGGCGGCAGGGGTCGTCACCCGCGCGCGTCCGTTTGCGGCGCTGAAAGTCGCGGCAGAACAGGCCGGCAAATGCGACTCGCGCAACCGCGGCTGGGTCATCGGCGCGGCGGCGGGGGCGCTGGATATCACTTTGGGCGGGCCGCGGCGCTGGCCGGACGGCGAAAAAAGCACCGAAGAATGGATCGGCGCGGTGGGCACAACGGCGCGGCTGGAGACCGCGGCATTGAAGCGCGCGGGATTACTTTGTTTTGCGGTTTTCCTGATCGTCATGGCGCTTTCGGCCATCGCTTTGGGGGCCGTTATTAAATTTACATAACAATATTTGCGCGACACTTATGATTAATATAAGGCTGTTTTTTGTATCAAAACAGCATTGCGGCGCACCATTCATTTACTTGTATTGCATTTTTAACCCATTTTTAACTTTGACCCTTTTACAAAAAATGCTAGCCTGACTGCCGATCAAAAATGCTGAAGAATTCGCCGATCCCTGTGCTGGCCTTTGTTGCCCATGCCATGCGTTTTGACGGGTTTGATAACCGGCATCCGATGATCTCCTAATGAACATCACATGATGATAGGTATGTCAGAATGGATAACCGCGACCGGAAAAAGATAAGCAATATCCTGCGCGAACCGCTTACGCGGCATCGCCTGGCGCTGAATGCGAAAATCCGCGCGGCGCAGAATCCGGAACAGCCGACTCCCTTCACGTTTGATGATCTGAAAAGCTTTATCGCCGGCATGAAAGTCGGCACGGAGGAATTCCGCAAGGAAACCCTCAACGTGCTGGAAGCCGTGCAGACAGGCGTAGCGCCGCAGCGCCCGAAATTCGATACGCCGGAAACCCAGTTGCTCTGGGGCGCGGCGCTGTCCTATCTGTCGCTCAACCCCGACCAGATGAAAAGCTGGACGAAGCCGCCTGCCGAAGGCACGCAGCTGAACGGCACCGATCTTTGGAAACAGGTTACCGGCACGCGCCATGCCGTGCAGGAACTGCTGTCCCACGCGCACCACGTCCGCGAGGCGTTGCGCGATAAAAGCACGAAATACAGCTGGGGCGCTCCCGGCACGGGTTTCAGCTACGACCGCAACAAGAACCATATCGGCATCGATTTCGTGCAGAGCATGATTGTCGGTTTCGAACATGCGCGCGGCGATGTGTACCGCGAAATCGGCTCCGCCCTGTTGTCGGTTTCCTATCCGAAACGCATGCAGGAAATCTACAAGGAGATGCAGCCGCTGCTGCGCAAGGCGCGTCAGGCCCAGATGAAAAAAGGCCCGCAGCTGAAGCCGGAGGAATATAAAGAGCTGCGCATGCTCTCCGCCGAATGGGAACTGCGCCATATGATGTTCTCCGCCGCGGAGGACAACGTTGCCAACCGCTTTGTGGCGAATATGGGCAAGCAGCTGTTGCAGGATTACAGCGTTTCCATCAACAACACGGCCGTCACGCACCGCGCCGTGGGTCTGACGCGTTTGCCGAAGGAAGGCACCGTTTCCGAAGACCTGCGCCGTTATATGAACTTGTGCAATGCCGTGCGTCTCAGTTTCTATCAGAACAACGGCCTGTTCGAGGATACGGATGCAGGCTGGTACAAGGTCGGCGTGGATCCCAATCTTGTGCGCAAGACATCGACGTTGAAGCGTCGTCCAAAGGACAAGCAGCTGGATACCGACGGTGTCAACCATGAGGATTTCAAATACCTGCGCGAATTGTGCGGCGGGCCGAAAGGGCTTGAAAACCTGCAACCCAAGCAGCACGAACGCCTGTACGGCTGGGAAAACCTGACGGCCCGCGTGGCGCGTGCCGATGCCGACCGCAAGGCGATCATCGAGGAAATCTGGAAGCAATATGCCGAAGAGATGCTGAAAAACATCCTGAAGCAGGCGAACGACCAGATTGATGAGCAGCTGAAGGACGCGCAGGAAAAGCAAAAACAGCAACAGCAAAATCAGGATCAAGATCAGGACGGTCAAGATCAGGACGGTCAGGATCAGGACGGGCAGGAGCAAGACGGCCAAAGCCAGGGTCAGGGTCAAGGCCAGGGTCAGGGCAAAGGCAAGCCGCAAAAAGGCAAGCAGGACAAACAGGACAAGCAAAAGCAGAAAAAGAAGCAGGATCGCGGCAAGCCCGAAGGTGAGCAGCAGGATCCTGACGACATGGATTCCGACGACGCCGACGGTCAGGACGGTCAGCAAGGTCAAAAAGGCGACAAGCAGAAGCAGAAAAAAGACCAGAAAGGCCAGAAAGGCGAAAAAGGCGAGCAGGGCGACGAGCAAGACGGCGACCCGCAGCAAGGTGAAGGTCAGGACGGCGAGGAGCAGGACGGCCAGCAGCAGGGCGAAGGGCAGGAGCAGGACGCCGAAGGCAAGCTGGGCGCCGATAACGAAGATACCGTCCCCGTCGAGGGCGCGGGCGATATGCCTGCCCCCGATACGCCGACCGAAATGCCGGCGGATGAGCTGGACCCCAACGGCAGCGATGCCGATGGGCAGGACGGCGAAGGACAGGATGCGGACGGTCAGGATGCCGATGGCGATCCGTCCGATGGCGATCCTTCCGACGGCGAGGATGCCGACGGCCAGACCGCCGACGAGCTGGAAAAGGAACTGGCCCAGAAAGAACAGGAAGAGGCGGAAGCCGACGCCGATGCGGACGCAGATGCGGATGCCGACGCCGACGCCGATGCGGACAGCCAGAGCAAGAGCAAGTCGCAGTCCAAATCGAAGTCCAAATCCAAAAGCCGTCAGGGCGGCGACGGTTCCAAGGACAAGAAATCTTTGGAGGAACTGTCCAAGCAGGACTGGACGGATTACAACGCCCGTGTGGCGGAACTTGCCGGCCCCATCACCCGCGTGCGCAAATTGTTCAAGGACGTGCAGGAGCGTCAGTTGCAGCGCAAGAGCAAAATGTCGCGCAGCCTCGACATCCTGCCGGAAAACGGCGAGGTGAAAGACCGCTTCAACGTCGAGGCGCATCGCAATATGACGCTGAAGAAAATGACCGGTCAGCTGGAAGAGGAAGATCTGAAACGCTTCCACAAGGACGAAGTCAATATGGTGCCGACCGAGATCGACATCGTCATCGCCATCGACGGTTCCGGTTCCATGAACGGCACGCCGATCAACTCCGCGCTGCAGGCCGCCGCCATCATGTACGAAGCGGCCGCAGGCAAGGATATGAAGATGAACGTCTATGTCACCATGTGGGGTGACAGCGACCCGCCGATCCTGATCAAGCCCGGTGATGACCGGATCTCGATCGGCAAGGCCATGCAGGCCGCCCGCAAGGGTTTGAACTCCGGGACAAGTTTTGCCCCCGCCGTGAAAAAAGTTGCCAAAACCATCGGCGAACAGCGGGGCAAGAGTGGGACGCTTAGCGGTTTCACGCACATTCTGGTTATTTCCGACGGCGATATGTTCGACGCCGAACCGTCCAAGGAAATGATCGGTATCATGTTTGACCATTCCGACAGGGTAACCTTCGACGCCGCGATCATTACGGCGAACAAGGGGACAAACATGCAAAAAATGGCCGAAAGCATCAAAGGCCGGAAATCCTATCAGGACATGGGAATTGTCCTCGGGAACGATCCGGAAGAGGTGCCCATGGCTATCGTCGGGCTCTTGCTCGACAAAGTCAGGAAAACAGGCAGTTTTAGTGCCGTTCCGAACAGTCAGAAACGCCGAGCCATGAGAACAGCTCACAACAAGATGGATCGAAAGCCATGACCAAGAAAAAGACGAACAACACAGAAGCGCTCCTGAAGAAAAAAATCAAGGACCTTACGGCCTCTGATTTCGCTCAGTTGGAAAAGCCGCTTGGCACAGCCTCTCGCCCGTTCCCGATGTGGGGGCCGCAGCGCGTGGAACATAATGGCCGTTCGGACATCGAAACCGTTCTGTCCTTCATCGCCAGCGACAGCCATCCGCTGATGATCTTCTCCGAACGTTCCTACGAGGAAGTCGTGGCGCTCGCCTATTGCGACATGCCGGTTCCCAGCATGCTGCCGATCTTCAAGGACGGTCTGGAGCGCCGCGCGGATCCTCTGCTGCGCCAGAAAGACATCGTCGAAGGCCGCCAGCCGCAGAACGACAACTATAACCGCACGCAGATGATGATCGGCGATCCCGGCCACGGGAAGTCCTTCCTCGGCGCGCTGCAGGGCCGCCTGCGTTCCACCGGTTCCGTCGAAATCTTCGACTGCGGCGGCAAGAACATGAACGACCTGCTGTTTGAAATGGTGCTGGACTTCGGCGCGGGTGACGCGCTGCCCAAGGCCATTGACAAACGCCTGAAAGCCGGTGCGTTGGAAGACATTTCCATCGGCCTGCTGAAATCCCTGCCGAAGGGCGTGGTTTCCACCGACAAGGACGGCAACATCCAGTCCATCGACTGGGCGGCGCTGAAAACCGCCGGTACGGAAGAAGTTGAATCCGCCTTCAACACGCTGAAAAAAGTCAGCACGGTCGAGGGCTTGGACAACGCCGGCGGCAACGCGCTGGGCATGAACTCCCAGTACGGCCCGCTGATCCGCGCCTTCATCGAAAACCGCGAAATCGTTCTGGACGAGTACAACAAGTCCCGCGAAGGTTCGGATAACGCGCTGCAAACCGTGATCCAGTTCCTCATCGGCGAATTGCGCGAATGCACCGTTGACAACCCGCTGAAGAACAAAGACAACACCTCCGGCCCCAGCTCCTTCACGTTCAAGCGTGACGATATGGGCGCAGGCTTCTTTGTTACCTTCACCGGTAACAAAACCGAAGACGGTACGACGACGCGCTCGCTGAACAAATCCGTTTACGACCGTCTGAAGCCCGATACGCTGCCCGATCCCGATGTGATCGACTGGCAGCACCGCATCTGCCAGATGATGGTGGGCCTGCCGGTCTCCACGCTCTACAACACCTTCCAGGAGCAGGCGGATAAAGATCCCGAAGCTTTCGGCGAATGGCTGATGTGGCTGCGCCAGACCAAGGCAAAAGTCGAAGGCACGCCCGTGCCGGAACTGCAGGAAACGCTGCTCTCCAACTGGCAGAACGTTGTGCAGGCTTCCGAAAAACTGGCGCAGTTCTACGACCGCTGGGCCGGCATGACCGATGCTGAAAAAATCATCACCAACGGCAACGCCGACCTCATCGAGGAAGTGGACGAGGAATACACCAAGAAGGAAGGCATGAGCTTCCGCCGCATCAAGCAGCACCTCGAGGAAGCCATTCCGATCCGCGCCCGCATGGAGCCGGTGGACAGCCCCGTGAAACTCGACATGAAGTCCTGGGACAAGCCGCCGCAACTGTCCGAGCGCGTGGAGGAAAACGCCTCCCTGCATTTCGGTTCCCGTCTGGTGGAGTTCATCGAGCGCATGGCCTACGAAAAGTCCGGCGCGGTGGGCAAAAACCGTCTTTACACCAAACTGGTGAAGGCGATGGAAGAATACGGCCTGCGCGACATCTCCTTGCAGGAAGGCGCCCGCAGCCAGCAGAAATCCGTCGAGGAAGCGTTGAACATCAGCGCCTTCGCCGACAAGGACATCCACAAACAGGCGGCCATGGCCCGCAAGATCTTCTGCGACTTCGTGCGCCAGATGGATCCCGAGATCAAGGCTTCCGATGACGAGATCGTCACGCCGAAGAAATTCGTCGATGCGCTGAAATACGTGCAGCAGAAGGAAACGGCGGCCACGAACGAACTCTTCGTCGCCAACCGCGATCCGGAATCCATGTTCGCAGGCCAGCCGCTCGCGGCCGCGATCATCAAGGACGCCGCCGTCTATGCGCTGGAAAACAAGGACATCGATTTCACGATCGACGCGCTGGTGCATCATGACGACCTGATCGCCTCTTTCGCCCTGCCGACGGTGGGCGCGAAGAACCTGAGCGCGATCTGGGATCAGAACATCCGTCCGCTGCCCAGCCGCGACACGCAGCCCGCCAACGACGATGCGGCGCCGGCGGCAGATGTGCCGGATCATGACGAAGCCCTGCGCATTGCGGAAAACCGCTCCAAGCACGGCATCGCCACGACCAGCCTGCAGGTGCTCTACGAGGATGCGGAAGGCGAACGCCCCGTTTCCGTTCACGTCGTGCGCAACGAACAGCGCAACAAAACGCTGATCGTGAGCGAAAAGGCGCCGTCCAAACTGCTCGCGGCCTTCCGTGAGGCAGGCGTCATCCACGTCGATCGCAACGACCCCTTGGCGAAAACCAAGGTCGAAGCGGCGCTGTCGGATATGACGCGCGGCATGCCGGCCTCCATCAAGGACGTATTGGCCGATGCCTTCATGTATCGCAGCACGGAAGATGAAAACGCGCCGAAAGCGGGCAATGTCTCGCTGGTGGATCGTCTGCTCGACAAAGATCTCGAGCCGCTCTTCCCCAAGTTTGTCGTGAAGAACGACAAACGCGCAAACGGCCCGCAGTAAGACGCGGAGCGTAAGCGACATGGCGCAGAACACGGAAATTCTGGAAGAAGTCGGCGTTGCGGTGGCCCAGCAAAACGCAATGGCGCGCGGCACGCGCCATCTCGGCCACGGCTGCCGGCTCTTCTCCGTGGAATCCGGATGGGAAAGCGCCATGATAAAAGGGGACAAAGGCGTCCCCACCTGTGATACGATGTTGTCGCTGGAAGCCGCCATGAAGGATGAAAACGTCAAGGTGATCTTCATTCCGGCCGATGCATTGATGACGGACGACGATATAGAAAAAATCTGCGCACGGAACGGCGTGCTGAAAACGCTTTTCAAAGAGGTGAAAAAATGACCGGGGGACGTTATATCAAGCAGGCTTTGATTGCATCGCTCTGCGAACATCCGGATCAGGAAAAATACAAAACGCGCGCTTTTTCCGGCGAAAACCTGGAAAAGGTTGTCGAGGCGCTGGCCGAACAGCGCAATACCCTGACCAAGGCCGATTTTTTCACGCCCGATGATGAAGGCAAATACATCATCGACACGCCCGGTTTCTGGCGCAATTTCGACAAGGTGCTGGCGCTGGTGCATAAATCCGGCGATAAATTCACCATGGAAGATTTCCTCAAGCCCCTCGGCCCGCATGAAGACAGCCGCAACCTGATCGACAGCGCGCGCCAGTACGGCGGCTTCGGCAAAATCTTTACCAAGGCCACATGGGAAGGCCGCTATGACGAGATGGAACGCCTGTGGTACCGCGTGCCCATGCCGTCCCGCCGCGACCTGTTCCGTAACGACGGCCAGCTGGACCCGGCGCTGAAGCGCAGCCTCTACGCCGCCGAAGGCCGCGAGATGCCCGAAGACCGTCTGGCCAAGGCCGGCCTGTCCGTGCAGGATATCCGCAGTGCCTTTGAAGCCCGCGGCAATTTCGAGGACGTGAACCGCCGCCTGCATCAGGCCGGCGACTGGATGCGCAAGGAATACCTGCTGATGCCCGATAACGCGGGCGATACGGTATTCTACCAGCCCAGCGCATGGGATCGTTACAACGACGTCGTGAAAAACATGGCGGCGCATGGCGAACAGTTCGAGCCTGCGGATTTTATCCGCCAGATCGGGCTGGTGGCCAACGTGCTGACCCGCGCGGCGGAACACAAGGCGCTGAACAAGGTTTTCAACCCCGACCACTGGGTGGACCGCCTGCCGGAGATGATGGAAGTCTGGTCCTACGTGCGCGAGGGCTGGAAAGCCGCCTCCCTGCCGCCGAAGGATTTCGACAACGCCTATGCCGAAGCCGAAAGCAAAACCTATGGCAAGCTCATCGACTTTACCCGTTTTGAATCCAAGGCCGAGCTGCTGCGCCCGCTGAATGTGGATGCGGTTGCATCCGGCGCGGAAAAACCCGTGTTGCCGCTGGGCCTGAAATCCTTCTGGGACAACTTCGAGACGATTCAGCAAAAACTGGCGAATATGCAGGAAAAGATCACCTTGTCCGACCTGCGCCAGAAGAGCGGCCAGATGGAAGATACCTGCCTGATGGGCGCGGTGAAATTCGGCCGTTTTGCCGATGTCGTCGGCTTGGCACGCAAGGCGGGCGAACATGTTACGCTGGACGATTTCCTGTCCAAGGACCGCCACGGCAATACGATGCTGAACATTCTGGCCGAGCGCAACGAGCTGGAAGCCGTCTTCGCCCCCGAAAACTGGGCGGGCCGCGTGAACGATATGAAACAGCTCTGGACGCATGTGCGCATCAGCGACCGCCAGCAGGTGGATATCAGCCAGGCGGAAGTTGCCGCGAAACAGGCAACGCTGAAACTGCAATCCAAAGGCAAGTTCCAGCTGAAACCGCGCAACCCCGGCAACTGATTTTTCAGGCAGGGGAATGCCTCTTGATAAAAACCGGCCTTGCAAGGGGCCGGTTTTTATCATGCGTTTTTGGAATGGAAGAAATAACCCGTTACTGCGCGGGCGGCCTGTACCCGTTGTGATGGGCATTTTGCTTGCGCGGAAGGGGGCCGTATTTTTGTACATGGCGCGCGCTCAGCGTCACATGCGGCGGCACCATCAGATCGGGCGCGTTATACACGATCGGCTGGCCGTCAATCCCCATGACGCTGCCGCCCGAAGCTTCCACAATCGCATGGCCGGGGGCGACATCCCACCATTTGGTACGGCCTTCGCGGCGCTTGGGATGCACCAGCGAGACATCGGCCGTGTTATCCGCCACCTGACAGGCGCGCAGAATGCCGCTTTTCGGGTCTATTTTGGCGGCTTTGCCGAATTGCTGCGTCAAATAGCCCTTGGCCTTGTCGATTTCGACACTGCTTTCGTTCAGCACCACGCGCACGCCGTTTTTCGGCGGCGTGCCGGAGGGCAGGGGCGTGCGCACGCCCTGCGCGTCGATTTTTTCGCCCGTGCCAGGGCCTGCGCCGATATACATCAGATCCATGGCGGGGTGATACACAACGCCCAGCACAGGCTTGTGATCCACGACCAGCGCGATGGCGACCACAAAAGCGCCGGTGCGGTTGGTGAATTCCTTGGTGCCGTCCAGCGGGTCCACGGTCCAGAAAGTGCCGCCGGACGTATCGGGGATATGCCCGGCCTCGACCGCTTCTTCGGAAACGACGGGGATATCGGGTGTCAGCTCGGCCAGACGGGCCAGAATGACCTTTTCCGCGGCGTGATCGGCATCGGTTACGACGCTGCCGTCGCTTTTGGTGTAAACATTCGCGCCGTTATTGTAATGATGCATGATGACCGCACCCGCATCGCGGGCGAGGGTCTCGATATGGGGGCGTAATTTTTGAACGTCTGGAACCGTCATGACGATATTATATTTGCATAACGTTAAAAAATCGTCAAGCCCGTAAATCCGCGGAAAACATAAAAAAATCAGGAAAACAGCCCCGCTTATTGACGCGGCGTTTCAGGAAATTTATGCTACAGCTATTGTCTAAATCATTAGCGAAGCGACGAGGGATACCTCTCATGAAATCTGCCCTGAAACCGGCATTGGAGAATCTGGACAAGGCTCTCGGCCGTCTGGAAACCGCCGTGGACAAGCGCTTGCAGTCCGTGGCCAAGGAAAAAACCGAACCCCAGCTGGATCTCAGCATCCGCAACGAACGTGAAGTCAACCGCAAGATCGCGGCCCGTCTGGATCAGACGATCCACCGTCTTGAAACCATTCTGACGGAGGAATAACACATGGCTGAAGTCAATATCACCATGAACGGCCGCATGTACGAGATCAGCTGCGATGACGGCCAGGAAGGCCGCGTTGTGGATCTGGCCGCCTATATCGACCAGCGCCTGCAACAAATCGCCCGCAGCGGCGCCGCCTATAACGACGCGCATCTGATGGTGCTGACGACGCTGGTGCTGGCGGATGAATTGTTTGAAGCCCGCGAACAGCTGGGCCAGCCCGCCAAAGGCCGCAAAGCCGCCGCCGAGCCCGCCCCCGTGGCCGAAATGGACGCGGAGGAGGAAAAAGCCATTGTCAAACTGCTGGACAAGCTGACAAAACGCATTGACGGTATTGCAGCGCGGGTGCAGGCGTCCTAGATTAAAGACGGAAGATTGCTGCGGCGTGCGTATGACTGCACTATTCCAGAGGCCGATGCTTTTTCGCAGGGGAGCTGTCCCTGTCCGGACCGTGGTCCGGTTATATGGTTCCCACCTTGTTGTACAAGGGCCCTCGCGAATAACCACGTCAGCGGCGCAGGTGGCAATCTTCCACTCTTGCCTCTCGTAGAAAGGAGAGGGATTTGACCTTCGCATCTTCACAGGACAAGGAAAACGTGCGTCAGGCCGCTTTCAAGCGCCGACTGGCGCTGGATGCGGAAGACCGCCGGAAATGGTCCGCGCAGGTCAGGGAAAACTTCCTGAAACATGTCGAATTGCCGCCCGCAGGCAGCGTCATCACCGCCTATGCCCCCGTGAACGGGGAGGTCGATGTCATGCCCCTTATCACCCATCTGCACCATCAGGGCTATCGTTGCGCCATGCCTTATGTGATGGAAACGCTGCAACGTCTTGCCTTTCTGGAATGGACGCCGGAAACGACGATGTACACGGGGCTTTACGGCATTCCGCAACCCGACCCGCAAAAGGCGCATGAAGTGCTGCCCGATTTTCTGATCGTGCCGATGCTGGCTTTTGACGCGCAGTGCCACCGCATGGGCTACGGCTCCGGCCAGTTCGACCGCACCTTTGCCGATCTGAAAAAAATCCAGACCTTCCGCACTGTGGGCATCGCCTTCGAAGCGCAGAAATTCGACCCCGTGCCGGTCGATATGCATGATTACACGCTCGACATGGTGGTGACCGAAAGCCATGTCTATCGGAAACAGAAAGAATAACAAGAAATGAAAATCCTTTTTCTGGGCGATGTCGTCGGGCGCAATGCGCGTGATGCGATCATGACCCATCTGCCGGACATCCGGAAAAAATACAAACTCGATTGCGTCATCATCAATGCCGAAAATGCCGCGCACGGTTTCGGTATCACGGCGCAGATTTGCGACGATCTCTATAAGGCGGGCGCCGATTGCCTGACGACCGGCAACCACGTATGGGATCAGCGGGAAATCATGTCCTATATCGACAATGCCCCGCGTCTTGTGCGCCCGATGAACTATCCCGAAGGCACGCCCGGAAAAGGGTATACGATCGTGGAAACGGGCAGGGGAGAGAAAATCCTTGTCGTCAACCTGATGGCGCGACTGTTCATGGATGCGATGGACGATCCCTTCGCCGCCATGGATAAACTGTGCAATACCTATCGTCTGGGCCGCGACGTGAATGCGATCTTCCTCGATTTCCACGGAGAGGCGACAAGCGAAAAAATGGCCATGGGGCATTATCTCGACGGCCGCGTGTCTTTCGTCGTCGGTACGCATACGCATGTGCCCACGGCCGATCTGCGCATCATGCCGAAGGGCACGGGATACCAGACCGACGCCGGCATGTGCGGCTGTTACGACAGCGTCATCGGCATGGATGCCGGTCTGGCCGTGCATCGCTTCGTGCGCAAGGTGCCG
>Ga0182793_1000729_pt1 | contig 22904 bp, 20 predicted proteins | sample Passage237A_FD_130498 | JGI IMG/M metagenome (GOLD analysis project Ga0182793, IMG submission 130498) | Cellulose adapted compost microbial communities from Newby Island Compost Facility, Milpitas, CA, USA - Passage2 37A (version 2) (version 2) ... | reverse complement strand
GGGGCCGGGCTGGGCCCCCTGCCCCCCGCCCCCCCCCCCCCCTCCCCCCCCAGCCTCGAGCGGCGGCTGCGCCTGGCCCTGGCCGGCGGCCCGCGGGCGCCCCGGCGGGCGCTGCTGGCCGGCGAGGCGGTCGCCGACCCGGCGCTGGAAGCCCGCCTGGCCGCCGTGTCCACGGAACTGCTGGAGCGCTGCCAGGCCTGGCTGCAACGCCCGCGCCACCACTTCCTTGCCTGGGGAGATCCAGGCTACCCGCCGCTGCTGGCCGCTACCGCCGACCCGCCGCTGGGCCTGTTCATCGCCGGCGATCCGGGCCTGCTGTGGCCCCCGGCCCTGGCCGTGGTCGGCAGCCGCGCCGCCAGCGCCGGCGGGTGCGACAACGCCCGCCACCTGGCCCGCAGCTTCTGCCGCGCCGGGCTGGTGGTGGCCAGCGGCCTGGCCGCCGGAATCGACGCGGCCGCGCACGAGGCCGCGCTGGCCTGCGGAGGGGGCACCGTGGCCGTGCTGGGCACCGGCCCGGACCGCCCCTACCCGGCCGCCCACGCCCGGCTGATGCAGGAGATCGGCGAGCAGGGCGCGGTGCTGAGCGAGTATCCGCCCGGCACCCCGCCGCGCGCGGCCCACTTCCCCGGGCGCAACCGGATCATCGCCGGGCTCGGCCTGGGCACGGTGGTGGTGGAGGCGGCGCCACGTTCGGGCGCGCTGATCACCGCGCGGCTGGCGGCCGAGGCCGGGCGCGAGGTGTTCGCCCTGCCCGGCTCGATCCACCACCCCCTGGCCCGCGGCTGCCACCAGCTGATCCGCGAGGGCGCGGCCCTGGTGGAGTCCCCGGAGGAGGTGCTGGGCGGGATCGCCAGTCTGGCCGGGCATTGGGCGCGGCGCCTGGCCCCTGAACGCCAGCCCCCCGACGGCCCCGTCGAAAGCCCCGACCTGCCCACGCCCGACCACCACACGTTGTGGAAAGCCCTCGAGTTCGACCCCATCCCTATGGATGCACTGGTGGAGCGCACCGGATTGACGGCTGCCGTCCTCTCATCCATGCTGCTGTGCATGGAACTGGATGGACGGGTGGCGGTCGAACATGGCCGCTACGCGCGCAGGTCCACCGGCGGCGGCCCGTTCGCCTGACGGCGACGGGCGGCCATCACGCCACCCGGTGGCTCCCCACCCGACGGCGCCCCATGGCGGGCGCAGGCCGAGGGCAATGAAAGAAAGCATCCTGGACGTCCTGCTCTACCTGTTTGAACACTACATCGCCGACGACGCCGACACCCTGCGCGACCGCGATCCCCTCCAGGCCGGCCTGATCGAAGCCGGCTTCAGCCCCAGTGAAATCGGTAAGGCCTTCGACTGGCTCGACGGGCTGGCCCAGCAGGGCGCGGCCGGCAGCGAGGCGCGGGTCAATGGCCCGGTGCGCGTGTTCCACGGCCCGGAGCTGGACAAGCTCGACGTGGAGGCCCGTGGCTTCCTGCTGTTCCTGGAGCAGCATGGCGTGCTCGATGCACAGCAGCGCGAGCTGGTGGTGGACCGGGCCATGGCCCTGGACCAGGACGAGCTGGACCTGGACGACCTCAAGTGGGTGGTGCTGATGGTGCTGTTCACCCAGCCGGGGGCCGAGGCGGCCTACGCCTGGATGGAAACCCAGATGTTTGGCGAGGAGCCCGAGCCGGTGCACTGAGGCCGGCCCATGGCATGCAGGACGGAAGCCGGCGCAAGCCGGCTTTCGCGTTCCTGGCCGCTGCGATAAGGTGCGGCCGCAAGGGGGAACCCGGGTTGCGTGCGCCACCGCCGGCCGTCGCCGGCGGCGGGCCGGTTGCGTCCGCACGCCCGCCCGGCCACCCCGATACCCGCGACCGTGCCCGTGGCCCGCCGCGGCCGCCGCCACCCCGAACCGGAAGGATGGACGCATGACCCAGTGGTACTACGCAGACCGCCAGCGCCAGCAGCATGGCCCGATCGAGGCTTCCACCCTGGCCGGGCTGTACCGCAGCGGCCGGATCGACCTGGCCACCCTGGTCTGGCGCGACGGCCTGGCCCAGTGGCAGCCCCTGTCCAGCGTCCGCGACGAGCTGTCCCTGGAACCACCGGCACCGGCCCCGCCGGTGGCGTCGGCCGCCGGCCCGGATGCCGACGCCGGCGGCGTCACCCTGGACCTGCGCCATGCCCTGGGCAGCGAACCCAAGGCCGGCCCGGCCAGCCCCGCCGATGCACCCGCCGCCGGGCCGGAGCCGGCCGAAGGCGAGCGCGGCTGGGCCACCCTGGACCTGCGCCAGCCGGTGGAGCCGGTGGCCAGTCCGTATGCGGCCCCGGCCGTGGTCGATGGCGCCTCCGAGGCCCCGGTCCAGGGTGGCGAAGTGGTCCTGGCCGGCTTCTGGAAGCGGGTGGCGGCCTATGTGATCGACAGCATGATCGTGGGCGTGGTCGGCGGCGTGATCGGCATGTTCCTGGGCATCCTGCTGGTGCCGGCCATGGCCCTCGGCGGGGATGGCGGCAGCGCGATGTACTTCGGCGGCCAGCTCCTGATCCAGCTGTTCAGCATCGCCCTGTCGGCGGCCTACTACGGCTGGTTCCATGCCTCGCGCAACCAGGCCACCCTGGGCAAGATGGCCATCGGCATCAAGGTCGTGCGCAGCGACGGCAGCCGGATCACCCTGGCCCGCGGCATCGCCCGCTACTTCGCCACCATCCTCAGCGGCCTGACCCTGTGCATCGGTTTCCTGATGGCCGCCTTCACCGAGCGCAAGCAGGGCCTGCACGACATGCTGTGCGACACCCTGGTGGTGGACAAGTGGGCCTTCACCGAGCATCCGGAATGGCAGCGCCGCGAGCTGGGCACGGTCGCCCTGGTGGTGCTGATCCTGTACGGCGCACTGCTGTTGCTGGTTGGCGTGGCCGTGGTGGTGGCCATGGGCGCGCTGCTGAGCATGATCACCGGCGGCTGGAGCTGAGCGCCCCGCCCCGCCCTGGACCTGCTTGACAGGCCCCGGGGCGCCATGGTTCACCTATAAAAAAGAAAGCAGCCATGCGCCCGGGGGCCCCACCCCCGGGCGTCGGCATCTTTGGCGGACCGGTTGTTCACGCCCGCCAGACGCATGTCCCGGTCCCGGAAGGACCGCCCCCTCTGGTTTATCCATGCCCAAGCACCTGCTCATCGTCGAGTCCCCGGCCAAGGCCAAGACGATCAACAAATACCTCGGCAAGGACTTCACCGTCCTGGCCTCCTATGGGCACGTCCGCGACCTGGTCCCCAAGGAAGGTGCGGTCGACCCCGCGCACGGCTTCGCCATGCGCTACGACCTGATCGAGAAGAACGAGAAGCACGTCGACGCCATCGCCAAGGCGGCCAGGGCGGCCGACGACATCTGGCTGGCCACCGACCCGGACCGCGAGGGCGAGGCGATCAGCTGGCACATCGCCGAGATCCTCAAGGAGCGCGGCCTGCTCGACGGCAAGCCGCTGCGCCGGGTGGTGTTCACCGAGATCACTCCGCGCGCGATCAAGGAAGCCATGAACCAGCCGCGCACCATCGCCGCGCCGCTGGTGGACGCCCAGCAGGCGCGCCGCGCGCTGGACTACCTGGTCGGCTTCAACCTCTCCCCGGTGCTGTGGCGCAAGGTGCAGCCGGGCCTGTCGGCCGGCCGCGTGCAGTCGCCTGCGCTGCGCATGATCGTCGAGCGCGAGGAGGAGATCGAGGCGTTCAAGGCGCGCGAGTACTGGAGCATCGGCGCCGAGCTGGCGCACCCGGCGCAGCCGTTCGCCGCCAAGCTGGTCAAGCTGGACGGGCAGAAGTTCGAGCAGTTCACCATCACCGACGGCGAATCGGCCGAGGCTGCGCGCCTGCGCATCCAGCAGGCCGCCGGCGGCGCCCTGCACGTCACCGACGTGGCCAGCAAGGAGCGCAAGCGCCGCCCGGCGCCGCCGTTCACCACCTCGACCCTGCAGCAGGAAGCCTCGCGCAAGCTCGGCTTCACCACCCGCAAGACCATGCAGGTGGCGCAGAAGCTGTACGAGGGCGTGACCCTGGGCGAGGAGGGCACGGTCGGCCTGATCACCTACATGCGTACCGACTCGGTGAACCTCTCCCAGGAGGCGGTGGCCGAGATCCGCGACGTGATCGCCCGCGACTACGGCACCGCCTCGGTGCCGGACAAGCCCAACGTCTACCAGACCAAGTCCAAGAACGCGCAGGAGGCGCACGAGGCGATCCGCCCGACCTCCGCGCTGCGCACCCCGGCCTCGGTCGCCCGCTTCCTCACCGACGACGAGCGCAAGCTCTACGAGCTGGTGTGGAAGCGCGCGGTGGCCAGCCAGATGGTGCCGGCCACCCTCAACACCGTCTCGGTCGACCTGGCCGCCGGCAGCGAGCACGTGTTCCGCGCCAGCGGCACCACCGTGGTCTTCCCCGGCTTCCTGGCGGTGTACGAGGAAGGCAAGGACGTGAAGTCCGCCGAGGACGAGGACGAGGGCCGCAAGCTGCCGCCGCTCAAGCCCGGCGAGCGGGTGCCGCTGGACCGCGTCCACGCCGACCAGCACTTCACCCAGCCGCCGCCGCGCTACACCGAAGCGGCCCTGGTCAAGGCGCTGGAGGAATACGGCATCGGCCGTCCCTCGACCTACGCCTCGATCATCCAGACCCTGCTGTTCCGCAAGTACGCGGAGATGGAGGGCCGCGCCTTCCGTCCCACCGACGTCGGTCGCGCGGTCAGCAAGTTCCTCTCCGGCCACTTCACCCGCTACGTGGACTACGACTTCACCGCGCGCATGGAGGACGAGCTGGACGCCGTCTCCCGCGGCGAGCAGGAATGGGTGCCGCTGATGGAGCGGTTCTGGGGCCCGTTCAAGGACCTGGTGGAGGAAAAGAAGGAGTCGCTGGACCGCACCGACGCCGGCAGCTCGCGCTCGCTCGGCATCGACCCCAAGAGCGGCAAGGAAGTCAGCGCGCGCATCGGCCGCTTCGGGCCGATGGTGCAGATCGGCACGGTCGAGGACGAGGAGAAGCCGAAGTTCGCCTCGCTGCAGCCTGGCCAGAGCATCTACTCCATCACCCTGGAGGAAGCGCTGAAGCTGTTCGACATGCCGCGCAACCTGGGCGAGAGCAACGGCCAGCAGGTCAGCGTCGGCATCGGCCGCTTCGGCCCCTTCGTCAAGCGCGGCAGCACCTATGCCTCGCTGAAGAAGGAGGACGACCCGTACAAGATCGACCTGGCGCGGGCGGTGTTCCTGATCGAGGAGAAGGAGGAGATCGCACGCAACCGGATCATCAAGGAGTTCCCGGGCAGCGACATCCAGGTACTCAACGGCCGCTTCGGCCCCTACATCAGCGACGGCAGCCTCAACGGCAAGATCCCCAAGGACCGCGATCCCGCCTCGCTGACCCTGGAGGAGGTGCAGCAGCTGCTGGCCGAGACCGGCAAGCCGGCCCGCCGCGGCTTTGGCGCCAAGAAGGCGGTAGCCAAGAAGGCCGCGACCAAGGCGGTGGCCAAGGAAGCGGCGCCGAAGAAGGCCGCCGCCAGGAAGGCGCCAGCCACGAAGTCGGCGACCAAGAAGGCCGCCACCAGGAAGACCGCAGCCCGGAAGGCTACGGTGAAGAAGGCCGCCAGCCGCATCGCCGCCAGCGAGGACGCCCCGCCGTTCTGAGCAGGCGGGTGATGCAAACAGACAGGCCCGCGTCATGCGGGCCTGTCTGTTTGCGGGCCGTAGGCGTGCGCTTCATCCGCACCAGGCTGGCGCGTACTACCATGCCGGCCATGGACAGCAACCAGGAACTTGCCGCCGCCGTCGAGGCGCTGCGGCGCGGCGGCGTGATCGCCTATCCCACCGAAGCGGTCTGGGGCCTGGGCTGCGACCCGGGCAACGAAGCGGCGGTCATGCGCCTGCTCCAGCTCAAGCAGCGCCCGGTGGAGAAGGGCGTGATCCTGGTCGCCGCCGAGCTGGAACAGCTGCGCCCCTGGCTCGACCTGGATGCCCTGCCGGCGCAGCGGCTGACCGAAGTCCAGGCCAGCTGGCCCGGCCCCCACACCTGGATCATGCCTGCCGCGGCCGGCGCCCCGGCCTGGATCACCGGCAGCCACAGCGGGATCGCGGTGCGGGTGAGCGCCCACCCCGGCGTGGCCGCCCTGTGCCGCGCCTTTGCCGGCCCGCTGGTGTCCACCAGCGCCAATCTGGCCGGCGAGTCACCGGCGCGGCGGCGGCAGGACCTGGACCCACGCCTGCTGGCCCGCCTGGATGGACTGGTCGACGGGCCCACGGCAGGCCTGGCCCAGCCCACCGCGATCCGCGACGCCCGCGACGGCCGGGTCCTGCGCGGCTGAACGCCGGGTCCGCGCGCCGGCGGTAGGATGGCCCGGTGATGGCCAGGAACCCACCGTGGCAATGACTCCGACCGCACCCTTGCGCCTGCGCTGGCTGGCCGCCGGCACGCTTGCCCTGGCCACGCTGGCCGCGGCCCGCGCCGGGGAGCCGGCCAGGCCACAGGTCGTCACCGTCTACCGCTGCGCCGACAGCCGCGGCCAGCTGGTGGCCCTGCGCGACACGCCCTGCCTGCCCGGCGAGCGCCAGCAGGTGCTGGAGATGCAGCGCCCGGTCGATCCGCCCCCCGCCCCGGCCCGCCCTGTGGCCACGCCAGCGCCGGCGGCCGCCCCGGCACCGGCGCGCGAGGTGCGCACCGTGGTCGTGCAGCCGCCGCAGCCGATGTACGAGTGCACCAGCGCCGACGGCAAGGCCTATACCAGCGACAGCAACGAAGGAAATCCGCGCTGGGTGCCATTCTGGGTGCCGCTGGCGGTGGCGCGGATGCCGCCACGCCCGGGCGTCCTGCCTTCGCCCGGCCCTGCCCCCACGCCCGCCCCGGCGCCGCCACCCGGCCCCGGGCCGCGCCCGCCCCATGGTCCCGGGTCCGGCCCCTGGCATGGCCATGGCGCGCCCCTGGTCGCCGCCGGCGGTACCTGGGTGCGCGACAGCTGCGTGCGCATCCCCCAGGCCGAGGTCTGCAAGCGCCTGTCCGACCGCCACTACGAGATCCTGCGCGTGTACCACGCCGCCTCGCCCAGCCAGCGCCAGGCACTGGACCGGGAACAGGCGCAGCTGGACGAGCGCCTGCGCAACGACTGCCGCGGCGGCTGAGGTTTCAGCCCGACCAGGGCACGCTCAGCCCGACCAGCAGCAGGAACAGGGCAAACACCTTGCGCAGGGCCTGGGCACTGAGCCGGTGGGCCAGGCGCGTGCCCCACGGCGCGGCCAGCACCGAGGCCAGGGCCACGCCCACCGCCGCCGGCAGGTAGACATAGCCGATGCCGCCCTCGGGCAGGGCCCCGGCCGGGGCGTGCAGCACATAGCCCAGGGCGCTGGCCAGGCCGATGGCCACGCCGCAGGCGCTGGAGGTGCCGACCGCGCGCACCGGGCGCACTCCGCGCCAGACCAGCAGCGGCACGGTCATGCTGCCGCCGCCGATGCCCACCACCGCCGACAGCGCGCCAATGCCGGTGCCGGCCAGGCTCATTGGCCAGCCGCGCGGCGCCGGGACCTCGCTGCCGTCGGCCGGCGCGCGGGTGGCGCCAAAACCGATCTGCCAGGCCGCCACCAGGCAGTAACCGGCCACCACCCAGCGCAGCACGGTGTCGTCCAGGCCCACCGCCAGGGCGCTGCCCAGCCAGCCGCCCAGCAGCATGCCCGGGACCAGCCAGGCCACGCTCTGCCACAGCACGCTGCCGCGGCGCCAGTGCGCGCGGGCCGAGGACGCGCCGGTGAGCACGATGCTGGCCAGCGAAGTGGCCAGCGCCGCATGCATCGACAGCTCCTGCGGCACGCCATACAGCGGCAGCAGCCAGGCCAGCGCCGCCACCAGCACCAGGCCACCGCCGATGCCCAGCAGGCCGGCGAGGATGCCGGCGACCACGCCAAGCAGGGGAAACAGCAGCAGGCTCCAGGGATTCACGCAGGCTCCATTGGCGTGGACCGCGCACGGCGCGGCGCCATACGCCGATCCACGTCACGGTCGTTCAGGGATGATCCGTATATTCGACCGCATGTTGCCCGCGACCACCATCCCGCGTTTCCCGCGCCTGGCCAGCTGGTGCCTGCTGCTGGCCCCGCTGCTGGCCCATGCCCAGTCCAGCGATGCCGTCAACGATGCGGCGATGAAGAACGCCATTGCCGCGGCCCGGCGCGGCCAGGCGGTGGCCGAGGAGGCGCGCCTGCGCCAGGACCCGCGCTGGCCCTGGCTGGAGTTCGCACGGCTGTCGCGCAACCTGGAGCAGGCCGATGCGCTGCAGGTGCGCGCCTTCCTGCAGAAGTACGACGGCCAGCCGGTGGCCAACACGTTGCGCAGCCTGTGGCTGGGCGCGCTGGCCCGGCGCCAGGACTGGGCCGGGCTGCTGGCCGACTGGCGCCCGCAGGACGACGCCGCCCTGCGCTGCGCGCGCCTGAACGCCCTGCTGTCCCAGGGCAGGGCCGACGCTGCCTGGAACGAGGAAGCGCGCAGCCTGTGGCGCAACGGCAAGTCCCTGCCGGATGCCTGCGACAGCGTGTTTGCCGCCCTGGCCAGCCGCGGCGGGCTGGACCCGGCCCTGCGCTGGGAACGCTTCGACCTGGCCCTGGCCGAATCCAGCCCGGCGGTGATGCGCGCGGCCACGCGCGGCCTGCCGGCCGAGCAGGCGGCGCTGGCCGAAAGCTATGCCGCCTTCGTCCAGGCCCCGCACGAGCGGACCGCCAGCTGGCCGCGCGACGCGCGCAGCCGCAAGGTGGCCGCCGCCGGCCTGGCGCAGCTGGCGCGCAAGGACCCCGATGCCGCCGAGGCGCGCCTGGCCCGGCTCGGCGCCGAGCTGGGCATGAGCGAAACCGATGCAGCGCCAGCGCTGTACCAGATCGCGCTGCAGACCGTGGCCTCCTACCTGCCCGATTCCGCGCGCCGCCTGGCACGGGTTCCCGAATCGGCCTACGACGAGCGCCTGCACGAGTTCCGCGTGCGCGAGGCGCTGGCCCGTTCGGACTGGAACGCGGCCCTGGCCGCGCTGCGCGGGCTGCCGGCGAAGATGCGCGAGGACGCGCGCTGGCAGTGGTTCCAGGCGCGGGTGCTGGAAAAGCTCGGCCGCCAGGGCGAGGCCGGGCCGTTGCTTCGCCAGGCGGCTACCGCCTCCAACTTCCACGGCTTCCTGGCCGCCGACCGCCTCGGCCTGCCCTATGCGCTGTGCCCGCTGGAGCCGGACGCCAGCCCGGCCCTGCGCGCGGAAGTCGCGCGCGACCCGGCCCTGGTGCGCGCCCTGGGCCTGTACCGGATCGAACAGCCGGGCTGGGCGCTGCGCGAATGGAACGACGCGCTCTCGCGCTTCGACGACGCCCGCCGCCGGGTCGCGGTGGCCCTGGCCCAGGAGCATGGCTGGTTCGACCGCGGCGTGTTCGCGCTGGGCCGGCAGCCGGAGGAGCAGCGCCTGTACAAGCTGCGCTTCCCCCTGCACCACGATGCCGAGATCCGCGCCGCCGCGCGCCGCCACGACCTGGACCCGGCCTGGATCGCGGCCGAGATCCGCGCCGAGAGCATCTTCAATCCACGCGCCCGTTCCAGCGCCAATGCCCGCGGCCTGATGCAGCTGCTGCCTTCCACCGCCGCCGCGGTGGCCAGGCGCCTGGGCCAGGCCTATGCCGGCGCCGAGCAGCTGTACGACCCGGTCCTCAACATCGCCCTGGGCAGCGCCTACCTGCGCGAGATGGAAGACAAGTACGGACGCACCTACCAGGCCATCGCCGCCTACAACGCCGGCCCGGCACCGGTGGCGCGCTGGCTGTCGCAGCGCCCGCAGCACGACCCGGACCTGTGGATCGAGACCATCACCTACAAGGAAACCCGCGACTACGTGGCCCGGGTGCTGGCCTTCAGCGTGATCTACGACTGGCGCCTCAACGGCGACGCACTGCCGGTGAGCGAGCGCCTGCTCGGACGCACCGGCGGCAAGCGCAAGGGGTTTGCCTGCCCGGCCCCGCAACCCGCGGCGGCGACCGAGGGAGCACGGCCGGCGGCGCGCTAGGATGCGCGCATGGAAATCTATCTGGTAGGCGGCGCGGTCCGCGACGAACTGCTTGGCCTGGCGCCGGGCGACCGCGACTGGGTGGTGGTCGGCGCCACCCAGGCGCAGATGGAGGAGCTGGGTTTCCGCGCCGTCGGCCGCGACTTCCCGGTGTTCCTGCACCCGGAAACCGGCGAGGAACATGCCCTGGCCCGCACCGAGCGCAAGTCCGGTCGCGGCTATCGCGGCTTCGTGGTCGATGCCGATCCTTCGGTGACGCTGGAGGAGGACCTGCAGCGGCGCGACTTCACCATCAACGCCATCGCCCGCGCCAGCGACGGCCGCCTGGTCGATCCCTATGGCGGCGTGCGCGACCTGGAGCAGCGGGTGCTGCGCCATGTCGGCCCGGCCTTCTGCGAGGATCCGCTGCGGGTCCTGCGCGCGGCCCGGTTCATGGCCCGCTTCGCCCCGCTGGGCTTCCGCCTGGCCGGGGAGACCCTGGAGCTGATGCGCGCCATGTCCGCCAGCGGCGAACTGCGCGCGCTCACCGCCGAGCGGGTCTGGCAGGAACTGCGCAGGGCCCTGGCCAGCGCGCGGCCCTCGGCCTTCCTCTCCACCCTGCACGCCTGCGGCGCGCTGGCCGAGGTGCTGCCGGAGGTGGAGGCGCTTTACGGCGTGCCGCAGCGCGCCCAATACCACCCGGAAGTGGACACCGGCCGTCACCAGGAACTGGTCAGCGACATGGCCGCGCGCCTGGCCCCGGGCGATGACCTGGTGGGCTTTGCCGCGCTCACCCACGACCTGGGCAAGGCCCTGACCCCGGCCCATGTGCTGCCGCGCCATGTCGGCCACGAGGGCGCCGGACTCAAGCCGCTGGCCGCGCTGTGCGAGCGGCTGAAGGTGCCGGCCGAGCACCGCCAGCTCGCCGCCTGCGTCTGCCGCGAACATCTCAACGTGCACCGCCTGGCCGAGCTGCGCGATGCCACCGTGCTCGAGCTGCTGGAGCGCTGTGACGCGCTGCGCCGGCCGGAGCGGGTGGCGCGCATCGCGCTGTGCTGCGAAGCCGATGCCCGTGGCCGCGAGGGTTTCCAGGACCGGGAATACCCGCAGGGCGCGGAACTGCGGCGGCTGCATGCGGCCGCCGCCGCGGTCAACGCCCGCGACCTGCACGGGCGCGCGCAGCTGCAGGGCCCGGCCATGGGCGCGGCCCTGCGCAAGGCCCGGGTCGAGGCGATCGCCGCCGCGCGCACCCTGCCGCGACCGGCCCGCGCCGGCGCCTGAGGCGAGGCCAGGGGCCGGCGCGTGTCCGGCTCAGCCGTGCACGCGCTGCCCGCCAATCCAGGTACTGCGCACCTGCAGGGCGTGGTCCATGCGCACCAGGTCGGCGCGCCGGCCGGCGCCGATGCTGCCGTGGCTGTGTTCGATGCCCAGCAGGCGGGCCGGATAGGCCGAGGCCATGCGCACCGCTTCCTCCAGCCCCACCCCGAGCAGCCGCACCGCATTGCGCACCGCCGTGGCCATGTCCAGGGCCGAGCCGGCCAGCGCGCCCTCGGCATTGCGCACCACCCCGTCCACCGCGGTGATGGTCTGCCCGTAGAGGCTGAAGGAAGGATCCTCCGAGCCCACCATCGGCATCGCGTCGGTGACCAGGAACACCTTGCCGCGCGGCTTGGCCGCCAGGGCCAGGCGCAGGCTGGCCGGATGCACGTGCACGCCGTCGACGATCACCCCGCACCAGCTGTGCGCATCCTCCAGCGCCGCGCCGACCATGCCCGGCTCGCGGCCCTGCAGCGGCGACATCGCGTTGAACAGGTGGGTGAAGCCGCGGATGCCCGCGGCCAGGCCGGCGCGTGCCTGCTCGTAGCTGGCCGCGCTGTGGCCGGCCAGCACGATCGCCCCCCGCGCGCGCAGCGCGGCGATGACCCCGGCCGGCACCTGCTCCGGCGCCAGGGTGACCAGGGTGATGCCGCCCCGCAGCGCGGTCACCCGCTCGATCTCGTCCGCGTCCGGGACCCGGAACCAGTGCGCGTCGTGGGTGCCCTTGCGCGCCGGCGCCAGGTAGGGACCTTCCAGGTGCAGGCCAAGCACGCCGGGCACGCCGGTGGCCAGCGCCCGGCCGGCCGCGGCCACCGCCTGCTCCATCACCTCCAGGCGGTCGCTGATCAGGGTGGGCAGGAAGGCGGTGGTGCCAAAGCGCGCGTGGGCGCGGCCGATGGCGGCGATGCCCTCGGCGCTGGGCTGGTTGTTGAACAGTACCCCGCCGCCGCCGTTGACCTGGACATCGATGAAGCCGGGCAGCAGGTAGTCGCCCTGCAGGTCCTCCACCGGGCCCAGCCCGTCCAGCGCCGCACCCGCCTCCAGCACCTGCCCGATCCGGCCATCGTCGCCAAGGACGAGCGCGCATCCTTCATGGAAGCCGTCGTCCAGCAGGACCCGGGCATTGGCCAGTACACGCGTTGCCATCATCAGTTCTCCGTAGCCTGCAGGCTGCTGCCGGTGCGCCAGGACCCGGCGCGGCACGCCGCGGCGACGTGTCGCGGGCATTTTATGCCCGCGCGCCCGGCCCGCCGAGTGCCGCCACCTCCGTGCGCGCTACCATCGCCGGCGGCAATGCTTCCTTCCGGCCATCCGGCATCCTTCTCGTGACCTCTTCCGCCTCCCATCCCCGCCCCGACCCCGGTTTCCTGGCCGCGGATGTCGGCGGCACCCATGCGCGCCTGGCCTGGGTCCGGGCCGACGCGGAAGGCCGGCCGCGGCTGCAGGCCTATGCCAAGTACCGCTGCGCCGCGGCGCCCGACCTGGGCAGCCTGCTGGTGGAATTTTCCGCGCGACTGCCCGGCGCGGTGGAAGCCGCGGTGATCGCCAGCGCCGGCTGCCCCGGCCCGGACGGCCGCCTGGTCTCGGCCAACCTGCCCTGGCCGCTGGACCCGCGCCGGATCGGCCGCCAGCTGGGGCTGGACCAGGTGCACCTCATCAACGATTTCCAGGCCCTGGCCCAGGCGGTGGCGGCGCTGGCGCCGGAACGGATGCAGCCGCTGTGCGGCCCGGAGGCCGCCGCGCCCGGTCCGCTGCTGGTGATCGGTCCCGGCACTGGCCTGGGCACGGCCCTGGTCCTGCCCGGCCAGTCCATCCTGCCCACCGAAGCCGGCCAGGCCAGCCTGGCCGTGGCCGGCGGCCTGGAGCAGGCGGTGCTGGAACAACTGCGCGGGCGCTATCCGCATGTGTCCATGGAGCACGCGCTGTCCGGGCCGGGTCTGCTCAACCTGTACACCGCGCTGGCCGCGCTGCGCGGCGGCGAGGCACCGCTGCAGCGGCCCGAACAGGTCACCGCTGCCGCGCTGGACGGCAGCGACGCGCTGGCGCGGCAGGCACTGGACCTGTTCTGCGAACTGCTGGGCAGCAGCGTTGGCGACCTGGTCCTGGCCTATCGCGCCACCGCCGTGGTCCTGGCCGGCGGCTTCGTGCCGCAGCTGCACCGCTTCCTGCGCGGCAGCGGCTTTGCCCGGCGGCTGGTGGCCAAGGGGGCGATGCAGCCGTTGCTGGAACAGGTGCCGGTGTGGACCGTGGACCATGGCCAGCTTGGGGTGCTGGGCGCGGCGCAGTGGTACCTGCGGCACGCCGCCCGGCGCGGCCTCAGCGCCTGAGGTCGCGCCGCAGCAGGGCGTCGGCGCCGGGCAGGAAACGGCTGCAAAGGCCCAGCAGCACGCCGCAGGCATTGGCCAGGGCATCGGCCGGATCGGCCATGCGGCTGGCGGTGAACGCGCCCTGTGCCCATTCCAGGCCCGCGCCCAGCGCCACCAGGCCGATGCCGGCCCCCAGCAGCGGCAGGCCGCGGCGGAACAGCTGCACCGCGCCCAGGGCCAGGCCGGCATAGGCCAGCAGGTGCTCGGCCTTGTCGGTATGGGCCGGAACGGCCATTGGCGGCGGCGGCACCAGGCTGAGCACGACCACCGCCAGCCCCAGCGCCAGCCAGGCGCCCAGCCACGGCCAGGGATGCCGGAACGGCTTGAGCCAGCCGCCGCTCACAGGCGCCAGGTCAGGTCGCCCAGCAGGAAGGCCGCCGAAAGATCCACGTCGCGGCTGAAAGCCATCACCTGGAAGCGCTCGCCCATCTGCTCGGGCAGGGTCAGGCGCTTGAGCTCCTGGCGCAGGGCCAGGGTGCCGACCTCGTCGGTGCGCGCCTCGGCCTCGGCCAGCAGGCCGTCGATGCCGTTGCCCAGCAGGAAGCTGGCCTGGCTGCAGTAGCCGGCCAGGTCGAAGCCGGCGCCGGTGCCGGCCTCGGCCAGGGCGGTGAAATCCACCGAGGCGGTGATGTCCTGCAGGCCCGGCCAGCGCAGCACGTCCTCGTGCATGCGCTGGCGGTAGAACGCGCGCAGGGTCCCGTCGCTGCGCTGCGGCAGGTAGTACTCGCGCCGCGGATAGCCGTAGTCCACCCACAGCATCGCCCCCGAGCGCAGGCCGCCGGCCACCGCCTGCAGCCAGTAGGGCAGCTGCGGCAGCAGTTCGGAGCGGTAGCCGTCGGCGAACGGGGTATCCAGGTAGCGTTCCACGTGCCGCACCGCCGCCTCGAGCAGGGCATCGGCCGGACGGTCCAGGCGCACGAAGCCGCCGTCGGCGTCCACGCCCACGTGCTCCTCCAGCACCTGGCCGTCGCGGATGGCGAAGCGCGGGGTCGGCAGGGCGTCGATCACCTCGTTGGCGAACACCACCCCGTCCCACTCGTCCTCGAACGGGCGGTCCAGCCAGTGCACCAGCTCGAACACGGTCGGGGTGAGGGTGCGGCGCAGGTGCTCGCGCTGGCGCTCGCGCAGGTCCGCACTCGGTTCGAGGATGGCGTAGCAGTCCGGCAGTGCGTCCAGCGCCAGCAGGCGCTTGAGCGCAACCTCGGCGAACAGGCCGCTGCCGCCGCCCAGCTCCAGCACCCGCGCCTGCGGCCCGAGCTGGCGCAGCGCCTCGCCGATCACCCCGGCCACGGTGGCCGCGTACAGCCGGCCCATCTCTGGGGCGGTGGTGAAGTCGCCGGCAGCGCCGAACTTGGTGCTGCCGGCGCTGTAGTAGCCGTAGCCGGGGGCGTACAGGCACAGCTCCATGAAGCGCAAGAACGGGATGGCGCCACCGGCCAGCTCGATCTCCGCGCGCAGATGCGCGGCCAGGGTGTTGCTCAGCTGCAGGGCATCGGCATCGGGCGTGGGCAGGTCGGCGTGCATGGACTTGGAACCGGAACGGAGGCGCACAGGATAGCCCACGGCCGTGGCCGCCCCGTGGCGGCGGCCTCAGCCTTCCAGGTCCACGGCCTCGTAGGCGGTGTCGCGGTCGGGATGGCACTGCCACAGCTGGGCCAGCGCCAGGCCGTGCACCGGGTCGATGAAATCCGGGGCGATCTGCGCCAGCGGCTTGAGCACGAAGGCATGCACCCGTTCCGGGCGCGGGATCCGCGGCTTGCCGTGGTGGGCAAGGACCGCGTCGCCATAGAACACCACGTCCAGGTCCAGGGTGCGGTCGGCCAGGCCTTTGACCCGGCGGTCGCGGCCATGCCGGTCCTCCAGCCCGCGCAGCCAGGATTCCAGCGCCGGCAACGGCAGCACGGTATGCAGCAGCACCCCGCTGTTGATGAACGGTGCGCCGTCGAAGCCCACCGCCGGGTTGCGGTAGCCGGGCGAGGCCCGCAATGGCCCGAAGCAGGCGCGCAATTCGGCCAGGGCCGCGCGCAGGTGGTATTCGGGGCGGATGTTGCTGCCCAGGCTCAGCAGCACCGGCACCAGCCGGGCGGGCGCGCGCGCGTCCATGCGGTGTGCGGCCATGCGCGCCTACTGCTGGGCGGACTGGTCGCCCGGGTCCTGGCGCGCGGGGGCGCGGCGCGGCGGCAGCGGCGGCAACAGGGCCTCGGCCTGGCCCGCCTCCGGCAGCGGCGCCTCCCAGGGGAAACGCGGCAGGGTGCGCACCGCGTTCTCCAGCTTGCGCGACCAGGTGTCATGGATCTCCGCGTACAGCGGGGTGTCGCCTTCCAGGCGCATCTGCTGGCTGACCTTCAGCTCGCCGGCGCGGACCAGGGCCAGGTCGATCGGCAGGCCGACCGACAGGTTGGAGCGGATGGTGGAGTCCAGCGACAGCAGGGCGCAGCGCGCGGCGTCCTCCAGCGCGGTTTCAGGCCGCACGATCCGGTCCAGGATCGGCTTGCCGTACTTGGACTCGCCAATCTGCAGGTAGGGCGTTTCCGGCGAGGCGGCGATGCAGTTGCCCAGCGGGTAGACCATGTACAGGCCCGGGCGCTCGCCGGCGATCTGCCCGCCCAGGATCAGGGTGGCCTGAGTGCTGACCCCGGCATTGGGACCGTGTTCGCTGGCCTGCACCTGGCTGGCCACCAGCACCTCGCCCACGTACTCGGCCACCTCGAACAGGTGCCGGAACGTGCGCAGGCTGCGCGGGCAGTCCGGGTCGTCGGCGTCGCGGCGCAGGCGCGCGACCGCCAGCTGGGTGGTGGCCAGGTTGCCCGCGCTCATCACCACGAACACGCGATCGCCGGGGTATTCGAACACGTGCAGCTTGCGGTGCACGCGCACGTCGTCCAGCGAGGCGTTGGTGCGGGTGTCCGCGGCGAAGACCAGGCCTTCGTCCACTTCGATGCCGACGCAATAGGTCATGGGCGCTTCATCAGGATTGCAGGTGGATTCTACACGGGGCGGGTGCGGCGCCGCGGCTCATCCGGCGAAGTAGCTTTCGGCGATGGCCTGGTGCAGCTGGCCCAGGTAGACCTGTGCTTCGTCCATGAATGCGGTCGGGTCGCCCGCGGCCAGCGCCGCCGGATCGGCCTGGCGGACCAGCCCGGTGACCCGGGTCAGCGCCCGTTCCACCGCCGGCCGCGGCGGCATGGCCGGCAGGATGCGCTGCAGCCTGACCAGGCAGAACAGCACGCTGCGCGGGAATTCGGTGTTGTGCAGCAGGAAACGCAGGGCGTGCGCGGCACTGACCCGCTGGCGCACGTGGCGGCGGTACATCTGGTAGGCGGCCAGCGAGCGCAGCACCGCCATCCACTGCATGTTCTGGTAGGCCTCGCGGTCCTCCTCGTGGCGCGGGGTCACCAGGCCGGAGGCGCCGGCGTCGATGATCCGGGTGGTCATGTCGGCCTGCTCGATGGCAGTGCCCAGGCGCAGGAACTGGAAGCCGATATCGCGGCTGACGTTGGCCTGGAGCAGGCCGCCGACCTTGAGGCAGCCGTCGGTGACGTGGTGGATGAAGTCCACCCGGTAGCGCCGGGTGAGGACCTTGCTTCCCTCGGCGCCGATGTACAGGTGCAGGGCATTGACCGCCTCCCACACTTCCTGTGGCAGGGCGTCGCGGATCCCGCGCAGGAGCTCGCGTGCCTGTTCCACCGAGACCCGCAGCGAGGACGGGTTGCGCGGGTCCAGCAGCAGGAAGTCGAGGATGTCCGCGTCCTCGGCCTGCGGATGGCAGGCGCCGAACAGGTCCTCGGCGCCGACGGTGGCGATCATCGGCCGCCAGCTGAAGCGCACCGAGCGGTTGAGGTCCAGCTGCAGCAGGCTGCCCACGCCGACCAGGCGCGCGGTGTTCTCGGCACGGCGCAGGTAGCGGCTGAACCAGTACAGGTCGTCTGCGACACGCGAGAGCATCAGCCGTGGCCCTCCTCGTCCAGGTCCACGATCCAGGTGTCCTTGGCCCCGCCGCCCTGCGAGGAATTGACCACCAGCGAGCCCTCGGTCATCGCCACCCGGGTCAGGCCGCCGGTGGTCACGCAGGTATCCTGGCGGGAGAGGATGAACGGGCGCAGGTCGATGTGCCGCGGCGCCGGCCCGTTGGCGGTGACGATGGGCGCGGTGGACAGCGACAGGGTCGGCTGGGCCATGTAGTTGCGCGGGTCGGCCTGGATCAGGGCGCGGAACTTCTCGCGCTCCTCGCGGCTGGCGCGTGGCCCGATCAGCATGCCGTAGCCGCCGGACTCGTTGGCCGGCTTGACCACCAGCTGGTCCAGGTGCTCGAGCACGTAGCGGCGATCGTCCTGGTCATGGCACAGGTAGCTGGGCACGTTGGGCAGGATCGGCTCCTGGTCCAGGTAGTAGCGGATCATCTTCGGCACGTAGGCGAAGACCACCTTGTCGTCGGCCACGCCCGCGCCCGGGGCATTGGCCAGGGCGACCTTGCCGGCACGCCAGCTGCGGATCAGCCCTGGCACGCCCAGCACCGAGTCGGGGCGGAAGGCCTCCGGGTCGATGAACAGGTCGTCCACCCGGCGGTAGATCACGTCCACCCGCTGCGGCCCGTACACGGTGCGCATGTAGGTGCAGTCATCGTCGGCCACGAACAGGTCGCTGCCCTCCACCAGCTCGATGCCCATGGCCTGGGCCAGGTAGGCGTGCTCGAAATAGGCGCTGTTGAACACGCCCGGAGTGAGCAGGACGATGGTCGGGAGGTCGCCCGGGCGCGGCGACAGCGCGGCCAGGGTGTCGTAGAGCTGGGAGGGGTAGTCGTCCACCGGCAGGATGGCGCTGGTGTCGAACAGCTCGGGGAACACCCGCTTGGCCACCATGCGGTTTTCCAGCATGTAGGACACCCCGGAGGGGATGCGCAGGTTGTCCTCCAGCGCGTACAGGGTGCCGTCGGCGTCGCGCACCAGGTCCGAGCCGCAGATATGCGCCCACACGTCCAGCGGCGGGCGCACGCCCACGCACTGGCTGCGGAAATTGACCGAATGTTCCAGCAGCTCGGCCGGGAACACCTTGTCGCGCACGATCCTCTGCGCGCCGTAGATGTCGCCGATGAACATGTTCAGCGCCTGCATGCGCTGGACCAGGCCGGCCTCGGTGCGCTCCCACTCGCGCCGGTCGATGATCCGCGGGATCAGGTCGAACGGCAGGGTGCGGTCGACGTTGCGGCCATCGCTGTACACGGTGAAGGTGATGCCCATCACCCGCGCGGCCACGTCGGCCGCGTCCTGGCGCTCGGCCAGCTCGCGCCCGCTGAGCCCGGACAGGTATTCCACCAGGCGCCGCGCCGCCGGCCGCGGCTGACCGGCCGGATCAATCAGCTCGTCGAACGAGGGTGTCGAATACTCGGTCCAGTCCATCCTGCCCGTCCCGGCGTCCGCGCTTGTTGCAGTGCAACATGCACGGGCCGGCGGGGGCCGTCAAGGGGTGGGAGCCGGATCCGCGCCGGCGGCCGCCGCGACCCGGGCGCGCAGGTCGGCGCCGGAGGGCTCCTGGTACACCCGCAGGCCGAACTCGGGGAGGATCGCCAGCAGGTGGTCGAAGATGTCCGACTGGATGCCCTCGTACACGGCCCAGCGGGTGTCATTGGTGAAGCAGTAGATCTCCAGGGGCAGGCCGGTGGCGCCGGGCTGCAGCTGGCGCACCAGCAGGGTCAGGTCCTGGTGCACGCCGGGGTGGCGGCGCAGGTAGCGCTCCACGTAGGCGCGGAAGGTGCCCAGGTTGGTGATCCGGCGGGCGTTGAACGGCAGCCGCCCATCCTCGCCCAGGCCGGCGTTCCACTCGGCCAGCTCGCGCTCCTTCTGCGCCAGGTACTCGCGCAGCAGGACGAAGCCGGCCAGGTGCTGGCGCTCGCCGGCATCGAGGAAGCGCACGCTGGACTGGTCCAGGTACAGGCAGCGCTTGATCCGGCGCCCGCCGGCCTCCTGCATCCCGCGCCAGTTCTTGAACGACTCGCTGATCAGCTTCTTGGTCGGGATGGTGGTGACGGTCTTGTCCCAGTTCTGCACCGTGACCGTGTGCAGGGCGATGTCGACCACGTCGCCATCGGCGTTCTGGCTGGGCATCTCGATCCAGTCGCCGATCCGCACCCGGCCGTCGGTGCTGATCTGCACGCTGGCCACCAGTGACAGCAGGGTGTCCTGGAACACCAGCATCAGCACCGCGGTGGCCGCGCCCAGGCCGGTGAGCAGGTGCAGCAGCTTGACCCCGGCCAGGGTGGCGACGATGGCCAGCCCGGCCAGCACGAAGACCACGATCTTGGCCACCTGCAGGTAGCCCTTGATCGGGCGGTTGCGCGCCTCGGGCCGGCGCTCGTACACCACGTTGGCCAGGTCCAGGGCATGGGACACGGCCAGGGCCAGGGTCAGCAGCACCCAGACCTGGCACAGGCCGTGGAGCACGCTCACCAGCAGCGGCGGCAGGCCTTCGATCCAGCCGATGCCGGCGGAGATCACCAGCGCCGGGACCACATTGGCCAGGCGCGCGATCACCCGCAGGCTGGGCTGGCGGTCCTGCCCGTCACGCGCCACCAGCAGCCCGACCACCCGGCGCAGGCCGCGCAGCAGGATCCGCTTGGTGAGGAAGTTGGCGCCCCAGGAAGCCAGCAGCAGCAGGCCCAGCAGGCAGGCCGGATAGGCCCAGGGCCAGGGTTCCAGCCAGCGCTGTGCCGACTCCAGCCAGCCCATCATCCCGGCCACCGGCCGCGCCACCACCGCTTCGCTTCGCACCACTACCGCTCCAGTTCCAGTCGAATCGTCTTCACTCGCCCAGGCGCAGCCGCCGCCCGGCGCTCTGTCCCGGCCCCGAGAACACCCGCACCTCCAGCTGCAGGATGCGGTGCTCGGCCAGCGCCCGGCGGTCCTCGCACAGCCGCCCGATGAACCAGGCCGCCAGCTCCTCCAGGGTCACGTTGACCAGCGGCAGCAGGCGCACGTCCTGGCGCAGGAACGGGATGCGCTGGCCGGAAAAGTGCGCGTACAGGTACTCGCCCTCCTCCTCGATGCGCAGGTACGGCGAGCGTTCGGGCAGCAGGAACCACTCGTTCAGTTCCCGGCACAGCGCCACCACCCGGTCCTTGTACAGGCCGTAGTCGAAGCACATGCCGTTGCCGAGCATGCGCGCGTGGATGTCCAGCTCCACCCGGAAGTTGTGCCCGTGCAGGCGCTCGCGCTCGCTGGCCGAGAAGATGGTGAAGTGGCCGGCGGAGAACTTCATGTTCTCCTTGGCCAGGCGGATGACCGCGATGTCGTCCTGCGCCTGCATCTCAGCTCCCCAGGTCGCCCAGCTGCGGGCGCATGACGATGTCCTCGACCACCGTGCGCGCGGACATCTTCCATGCGCTCCAGGCGACCTCGGCCACGTCGGCGGCGGGCATGAAGCGATCTTCCGGCAGCTCCACCCCGTCCCAGGACGAGGTCAGGGTGGCGCCGGGCAGCAGCGCCACCACCCGCACCCCGTGCGGTTTCATCTCCTCGCGCAGGTTGCGCGAGAAGCCGTGCAGGGCGTGCTTGGCGATGCTGTAGGAGCCCCCATCGGGATAGGCCGCGATCGAGGCCACCGAGCACATGTTGATGATGGTGCCGCTGCGCCGCGCCACCATCCCCGGCAGCAGCCGCCGGGTCAGGCGGTAGGCGCCGAACAGGTTGGCCTGGAGCATGTCCAGCAGGGCATCGTCAGCTTCCTCGGAAATCCGCCCGGGGCGGTACTGGCCGGCGTTGTTGACCAGCAGGTCCGGCACGCCGTGGCGCTCGAGCACGCTGCGCGCCAGGGCATCCACCGCCGCCTCGTCGCGCATGTCGCAGGGAACGCAGTCCACCCCGGGGAAGTCGGCGCCCAGGGCCTCCAGCGAAGGCCCGGGGCGGGCGCAGGCCACCACCGTGCAGCCGCCGGCGACGAAGCGCGAGACGATGGCGCGGCCGATGCCGCGCGAAGCTCCAGTGACCAGTACCAGGCTCACGCGACCTCCCGTTCCTGCCAATGCCGCATCCACGTACTCCCGTCCAGGACATCCACGACCAAGGGTAGCCCAGCCATCAGCGCCTGCGCTCGATCAGCACGCCCACCGCGCGCGCGTGCTCGACCGCGCCGGGCTTGCTCAGCCGCAGGCGCACGCGGCTGGCAGCGAACTCCTGCAACAGCAGTTCCGCGCAGCGCTCGGCCAGGGTTTCCACCAGCTCGAACGCGGTCTGGGCGGCGTATTCACGCAGGCGGCGGCTGATGGCGTCGTAGTCCAGGGTGTCGGCCAGGCGGTCGGAGGCGGCGGGCACGCGGTTGTCGAAACCCAGCTCCAGGTCCAGCAGCAGCGGGCGCGGCGCGTGCCGCTCCCAGTCGTGCACGCCGATCAGCGCATCGACCTGCAGGCCTTCGATGAAAACGATGTCGTCCATGCCGCGCAGGATACGGCACCGGCGCGCGCCGGCGGCCGCCTACAGCGCCGGCAGGGTGGCCATGTCCCAGCGCGGGGTGACCTTGACCTGGATGTCCTCGCGCTGGCCGGCGGCCAGGCGCAAGGCGCCGGCAAAGGCGATCATCGCGCCGTTGTCGGTGCACAGCGCCGGGCGGGGGAAGCAGGCGCGGCCACCACGCCGTGCGCACATCTCCTGCAGCTTCGCGCGCAGGCGCTTGTTGGCGCCAACGCCACCGGCCACCACCAGGGTCGCGGTGCCGGCCGCCTCCAGCGCGCGCTCGCACTTGATCGCCAGGGTCTCCACCACCGCGTCCTCGAAACCGCGGGCGATGTCGGCACGGGTCTGTGCGGACTGGTCGGACTGCTGCCAGGCCAGCAGCACCTGGGTCTTCAGGCCGCTGAAGGAAAAGTCCAGGCCCGGGCGGTCGGTCATCGGCCTGGCGAAGCGGAACGCACCCGGGGTGCCGCGCTCGGCCAGCGCCGCCAGCTGCGGCCCGCCCGGGTACGGCAGGCCCATGAGCTTGGCGGTCTTGTCGAAGGCCTCGCCGGCGGCATCGTCCAGGGTCTCGCCCAGCAGGCGATAGCGGCCGATGGCCTCCACCGCCACCAGCTGGGTATGTCCGCCGGAGACCAGCAGGGCCACGAACGGCGGTCTGGGCGGGTCCTGCTCCATCAGCGGGGCCAGCAGGTGGCCCTCCATGTGGTGCACCCCCACCGCCGGCACGTCCAGCGCCCAGGCCAGCGCCCGCGCGGGGCCGGCGCCCACCAGCAGCGCCCCGGCCG
>Ga0182793_1000727_pt1 | contig 22960 bp, 16 predicted proteins | sample Passage237A_FD_130498 | JGI IMG/M metagenome (GOLD analysis project Ga0182793, IMG submission 130498) | Cellulose adapted compost microbial communities from Newby Island Compost Facility, Milpitas, CA, USA - Passage2 37A (version 2) (version 2) ... | reverse complement strand
GACCCGGGACGAAGCGCGCTCAGGGGATGATGCTGCAGGGCTCGGTGGTCCGCCGGAGCCTGACGCTCATCGGCCGAGGCCTGCGCGACGAGCCGATGGTCTATTTCTGGGCGATCCTCTCCTCGGGCCTCTTCGGCGGCCTCACGGTGCTCGTCGCGAGAGCGGTCGGCTGGGCGACGGACCGGGTCGTGATCCCCGCCCTCGCGGGGGATGAGGCGGCTCAGGGGCAGTGGTGGCTCGCGGGTCTCGCCCTGCTCGGCCTCGCCGTGACGCTCGCCCTCGCGGTCGCGGGGCGCCGCATCGTCGCGGGCCTCGGCTACGCGAACCTCCAGGCGCACCACCGCACGCGCGTCACGCGCCAGTACCTGCGCCTGCCCATCTCCTGGCACCGCCAGCACCCCGCGGGCCAGCTGCTCTCGAACGCGAACTCCGACGTCGAGGCCGCGACGGGCGTGTTCAACCCGCTTCCCTTCGCCCTCGGCGTCATCGTGATGCTCGGTGTGGCGCTCGCCGTCCTGCTCGGCATCGACCCATGGATCACCCTCGCGGCCTTCACGATCATCCCGATCGTCATCGCGGTCAACGCGATCTTCCAGCGCAAGATGTCCCCGGCCATCACGCGCGCGCAGCAGCTGCGCGCCGAGGTCTCGGACGTCGCGCACGAGAGCTTCGAGGCCGCCCTCGTCGTCAAGTCCCTCGGCACCGCGGACCGCGAGGAGGAGCGCTTCGCGGCCAAGGCCGACGAGCTGCGTCGCGCGAACGTGCGTGTGGGTGTCGTGCGGGCCTACTTCGACCCGGTGATCGACGCGCTGCCGAGCCTCGGCTCGCTGCTCGTCGTCGTGGTCGGCATCGTGCGCCTCGAGGCGGGAGCCGTGGTCCCGGGCGACGTCGTCACCGCGGCCTACCTCCTCACGCTGCTCGCCGTTCCCGTGCGGGCCTTCGGCTGGGTGCTCGGCGAGCTGCCGCGCAGCCTCGTGGGCTACGAGCGCATCGCGCGCGTGGTCGACGCCGGGGGAGCGCTCGTCGAGGGCTCCCGCCCGCTGCCCTCGACGCTCGAGCCCGCGCGGCTCGAGCTGCGCGGCGTGACCGTCGAGGTCCCGACGCCGCGAGGTCCGCTCGCCCTGCTCCAGGACATCGACCTCGAGCTCGCCCCGGGCCGCACGGTCGCCCTCGTGGGCTCGACGGGAGCAGGGAAGACCACGCTCGCCTCGACCGTGTGCCGACTGCTCGACCCCACGCACGGCCAGGTGCTGCTCGACGGCGTCGACATGCGCGAGCTCGACCCTGCGGCGCGCACCTCCTCGATCGCGCTCGTCTCGCAGTCGACCTTCATCTTCGAGGACACCGTGCGCGAGAACGTCACCCTCGCCGACCCCGAGGACCCGGCCTCACCGAGCGACGAGGAGGTCTGGGCCGCGCTCGAGGCCGCGCACGTCGACGACGTCGTCAGGCGCCTCGAGCTAGGCCTCGACGCCCCCCTCGGCGAGCGCGGGGCGAACCTCTCGGGCGGCCAGCGCCAGCGCATCGCGATCGCTCGCGCCCTCGTGCGCAGGCCGCGCCTGCTCGTCCTCGACGACGCGACGAGCGCCGTCGACCCGCGCGTCGAGCGCCGCATCCTCACGGCCCTGGGGGCCGACGGCGGTCCCCGGCCGACCGTGCTCCTCGTGGCCTACCGCATGAGCTCGGTGCTGCTCGCCGACGAGGTCGTGCACCTCGAGGGGGGGCGCATCGTCGACCGCGGCTCGCACGCCGAGCTGCTCGCGCGCGACCCCGGCTATGCCGAGCTCGCGACCGCCTACGAGCGCGAGACCGAGCGCAGGGCGCGCGAGGCGCAAGAAGCCCTCGACGCCGAGCTGCTCGAGGAAGACGAGATCGACGAGGAGGTGGACGCGTGAGCGCCTCGATCCGCGACGGCGGCGGCCTCGGCGTCTTCGGGACGCTGCGGCGCGGCGTCCAGCTCTCGCCCCAGCTGGTCCAGGGCATCTGGATCACCCTCGGGCTCGCGGTCGTGGCCGCGCTCGGCAAGGTCGTCGTCCCGCTCGTCGTCCAGCAGGCGATCGACTCGGGAACGGCCCCCGGCGGGCCCGACGTCGGGCACGTCCTGAACCTCGCCCTCCTCGGCGCGGGCGTGCTGCTGGTCTCCGCCCTGAGCTCGGCTCTCGTCAACGTGCGCCTCTTCCGCTCCTCCGAGGGCGGTCTCGCCGAGCTGCGCGTGCGGGCCTTCCGCCACGTGCACGACCTCGCGACCCTCACGCAGAACACCGAGCGCCGCGGTGCCCTCGTCTCTCGCGTGACCTCCGACGTCGACACCATCTCGCTGTTCGTGCAGTGGGGCGGCATCATGCTGCTCGTCTCGATGCTGCAGATCCTCGTCTCGACCGTGGTCATGGCGACGATCTCCTGGCAGCTGACGATCGTCGTGTGGCTGTGCTTCGTGCCCATGGCGCTGTTCAGCCGGGCCGCGCAGAAGCGCGTGAGCGCGCGCTACACCGTGGTGCGCGAGAAGGTCGGCGCGATGCTCGGAGCGATCTCCGAGTCCGTCGTCGGCGCCGAGACGATCCGCGCGCACGGCGCAGGGGCGCGCACCCAGCGCCGCATCGACGCCGCGATCGACGCGACCCGGCGCGCGATGGTCCGCGCCCAGGTCATGGTCTCGGTCGCCTTCTCGAGCGGAGTGCTCGTCGCGAACGGCGTGCTCGCGGCCGTCGTCGCCGTCGGCGTCCTGCTCGGCTCCTGGGGGGAGATCTCCGCAGGCCAGCTCGTCGCGATGATCTTCCTCGCGCAGATGTTCGCCGGGCCCGTGCAGATGGCCACCGAGATCCTCAACGAGCTGCAGAACGCCGTCGCGGGCTGGAAGCGCGTGATCGACGTCATCGACACCCCCGTCGAGATCGTCGACCCCGCCCCGCACGGCGTGGACTCCCCGCGCGGGGCAGCGCACGTCGAGCTGCGCCACGTGTCCTTCGCCTACCCCGGCGGGCCCCGGGTCCTCAAGGACGTCAACCTCGAGCTGCCCGCGGGCAAGCGGGTCGCCGTCGTCGGCGCGACCGGCTCGGGCAAGACGACGATGGCCAAGCTCGTGTGTCGCCTCGTCGACCCCCTCGAGGGCCAGGTGCTCCTGGACGGGGTGGACCTGCGCGAGATCAACGGCGACTCCTTGCGTCGACGCGTCGTGCTCGTGCCGCAGGAGGGCTTCCTCTTCGAGGGCTCCATCGCGGACAACGTCGCCTACGGCCTGCGCCTCGAGCGCGGCCAGGAGCCGAGCGCCACGCAGGTGCGCGAGGCCGTCGTCGCGGTGTGCGACGAGCTCGGCCTGACCGACTGGTACTCCGCGCTGCCCCGTGGTCTCGACACGCCCGTCGGGCAGCGCGGCGAGTCGCTCAGCGCGGGCGAGCGCCAGCTCGTCGCGATCGCTCGAGCCCACCTCGCGGGCGCCGACCTGCTCGTCCTCGACGAGGCGACCTCCGCGGTCGACCCCGCGACCGAGGTGCGCATCGCTCGAGCCCTCGAGCAGCTCACGCACGGGCGCTCGACGCTCACGATCGCCCACCGCCTGTCGACCGCCGAGGCCTCGGACCTCGTCGTGGTGGTCGACGAGGGCGAGGTGGTCCAGGTGGGCCCGCACCCCGAGCTCGTCCAGGTCGAGGGCATCTACGCGCGCCTGCACGCCGCGTGGGTCGCCCAGACGCGCTGAGCGGCGTTCGTGGCAGGATGCGGCCGTGCCTGACTCGAACCTCGACCCTTCGATCGCCGCTCGCCTCAAGCGCGACGCCGCGGGGCTCGTCGCCGCCGTGGTCCAGCAGCACGACACCGGCGAGGTGCTCATGCTCGGCTGGATGGACGACGAGGCCCTGCACCGCACGCTGACGACGGGGCGCGCGTGGTACTGGTCGCGCTCGCGCCAGGAGTACTGGCGCAAGGGTGACACCTCGGGACACGTGCAGCTCGTGCGCTCGGTCGAGCTCGACTGCGACGGCGACGCGCTGCTCGTCAAGGTCGATCAGGTGGGTCCCGCGTGCCACACGGGGTCGCGCAACTGCTTCGAGGCGGGCGGAGACCTCGGCGCGCTCGAGGGGGAGCAGCCGTGAGCGGGCAGGGGCCGACGCCGGCCGAGCTCGCCTGGGGCGCGACCTGGCCGAGCCTCGAAGGGTTCCGCGGGCTCACGCGCGACCGACGCGTCGTGCCGGTGGTCCGCCGCCTCCTCGCCGACGACGTCACCCCCGTGGGCCTCTACCGCCGCCTCGCCCAGGGGCGCCCGGGCACCTTCATCCTCGAGTCCGCCGAGCTCGACGGCCGCTGGTCGCGCTACTCCTTCGTGGGGGTCTCCTCGCTCGCGACCCTCACGGTGCGCGACGGCGAGGTCGCCTGGCAGGGCGAGGTCCCTGTGGGCGTACCGACGCAAGGCGCCCCGCTCGACGTGCTCGGCGAGACCCTCGAGGTGCTCCGCACCCCGGCGATCGCGGGACTGCCCCCGCTCACGAGCGGCCTCGTCGGCTCGGTGGGCTGGGACTTCGTCTACCAGTGGGAGCCCACGCTCCCGAGGAAGGCCCCCGAGGAGCTCGAGGTGCCCGAGCTCACGCTGTGCCTCGCCGTCGACCTCGCCGTGGTCGACCACCTCGAGGGCGTCGTGTGGCTCGTCGCGAACGCGATCAACGTGGACGGCGCGGACACGGGCGTCGACGAGGCCTACGCGGCCGCCGTCTCGCGGCTCGACGCGATGCAGGCCGCCCTCGCGCAGCCCGTCGCCTCGAGCGCCGCGGTGCTCGACCTCGAGCTCGAGGAGCCCGCGTACTCCGCGCGCATCTCGAAGGACGAGTACGCCCAGCTGGTTCGAGTCGGCAAGGACGCGATCCGCGACGGCGAGGTCTTCCAGGTGGTGCTCTCGCAGCGCCTCGACCTCGAGTGCCCCGCAGACCCGCTCGACGTGTACCGCGTGCTGCGCACGATCAACCCCAGCCCGTACCTGTACTACTTCCAGCTGCGCGACGAGCGCGGCACGGACTTCGCCGTCGTCGGCTCGAGCCCCGAGACCCTCGTCAAGGTCGAGGACGGGCGCGCGATGACCTACCCGATCGCGGGCTCGCGTCCTCGCGGCGCGACGCCCGAGGAGGACGTCGCGCTCGCCGAGGACCTCCTCGCGGACCCCAAGGAGCGCAGCGAGCACATCATGCTCGTGGACCTCTCGCGCAACGACATGGTCAAGGTGTGCGAGCCCGACTCCGTCGAGGTCGTCGAGTTCATGGCGGTGCGCCGCTTCTCGCACATCTCGCACCTGTGCTCGACGGTCGTGGGCACGCTGCGCCCCGACGCGACCGCGCTGCAGACCCTCCAGGCGACCTTTCCCGCAGGCACCCTCTCGGGGGCGCCCAAGCCGCGCGCGATCGCGCTCATCGACGAGCTCGAGGCGGCGCGGCGCGGGACCTACGGAGGGACGGTCGGCTACTTCGACTTCGCAGGGAACATGGACATGGCCATCGCGATCCGCACCGCGCTCATCCGCGAGGGGCGCGCGAGCGTCCAGGCGGGAGCGGGGATCGTGGCCGACTCCGTCGAGGAGCTCGAGTTCGCCGAGTCCCACAACAAGGCCGCGGCGGCCGTGCGTGCCGTCCAGGTCGCCGCGCGGCTGCGCGCCGGGGCATGAGCGCGACGCAGCCTCCGGCGCGCGGTGCGCGGGCACGGGCGGCTCTCGCGGTGATCCTCGCGGGGCTCGTGCTCTTCGGGCTCTCCTCGGCCACCTGGTTCTCGGCCGTCGTGCCGGGCGCGGTGCAGGGCGAGGTCGAGGTCGCGGTCTCGGGGGCCGAGGCGGCTCCCGCTCTCGGCGGCGTCGCCCTCGTGCTCCTTGCCGCCGGCGCGGCCCTCGGTCTCGTGGGGCCGGGCGGTCGGCGCGTCGTGGGCCTCGTCGTCGGACTCGCAGGAGCCGCCGGGACCGCTGTGGCGCTCCTGGCCCTGCGGTCCCCGGGCCGGGCCCTGCAGGACCAGGTCGCCGAGGCGACCGGCGTCGGGGTCGTGCCCGAGGAGATCGCCTCGAGCCCCGTCGGGCCCGTCACGGCCCTTGCCTGCCTCGCGGTCCTCGCCCTCGGGCTGCGGCACGCCCTGGGGCGCGGCAGCTGGCCGAGGCCCGGGTCGCGGCACGAGCGCGTGCGCGACGCGCGAGCGACGACGGCGGTCGGCGCCCTCGAGGACCCGGCTCTCGCGTGGGACGCGCTCAGCGAGGGGGACGACCCGAGCGAGGACGCCGCTGCGGGAACGGTCGATCCGCAGGATCCCGAGCGCGCCGACGAGGCCGAAGAGCACTGATCGTTCCGATACCCTGACCTCACGACTGACCAAGGAGATCACTGCACCATGAGCGACGAGCGCGTCGACTACCTCCCGCCCGCACGCACCCCGTGGAACGAGGGCAAGACCCTGGCCGCCTGGGTGACCACGTGGGTCGTCGTCCTCGGCGGCCTCGGCGTGGCGGTCGGTTTCGTCCTGCCGAGCACGCTCCTGATCGTCCTCGGTGCCGTGGTCGTCCTCCTGGGACTCGTCGCGGGCCGGGTGCTCGCGATCCTCGGTCACGGCAAGGGTGGTCCCGGCACGGTGAAGCGCGACCGCAAGGCGCTCGCTGCCGGCCGCCACCACTAGTCACGACGACGCCCAGCAACGCCGCCTGACCGAAGGAGACCCGATGTCGAGCCCCCAGGACCCGTTCGCGCCCCCCGGCGACGGCGAGCAGCAGCCGCCGAGCTACGGCTCGCAGCCTCCCACCTACGGTGCCCAGCCGCCTGCGTACGGCTCTCAGCCGCCGCCCTACGGTTCCCAGCCGCCCGCGTACGGCTCGCAGCCCCCCGCCCCCGGTGCCCAGCCGCCCGCGTACGGCTCGCAGCCCCCGGCCTACGGTTCCCAGCCCCCGGCCTACGGCTCGCAGCCTCCCGCGTACGGTCAGCAGCCCTACGGCCAGGCGTACTACGCGCCGAGCTACCCCAAGAACGGCCTCGCCGTCTGGTCCCTCGTCCTCGCGGTCCTGAGCTTCATGTGCTTCGGGCCCCTGAGCTCGATCCCCGGTGCGATCCTCGGGCACCTCGCGCTCAAGGCGAACGCCCAGGGTCTCGCGGACAACCGGGGCCTGGCCCTCGCGGGCACGATCGTCTCGTGGGTCTCGCTCGTCCTGTCGATCCTCGGCGGCATCCTCTTCTTCGCCACGGGAGCCTTCGACGAGTTCATGACGGGCTTCGAGGCCGGCATGGCGGGCTGAGCCCGCAGGGCCTTCCCATGACGGTGGTGACCTCGGGCTCGCGCTCTCGCGCGATGCTCCCGGTGGCCGCCGTCGGGCTCGGGGCTCTCGCCCTCACCTCGCTCCTGGCCCTCGTGGACCCGCACGAGCCCGGCCACTACCCGAGCTGTCCCACCGTCGCTCTCACGGGCTTCTTCTGCGCGGGCTGCGGGACCCTGCGCGCGGTGAACGCCCTGACGCGCCTCGACCTCGCGGGCGCGTGGGACATGAACCCGCTGTTCGTCCTGGCCGCCCCGTTCCTCGTCCTCGCGTGGTTCGCGTGGGCGCGACGCTCGTGGACCGGCACCCCCCGGCGGCGGGCCATGCCTGCGTGGCTCGCGTGGGGGCTCCTGGCCGTCGTCCTCGGATTCTCCGTGCTGCGCAACGTGCCCGCGCTCGCACCCTGGCTCGCCCCCTGAACCTGCCCTGAGCAGGGCGCTCGCGTGGCAGGATGCGCGCGGGATCGCGCTCGAGGCATGGGAGGTGGGGCATGAGCGAGCCGGAGGAGCCGGACACCTGGGACGAGAACCTTCCCGTCCCTCCGGCCGAGGGGCCCATGGGCAACGTCAAGCCCTACCTCTCGGGGCCGGGCTCGACGTACCCGGCGAGCTTCCCGGCCCCCACGCCGCCCCCGCCGAAGCAGCCAGGGCTTCCGCCGTCCGAGGCGCTTCCGCCACCGCCTCTCCCGCCCGCGACCGGGGCCTACGGCCTTTCCCCTCCAGCGCAGCCGAACCCCTACGTGACCCAGCCCTACGCGGGGCGCCCGGGAGGCTTCGGCTCCCCGTCCGGTCCCTGGGCCCCTCCCGTCGGTCCGCCGCCGAGCCACATGGGCTGGGCGGTCACCACGGCCATCCTGTGCTGCATGCCCCTCGGGGTCGTCTCGATCGTCTACGCAGCTCTCGTCGAGCAGCGATGGAACCGGGGAGACGTGCACGGCGCGTGGGACGCCTCGCGGAAGGCCAAGCTGTGGGCCCAGTGGTCCGCAGGCTCCGTGGTGGGCATCGTGATCGCCCTATACCTCGTCAGCGGGACGGCCGGGCTGTTCCAGAGCTGACGTCCCGGTTCCTGGGCGCGGTCCTAGGGTCACCCCGGGCGGGCCTACCATGGCTCGTGAACGCCCGTCGGGTACCGACCGACGAGCTGCTCGGAGGGGAGGGGTGCGTGACTGTTCTCGACGACATCGTCGCAGGCGTCCGCGAAGACCTGGCGGAGCGTGAGGCACGCATCCCGCTCGACGCGCTCAAGGAGCGAGCCGCGCGGCAGGACGGCGCGAAGGACTGCCTGAGCACGCTCTGGCAGGAGGACGCCGTCTCGGTCATCGCCGAGGTCAAGCGCTCGAGCCCCTCGCGCGGCTCCCTCGCGCCCATCTCCGACCCCGCGAAGCTCGCGGTGGAGTACGCCACGGGCGGCGCCGCCGCGATCTCGGTCCTCACCGAGGAGCGCCGTTTCAACGGTTCCCTCGCGGACCTCGACGCGGTGCGGGCCGCGGTCGACGTCCCCGTGCTGCGCAAGGACTTCGTCGTCTCGCCGTACCAGGTCTGGGAGGCCCGGGCGCACGGTGCCGACCTCGTCCTGCTCATCGTCGCCGCCCTCGAGCAGACGGTGCTCACCTCGCTTGTCGAGCGCGTGCACTCCCTGGGCATGACGGCCCTCGTCGAGGTGCACGAGTCCGAGGAGGTCGCCCGCGCGGTCGACGCCGGGGCCAAGGTCATCGGCGTCAACGCGCGCAACCTCAAGACCCTCGAGGTCGACCGCCAGACCTTCAACCGCGTCGCGCCGCTCATCCCCTCGGGCATCTGCCGCGTCGCGGAGTCGGGCGTTCGCGGTCCGCACGACGTCATGGAGTACGCCCGCGCGGGGGCCGACGTCGTCCTCGTGGGCGAGGCCCTCGTGACGGGCGACGCCCCGCGCGAGTCGGTCGCCGACCTCGTGGCCGCGGGCGCGCACCCGTCCCTGCGGGCGGTGCGCGGGTGAGCTCAGGCCCCTACTTCGGTCAGTTCGGGGGACGCTTCGTCCCCGAGGCCCTCATCGAGGCCCTCGACGAGCTCGAGGACGCCTGGGAGAAGGCCAAGGTGGACCCGGCCTTCGCGACCGAGCTCGAGAAGCTGCACCGCACCTACACCGGGCGCCCCTCGATCATCACGGAGGTCCCGCGCTTCGCCCGGCACGCCGGGGGAGCGCGCGTGATCCTCAAGCGCGAGGACCTCAACCACACGGGTTCGCACAAGATCAACAACGTGCTCGGCCAGGCGCTGCTCACCAAGCGCATCGGCAAGAAGCGCGTGATCGCCGAGACGGGCGCGGGCCAGCACGGCGTCGCGACGGCCACCGCGGCGGCTCTCTTCGACCTCGAGTGCGTCATCTACATGGGCGAGGAGGACACGAGGCGCCAAGCGCTCAACGTGGCCCGCATGCGCCTCCTCGGGGCCGAGGTCATCCCCGTCAAGCACGGCTCGCGCACCCTCAAGGACGCGATCAACGAGGCCCTGCGCGACTGGGTCACGAACGTCGAGACCACCAACTACGTCTTCGGCACGGTCGCGGGCCCGCACCCCTTCCCGGCGCTCGTGCGCGACCTCCAGCGCATCATCGGCGTCGAGGCGCGCCAGCAGGTCCTCGACCTCACGGGCGCCCTGCCCGACGTCGTCCTGGCGTGCGTGGGCGGCGGCTCCAACGCGATCGGCATCTTCCACGCCTTCCTCGAGGACGAGAGCGTGCGCCTCGTGGGCCTCGAGGCCGCCGGAGACGGGGTCGAGACCGGCCGGCACGCCGCGACCATCACGGCGGGCCGCCCCGGTGTGCTGCACGGCGCGCGCTCCTTCCTCCTGCAGGACGAGGACGGTCAGACGATCGAGTCGCACTCGATCTCGGCGGGCCTCGACTACCCGGGCGTGGGACCTGAGCACTCGCACCTCGCGGACATCGGCCGCGCCGAGTACCGACCGATCACCGACGCCGCGGCGATGGAGGCCCTGCGCCTGCTGAGCCGCACGGAGGGGATCATCCCCGCGATCGAGTCCTCGCACGCCCTCGCGGGCGCGATCGAGATCGGCAAGGAGCTCGGTCCCGAGGCCACGCTGCTCGTGAACCTCTCGGGCCGCGGGGACAAGGACGTGGCGACCGCGGGCCGCTGGTTCGGCCTCTTCGACGAGGAGGACGTGCAGTGACCCGGTCTCGAACCGCGGAGAAGCTCGACGCGGTGCGCGCCGAGGGGCGCGCCGCCTTCATCGGCTACCTGCCCGTGGGCTTCCCCGACGTCCAGGGCTCGGTGGACGCGGTGCGCGCCCTCGTCGACGAGGGAGCCGACCTCGTCGAGCTCGGCATCCCGTACTCCGACCCCGTCATGGACGGCTCGGTCATCCAGCGCGCGACCCAGGCCGCCCTCGGCGGCGGGGTGCGCCTGCGGCACGTCTTCGAGGTGCTCGAGCAGGTCGCGAGCGAGGACGTGCCCGTCGTCGTGATGAGCTACTTCAACCCGATCCTCGCCTACGGCGTCGAGGCCTTCGCGCGCGACCTCGCCGCGGCGGGAGGCGCAGGCATCATCACCCCCGACCTGATCCCCGACGAGGCGAGCGAGTGGATCGAGGCCTCGGACACCTTCGAGCTCGACCGCATCTTCCTCGTCGCCCCGAGCTCGACGAACGAGCGCCTCGCTCTGACCGCGCAGGCCTCCCGTGGCTTCGTGTACGCCTCCTCGACGATGGGCGTCACGGGGGAGCGCGCGACGCTCTCGAAGGAGGCCGAGAAGCTCGTCGCCCGTTCGCGCGCCGCTGGCGCGGAGCGCGTGTGCGTCGGCGTGGGCGTGAGCAACGCCGAGCAGGCCGCCGAGGTCGCGGGCTTCGCCGACGGCGTGATCGTGGGGACCGCGCTCGTGCGCCCGCTCGTCGAGGCGGACGACCGCGCCGCGGGGCTCGCCGGGATGGCCGCCGTGGCGCGCTCGCTCGTCGAGGGCGTGCGCAGCGTGCGGCGCGAGGTGCTGGCATGATCTCCGCCCTCGTCACCGCGATCCCCAGCCCTTCGCAGAGCGTCTGGTACCTCGGGCCGCTCCCGCTGCGCGCCTACGCGCTCGCGATCCTCACGGGCATCGTCGTCGCGACGCTCATCGCGCAGCGCCGCATGGCCGAGCGCGGCGGACCCGCCGAGCGCGTCATCGAGATCGTCTACTGGGCCGTTCCCTTCGGCATCGTCGGCGGGCGGATCTACCACGTGATCTCCTCGCCTCAGGCCTACTTCGGCCCCGGGGGCGACCCTCTCAAGGCCTTCGCGATCTGGGAGGGCGGCCTCGGCATCTGGGGCGCGATCGCCCTCGGCGGCGTCGGGGCGGCGATCGGCTGCCGCCGCCACAACGTCCGCTTCTCCTCCTTCGCCGACGTCGTCGCGCCCGGGCTGCTCGTCGCCCAGGCGATCGGTCGCCTCGGCAACTGGTTCAACCAGGAGCTCTTCGGCGGCCCGACGACGCTCCCGTGGGGTCTGCGCATCGACGACGCGCACCTGCCCGCGGGCTACCCCTCGGGCACGCTCTTCCACCCGACCTTCCTCTACGAGCTCGTGTGGTGCCTGCTGGGCGCGGCCGTGATCGTGTGGGCGGACCGCCGCTTCCGCCTGGGCCACGGTCGGGTGTTCTGGCTCTACGTCATCGTCTACACGACGGGCCGGCTGTGGATCGAGATGGTCCGCATCGACCCGGCGAACACCGTCCTGGGGCTTCGCCTGAACGTGTGGACCTCCCTTCTCGTCGGTCTGGGGGCCCTGGTAGCCTTCCTGATCGCCGGACGCCGCCACCCTGGGCGCGAGGCAAGCGTGCTCGTCCGGCCCGAGGGCCAGGACGAGGAAGGGGAGACACCCCCGCGAGACGAGACGGTCGGAGACACGGCTGTGACGGGGGGTCCGTCGGAGTAAGGCTCGGGCGGCATCGTTCGGTACATTTGATGGTTGGGCCAAGGGCGTCCCGATCCCCGCAAGATTTCTCTCGCCTCGGCGGGGGAGTGAGGACGGAAGCATGCCCTCGTCGACCCATGGTGGTTATACCGGCCAGCCCGGCCTGTACGACCCTGCCTTCGAGCACGACGCGTGCGGTGTCGCCTTCGTGGCGACGCTCCGCGGCACGCCCGGGCGCGACATCGTCGACGCGGGCCTGACGGCCCTCCTCAACCTCGACCACCGCGGCGCGGTCGGCGCCGAGCCGGACACCGGTGACGGTGCGGGCATCCTCACGCAGATCCCCGACGCCTTCGTGCGCGACGTCGTCGACGCCGAGCTGCCGGCCCCCGGCCACTACGCGATCGGCATCGCCTTCCTTCCGGTCGACGAGTCTGCCGCCGAGGCAGCCGTGCGCGGGATCGAGGAGATCGCCGTCGAGGAGAAGCTCGAGGTCCTCGCGTGGCGCGAGGTGCCCGTGGTCGCGGACCTCGTGGGCCCCTCGGCGCGCGCCGCGATGCCGCAGTTCCGCCAGCTCGTCGTCGCGGACCCCGCGCGCGACCTGAGCGGCATCGACCTCGACCGCCGCACCTTCCGCCTGCGCAAGCGCGCGGAGCGCGAGCTGGACGTGTACTTCGCCTCGCTCTCGGCGCGCACGATCACCTACAAGGGCATGCTGACGACCTCGCAGCTCGAGCCCTTCTTCCCGGACCTCTCGGACCCGCGCTACGCCTCCGAGCTCGCGCTCGTGCACTCGCGCTTCTCGACCAACACCTTCCCGAGCTGGCTGCTCGCTCACCCCTTCCGCCTCATCGCCCACAACGGTGAGATCAACACGGTGCGCGGCAACCGCAACTGGATGCACGCGCGCCAGGGCATGCTGCGCAGCGAGCTGCTCGGCGACCTCGAGCCCGTGCTGCCGATCTGCGCGGAGGACGCGAGCGACTCGGCGAGCTTCGACGAGGTGCTCGAGCTGCTGCACCTGGCGGGCCGATCGCTCCCGCACGCCGTGCTCATGATGGTGCCCGAGGCCTGGGAGAACCACGAGTCGATGGACCCCGCGGTGCGGGCCTTCTACGAGTACCACTCGACGCTCATGGAGCCCTGGGACGGGCCCGCCTCGCTGTCCTTCACCGACGGCTCGGTGATCGGCGCGGTGCTCGACCGCAACGGCCTGCGTCCGGGGCGCTACTGGGTGACCGAGGACGGCCTCGTCGTGCTCGGCTCCGAGGCCGGGGTGCTCGACCTCGACCCCGCGACGATCGTGCGCAAGGGCCGCCTCGAGCCGGGCCGCATGTTCCTCGTCGACGTCGCCCAGGGGCGCATCGTCGAGGACGAGGAGATCAAGTCCCAGCTCGCCGCGCAGCAGCCCTACGCCGAGTGGCTCGCCGAGCACGCGGTGCGCCTCGAGGAGCTGCCCGAGCGCGAGCACGTCTCGCACTCGGCGAGCTCGGTGCGCCGCCGCCAGCGGGCCTTCGGGTACACCGAGGAAGAGCTCAAGGTCATCCTCTCGCCCATGGCGGCGACGGGTGCCGAGCCGCTCGGCGCGATGGGGTCCGACACGCCGCTCGCGGTGCTCTCGAACCGCTCGCGCCTGCTCTTCGACTACTTCGTGCAGATGTTCGCGCAGGTGACCAACCCGCCGCTCGACGCGATCCGCGAGGAGCTCGTCACGAGCATCGGCGGGGCGATCGGTCCCGAGCCGAACCTGCTCGAGGAGGTCCCCGAGCACGCGCGCAAGCTCATGCTGCCCTTCCCGGTGCTCGACAACGACCAGCTCGCGAAGATCGTGCACGTCCACCGCGACCCGAGGCTCGCGGGGATCTTCTCCGCGATCACGGTCCGCGGCCTGTATCGCGTGCGCGGCGGGGGAGCGGCCCTCGAGGAGCGCCTCCAGGAGATCTTCGACGAGGTCGACGCGGCCGTCGAGCGCGGCGTGAGCTTCATCGTGCTCTCCGACCGCGACGCCGACGCCGAGCTCGCCCCGATCCCCTCGCTCCTGCTCACGAGCGCGGTGCACCACCACCTCGTGCGCCACCAGACGCGCACCAAGGTCTCGCTCGTCGTCGAGGCCGGCGACGTGCGCGAGGTGCACCACGTCGCGCTGCTCATCGGCTACGGCGCGGCCGCGATCAACCCGTACCTCGCGATGGAGACGGTCGAGGACCTCTCACGTCGCGGCTACCTCGACGTGACCCCCGAGAAGGCCGTCGCGAACCTCATCAAGGCGCTCGGCAAGGGCGTCCTGAAGGTCATGAGCAAGATGGGCATCTCGACGATCGCCTCCTACCGGGGCGCGCAGGTCTTCGAGGCGATCGGCCTCGCGCAGGACCTCGTCGACCGCTACTTCACCGCGACGCCCTCGCGGCTCGGCGGCATCGGGATCGACGTCGTCGCCAAGGAGGTCGCCGCCCGGCACGAGACGGCGTACCCGCGCTCGGGCAACCAGAAGGCTCACGAGCACCTGCCCTCGGGCGGCGAGTACCAGTGGCGCCGCGACGGCGAGGAGCACCTCTTCGACCCGGAGACGGTCTTCCGCCTGCAGCACTCGACGCGCACCCGCCGCTTCGACGTCTTCCGCCAGTACACGCGCCGCGTGGACGACCAGTCCGAGCGGCTCATGACCTTGCGCGGCCTGCTCACCTTCAAGGAGGGCCAGCGCCCGCCCGTGCCGATCGAGGAGGTCGAGCCGGTCAGCGAGATCGTCAAGCGCTTCTCGACCGGGGCGATGTCCTACGGCTCGATCTCGGCCGAGGCCCACGAGACCCTCGCGATCGCGATGAACTCCCTCGGCGCGAAGTCGAACACCGGCGAGGGCGGCGAGGACCCCGAGCGCCTGCGCGACCCGCGGCGTCGCAGCGCGATCAAGCAGGTCGCCTCGGGCCGCTTCGGCGTGACCGCGGACTACCTCACGCACGCCGACGACCTCCAGATCAAGATGGCCCAGGGCGCCAAGCCCGGCGAGGGCGGCCAGCTGCCCGGCCACAAGGTCTCCCCGTGGATCGCTCGTACGCGGCACTCGACGCCCGGCGTCGGCCTCATCTCGCCGCCGCCGCACCACGACATCTACTCGATCGAGGACCTCGCCCAGCTCATCCACGACCTCAAGAACGCCAACCCGGCGGCGCGCGTCCACGTGAAGCTCGTCTCCCAGGTGGGCGTCGGCACGGTCGCGACGGGCGTGTCCAAGGCGCACGCCGACGTCGTCCTCATCTCGGGGCACGACGGCGGCACGGGCGCGAGCCCGCTCACCTCGCTCAAGCACGCGGGCGGGCCCTGGGAGCTGGGTCTGGCGGACACGCAGCAGACCCTCGTACTCAACGGGCTGCGCGACCGCGTGGTGGTGCAGGTGGACGGCCAGCTCAAGACGGGCCGCGACGTGGTCGTGGCGGCGCTGCTCGGGGCCGAGGAGTTCGGCTTCGCGACGGCCCCGCTCGTCGTCTCGGGCTGCGTCATGATGCGCGTCTGCCACCTCGACACCTGCCCCGTGGGCGTCGCGACGCAGAACCCCGAGCTGCGGGCCCGCTTCACGGGCAAGCCCGAGTTCGTCGTGAACTTCTTCGAGTTCATCGCCGAGGAGGTGCGCGAGTACCTCGCGGCCCTCGGCTTCCGCTCGATCGAGGAGGCCGTGGGCCAGGTCGAGGCTCTCGACGTGCGTCGTGCGGTCGAGCACTGGAAGGCCGACGGCCTCGACCTCGCGCCCGTGCTCGCTCCTGTCACGCCCGCCGAGGGCTCGGTGCTGCGCCACACCCGCGAGCAGGACCACGGCCTCGACGCCGCGCTCGACCGCGAGCTCGTCTCGCTGTGCGCGCCGGCGCTCGAGGCGGGCGAGCCGGTGCGCGGGGAGTTCGCGATCCGCAACGTCAACCGCACCGTCGGCACGATGCTCGGCCACGAGGTCACCAAGCGCTACGGCGCCCAGGGCCTGCCGGAGGGGACGATCGACCTGTCCTTCTCGGGCTCGGCCGGCCAGTCCTTCGGTGCCTTCGTGCCGCGCGGCATCACGCTGCGGCTCTTCGGCGACGCGAACGACTACGTCGGCAAGGGCCTCTCAGGCGGGCGCATCGTGGTGCGCCCCGACCGGGCCTCGGTGCTGAGCGGCGAGCTCGACGTGATCGCTGGCAACGTCATCGGCTACGGCGCGACCTCGGGCGAGATCTTCGCGCGGGGCCTCGTGGGCGAGCGCTTCGCGGTGCGCAACTCCGGGGCGACGCTCGTGGTCGAGGGCGTGGGCGACCACGGTTGCGAGTACATGACGGGCGGCACCGTCGTCATCCTCGGCCCCACGGGACGCAACTTCGCCGCGGGCATGTCGGGCGGCACGGCCTACGTGCTCGACCTGCGTCCCGAGGCCGTCAACGCCTCGGCCCTCGCGGCGGGCGAGCTCGAGCTCGCGCCGCTCGACGAGGCCGACGTGGCCGTCGTCGGCGAGCTGCTGCGCCAGCACGTCGAGGAGACCGCCTCGCCGGGCGCGGCGGCCCTCCTCGAGGACGAGAGCTGGCCCGAGCGATTCACCCGCGTCCTCCCGCTCGAGTTCGCTCGTATGACGCGCGCGATGGCGCAGGCCGAGGCCGAGGGCCTCGACCCGAGCGCCCCGGGCGTGTGGGACCACATCCTGGAGGTGTCCCGTGGCTGACCCCCGCGGCTTCCTGAAGGTTCGCGACCGCGAGCTCCCGCCCTCGCGGCCGGTGCCCGTGCGCCTGCTCGACTGGCGCGAGGTGCACGAGCACCGCGCCGGCTCGCCGAGCACCGACCCGATCCTGACGCGCCAGGCGGGGCGTTGCATGGACTGCGGCATCCCCTTCTGCCACGAGGGCTGCCCCCTCGGGAACCTCATCCCCGAGTGGAACGACCTCGTGTGGCGCGGCCAGTGGGAGGACGCTGCCGACCGCCTGCACGCGACGAACAACTTCCCCGAGTTCACCGGTCGCATCTGCCCGGCGCCCTGCGAGACGAGCTGCGTGCTCGGCATCTCCCAGCCGCCGGTGACGATCAAGAACGTCGAGGAGTCGATCATCGACGAGGCCTGGGAGCGCGGCTACGTCAAGCCCCAGGTCCCGCAGCGCCTCTCGGGCAAGACCGTGGCCGTCGTCGGCTCGGGCCCCGCGGGCATGGCCGCCGCGCAGCAGCTCACGCGAGCGGGTCACACCGTCGCGGTCTTCGAGCGTGACGACGCGATCGGTGGGCTCATGCGCTACGGCGTCCCCGACTTCAAGCTCGAGAAGCGGCACATCGACCGCCGCATCGAGCAGATGGAGGAGGAGGGCACGCGCTTCCGCCCCGGCATCGAGATCGGCGTGGACATCCTGTGGTCGGACCTGCGGGCCCGCTACGACGCCGTCGTCGTCGCGACGGGCGCGCCGATCCCGCGCGAGCTCGACGTCCCGGGCAAGGACCTGCAGGGCGTGCACTTCGCGATGGAGTACCTGCACCAGGCGAACGCCGTGCAGGCCGGCCGTCGCGTGCGCGAGCAGATCCTCGCGACCGGCAAGCACGTCATCATCATCGGCGGCGGCGACACCGGTTCGGACTGCCTCGGCACGGCCCTGCGCCAGCGCGCGGCCTCCGTGACGACCCTCGCGATCGGCAAGCGACCGCCCACCGAGCGCACCGAGGACCAGCCCTGGCCCACGGACCCCGTGCTCTTCGAGGTCTCCTCCTCGCACGAGGAGGGTGGCGAGCGTTCCTACCTCGCCTCGACCGTCGCCTTCGTCGGCGACGAGGAGGGGCACGTGCGCGCCCTGCGCGTCGCGACCACCGACTACCTGCCCGACGGCCGCCGCGTGCCGACGCCGGGCACCGAGCGCGAGATCCCTGCGGACCTCGTCCTCATCGCGATGGGCTTCACCGGCCCCGAGACGGACTCGCTCGTCGAGCAGACGGGCGTGGACCTCACGGGCCGCGGCCTCGTCGCTCGCGACAGGTCCTACGCGACGAGCGTCCCGGGCGTGTTCGTCGCGGGCGACGCCGGTCGGGGCCAGTCGCTCGTCGTGTGGGCCATCGCCGAGGGCCGCGCCGCTGCGGCCGCCGTCGACGAGTACCTCATGGGGGCTACCGAGCTCCCCGCTCCCATCCCTGCGACCAAGGTCGCCCTGCGACCCTAGGACGGCGGGTACCGTCGCTGCGACGAGTGCCCGTGACCACTACGAAAGGCAAGAGGCTCAACTTCATGCGTAGAGCAAAGATCGTGTGCACCATCGGCCCCGCCACGGAGTCGCCCGAGCAGATCCGGGCACTCGTGGACGCCGGCATGGACGTCGCACGGCTCAACCGCAGCCACGGTGACACGGAGCTGCACGAGAAGATCTACCACCGCATCCGCGAGGCCTCGCAGGCCGCCGGCCGCGCCGTCGCGGTGCTCGTCGACCTCCAGGGCCCGAAGATCCGCCTCGGCACCTTCGTCGAGGGCAAGCACGAGCTCGCCGTCGGTGACGTCTTCACGATCACCACCGAGGACGTCCCCGGCACCAAGGAGCTCGTCTCGACGACCCACAAGGGTCTGCCGGGCGACGCTCGCGTGGGCGACCCGATCCTCATCGACGACGGCAAGGTGCTCGTGCGCGTCGAGGCCGTCGAGGGCCCGCGCGTCGTCACCCGCGTCGAGGTCGCCGGCCCTGTGTCGAACAACAAGGGCCTCAACCTCCCGGGCGTCGCGGTCTCCGTGCCCGCGCTCAGCGAGAAGGACGCCGAGGACCTGCGCTGGGCGCTGCGCGTCGGTGCCGACCTCATCGCGCTGTCCTTCGTGCGTTCCGCGAAGGACTACGACGACGTCCGCAAGATCATGGACGAGGAGGGGCGCGTCGTCCCCGTCATCGCCAAGGTCGAGAAGCCGCAGGCCGTCGAGAACCTCACCGAGGTCGTCGACGCCTTCGACGGCATCATGGTCGCCCGCGGCGACCTGGGCGTCGAGATGCCCCTCGAGCAGGTGCCGCTCGTGCAGAAGCGCGCCGTCGAGCTCGCCCGCCAGTACGCCAAGCCCGTCATCGTCGCGACCCAGGTGCTCGAGTCGATGATCACCTCGCCGCGCCCGACGCGCGCCGAGGCCTCCGACTGCGCGAACGCCGTCCTCGACGGGGCCGACGCGGTCATGCTCTCGGGCGAGACCTCGGTGGGCGACTACCCGATCCTCGCGGTCGAGACGATGGCCCGCATCATCGAGAACACCGAGGAGCTCGGCGCCGAGCGCATCGCGCCCCTCGGCTCGATCCCGCACACGCGCGGTGGAGCGATCACCCGCGCCGCGGCCGAGGTCGGCGAGATCCTCGGGGTCAAGTACCTCGTGACCTTCACGCAGTCCGGTGACAGCGCCAAGCGCATGTCGCGCCTGCGCCCGAGCATCCCGCTGCTCGCCTTCACCCCGGACCCGGCGACGCACAACGAGCTCGCGCTGTCCTGGGGCGTCACGCCGTACCAGGTGCCGAGCGTCGCGAACTCCGACGAGATGGTCGGCCAGGTCGACCAGACTCTCCAGGCGCAGGGCCTCGCCGAGAAGGGCGACCTCGTCGTCGTCGTCTCGGGTGCTCCCGTGGGCGTGCCCGGCACGACCAACGCGATGCAGGTGCACCGCATCGGGGACATCGAGAAGAAGTAGTCCTCGCTCACCCTTCGGACGGGGTCGTCGGCTCGCGCCGGCGGCCCCGTTCGCTGTGTCGCTCGAGGAACTCGTAGACCTCGGTGTCGTCGACCCCGGGGAAGGTCCCGCTGGGCAGAGGGGCGAGCACGTGGGCGTGCACGGTCGCGCTCGGCCAGGAGCGCTGCGACCAGTAGGAGGCGAGCTCGGGGTCGGGCCGGCGGCAGCAGCTCGGGTCGGGGCAGCGCGAGACGGTGCGCGTCGAGGTCTCGCGACCGCGGAACCACTTGGCCGAGGCGAAGGGCACCCCGAAGCTGATCGCGAACTCGCCCGAGGCCGAGGTGCCCGTCTGGGTCGAGCTCCAGAAGGTGCCCTCGGGGGTGTCGAGGTACTGGTGGTACTCCGTGGTGCGGTCGCGGCGCGTGAAGGCGACTCGCGCGGGCCACTCGCGGCACACGAGCTGTCCCTCGATGGCTCCCGTCGAGTCGCTCGGGAAGCGCAGACCGTCGTTCGCGTAGCCCTTGTAGAGCGCGCCGTCGTCCCCCACGCGCACGAAGTGCACGCGCAGGTCGAGGTGCGAGGTGAGCAGGTTCGTCATACGCATCGCTGCGGTCTCGTGCGTCACGCCGAAGGCGTCGCGGAAGTCCTCGACGGCGAGGTCCTTGTCCTTCTTCGCCTGAGCCAGGAAGGCGAGGGCGGCGTCGCGGGGGAGCAGGCACGCCGAGGCGAAGTAGCTGATCTCGAGGCGCTGGCGCAAGAAGTCCGCGTAGCCGCGAGGCGCGTCGTGGCCGAGCACCCGGTGGCCGATCGCCTGCAGCGCGAGCGAGCGCAGCCCGTGCCCGCCCGGGATCGAGGCGGGCGGCAGGTAGATGCGCCCGTGGGCGAGGTCGGTGACGCTGCGGGTGGAGTGCGGCAGGTCGTCGACGTGCAGGAGGGTGAAGCCGAAGTGCTCGGCGATCCGCGCGACGCTGCGGTGGGTGAGGGCCCCCGAGGTGTAGCCGCCCCAGCGCAGCGCCTCGAGGGCGGCCTCCTCGACCTCGGGCAGGTAGTTGTCGCGCTCGCGCATCCACTCGCGCAGCTCGGTGTTCGCGCGGCGGGCCTCCTCGGGAGTGGCGATCGCGGCGTCGACGCGACGCGCGAGCTCGGTGTGCAGACCCACGAGCGCCTCGAGCGCCTCGCTGGGCAGGGAACGCCCGGGCCGGACGGTCGGGAGCCCGAGGGCCGCGTAGCTGGGGGAGCGCTGGGCCTTCTCGAGGGCGATCTCGAGCGCCGCACGGCGGTGGGGCGGCTCGGGAGAGAGCAGCGTCGAGACCTCGACGCCGAGAGCCTTGGCGATCGCCTGCACGAGCGAGAGTCGCGGCTCGCGCTTGCCGTTCTCGACGAGGGAGAGCTGGCTCGGGGAGCAGCCCACCTCGGCGGCGAGCTCGTCGAGGGTGCGGCCCGAGGCGGTCCGTTCGTGGCGGATACGCAGGCCGAGGGTCAGGAGCTCGGTCATCGCCTCAGAGTACTCGTGACGGAGAGTCAAGATCGCCTGTTCTTGACACAAGGCTGGCGAGAAATTCCGGCGGGAGTGGCGGAGAGTGGAAGGCAAGCCGGGATCGCGCCGGCCCGCCGCACCACGAGCCCCGGAAGGCCAGAGCCATGACGACGACCCGAGAGCCCAGGACCAGCCCGAGCGTCCAGCACGCGCGTCTGTCCGCGTGGGTCGACGAGATCGCGCGGCTCGCCCGGCCGGAGGCCGTCGTGTGGTGCGACGGTTCCTCCGAGGAGTACGAGTCCCTGTGCGAGCTGCTCGTCGCCCAGGGCACGATGGTCCGCCTCGACCCCGTCAAGCGGCCACGCAGCTTCCTCGCGCGCTCGAACCCCGAGGACGTCGCGCGCGTCGAGAGCCGCACGTTCATCTGCTCCGAGCGCGAGTCCGACGCCGGACCGACCAACAACTGGGCCGCCCCGGGCCCCATGCGCGAGACCCTCAGGGGTCTGTTCGACGGCGCGATGCGCGGGCGCACGATGTACGTGATCCCCTTCTCGATGGGCCCCCTCGGCTCGCCGCTCGCCGAGCTCGGCGTGCAGGTGACGGACTCGCCCTACGTCGTCGTCTCGATGCACCTCATGACGCGCGTGGGCACCGAGGTCCTCGAGGCCCTGGGGGCCGACGGCGACTTCGTACCGGCCGTGCACTCCGTGGGCGCTCCGCTCCTCGTCGGCGAGGGAGACTACGAGCTCCGGGTCGAGGACGAGCCCTGGCCGTGCAACGCCACGAAGTACATCTGCCACTTCCCCGAGACTCGCGAGATCTGGTCCTTCGGATCGGGCTACGGCGGCAACGCGCTGCTCGGCAAGAAGTGCTTCGCGCTGCGCATCGCCTCCGTCATGGCGCGCGACGAGGGCTGGCTCGCCGAGCACATGCTCGTCTTGCGCCTCACCTCGCCCGAGGGGCGGCGCTTCCACCTCGCGGCCGCCTTCCCCTCGGCCTGCGGGAAGACGAACCTCGCGATGCTCGAGCCCACGGTCCCGGGCTGGACGGCGGAGACGATCGGCGACGACATCGCGTGGATGCGCATCGGCCCCGACGGGCGGCTGCGCGCGATCAACCCCGAGGCGGGCTTCTTCGGGGTCGCTCCCGGCACGGGCGTCGAGACGAACCCGACGGCGGTCGCGATGGTCGCGAGCGACACGATCTTCACGAACGTCGCGATGACCGAGGACGGTGACGTGTGGTGGGAGGGGCTCACCCCCCAGCCGCCCGCGCGGCTCACGGACTGGCGCGGCGAGCCCTGGACCCCGTCCTCGGGCCGTCCCGCCGCGCACCCCAACGCGCGCTTCACGGTGCGCGCCGAGCGCGCGCCGAGCATCGCCGCCGACTGGGACGACCCCGAGGGCGTCCCGATCGATGCGATCTTCTTCGGTGGCCGCCGCGCGACGAACGTCCCTCTCGTGACACAGGCTCGTGACTGGGAGCACGGCGTCTTCCTCGGCGCGACGCTCTCCTCGGAGCAGACCGCCGCGGCCGAGGGCACCGTGGGTCAGCTGCGCCGCGACCCCTTCGCGATGCTGCCCTTCTGCGGGTACCACATGGCCGACTACTGGCGGCACTGGCTCGCGATGGGCCGTCGCCTCGGTGACAAGGCGCCCGCGATCTTCTGCGTGAACTGGTTCCGCCGCGGCGCGGACGGCCGCTTCCTGTGGCCGGGCTACGGCGAGAACTCGCGCGTCCT